>Ga0187783_10000307_pt1 | contig 36278 bp, 33 predicted proteins | sample 1015_SJ02_MP02_2_FD_132471 | JGI IMG/M metagenome (GOLD analysis project Ga0187783, IMG submission 132471) | Tropical peat soil microbial communities from peatlands in Department of Meta, Colombia - 1015_SJ02_MP02_20_MG | ecosystem: Environmental > Terrestrial > Soil > Wetlands > Peat | place... | reverse complement strand
ACGAATGCGGGCGAGTCCTCGGCACCCCACGGGCTGTGCTCGGTGCCGAACTGCCGTGAGATCCAGTCCGCCCAGTTGGTCAGCCCGGACTTGCTGGCGAGTTGACCGTTGTGGTCGTAGACCCAGTGCCGCGGGAACGGGCTGGCGCCGGTCAGCGCGACCTCGGCGTGCCGGTCGGCGTACAGGGTGAGTGACAGGGTCGTCCAGACGAGCGGCGCCAGCCACAGCACGAACGGCCTGCGGTTGATCGCCCTCGGCATCGGCGCACCGGTGCGGCCACCGACCGTCTGGCTGAACCGGACCCAGCCGTCGCCGTGCTCGGGTTCGTGCTGCAAATCCGGCAGCATGACAGCCTGGAAGCGGTACTTCAACGAGCCGAGCTTGAGGGTGCTCGTGCCGATCACGCCGCCGCCTGAGTAGCCGGCTTCGGTGATCTGGCCGTGGTCGTCGACCTCGATCCAGGCGCGCAAGACGTTGGCGAACCGGAGCCGGTCCGCGGCCAGCAGCGCCGCGAGGTCGGTGAGCTCACCGGGCGGCGGCTCGTCGTAGTGGCCGATGCCGGCATCGAAGGGGATCCGCATGACGCCGCTGACGGCCTCGGACGGGATCCAGGACACTGATGTAACGCTGTCTTCGTACCTCATGCCACCAGCGTGACACCGGCAGCGGCGAAACGACATGGTGCTGACCTATCACGTGGGGCAGCGCGGCCCGGTGACTTCGCGGCGGGCTAACACCACGGGCGGGCGCGTGTTTGCACCATTGACGCCGCCGCCCAGAGTCTCGCGCAGCCCCGAGCCTCGGGCTTAGTCATCGCCTTCGATGACGTCAGCGTGTCAGGATGGTGGCTGGCATGAGCCTGCGTGCTACCACCACGCCGGAATTGACGCCTGCACCCTGGTCAGCCCCGCCCCGTCCGTGCGAGAACTATCGATATGAACGGCACTGCGCCGGCTGCCGGGAGCATCATCAAGGTCTTCCTCGCAGACGACAACCTGATCGTCCGGGAGGGCGTGCGCGCGCTCATCAACCGGAGCCCGGACCTCGAGGTCATCGGTGTGGCCGCCGACTACGACGAGGTCGTGGCTGGCTGCACTGCCGCCCCGCCGCAGGTGCTGGTCACCGACATCCGGATGCCCCCGTCCTTCAGGAACGAAGGCATCGAGGCGGCCAAGGAGGTACGCAAGCGGCACCCAGGGACCGGGGTCGTGATCCTGTCGCAGTATGACGACCCCGAGTACGCGGTCGCGCTGCTCGCCGAGGGCTCGGCTGGCTACGGCTACCTGCTCAAGGACCGGGTCGCGGAGGGCAGTCAGCTCGCGGACGCCATCCGCAGCGTGGCGAGCGGCGGTACGGCGCTCGACCCGGCGATCGTCGAGGCGCTGCTCCAGCCCGTCATCGCGCCCGGCGACCTGCTGCCCGCCGAGGAGGACCTGCTCGGCCTTATTGCCGAGGGCAAACCGATCAAGGCGATCGCTGCCGCCAGGAAGATGCCGCCGGAAGCCGTCGACGCCGAGGCGGAAGCGGTGTTCGTGAAGCTCGCCGCGGGCGTCTCGGCAGGCAGGCAGGGCGCTCTCCAGCGGCTGCGGATGCTGCACCAGGCCATCATCGACCGGGAGGAGCAGGGTGAGACCCTGTCCCGGTTGCTGCCAAGCGGGCTGGCCGAGAAGCTGCGCCGGGAGTCACGGCCGATCGGCACCACCGAACTGGTCACGGTCACCGTGCTGATGAGCGACATACGGTCGTACTCCACGATCGCCGAGCACGCCGACCCGAGCCAGCTCGCAGGCCAGCTCAACACGCACCGGGCTGCGATGAACCACGCCATCCTCGGCCAGAACGGCACGGTCATGCAGTTCGTCGGCGACGCCGTGATGGCGGTGTTCGGCGCACCATTCCCGCAGGCCGACCACGCCGACCGCGCGGTTGCGGCGGCAGTCGCCATGCACGCGCTACAGGCGGATATCAACGTCGAATGGGAACGAGAGGGCATGCCGCCCTTCGGGCTCGGACTGGGGCTGTCGACCGGGGAGGCGGCGGCGGCCCTGCTCGGATCGGCGGAGCGGCTTGAGTACTCGCTCGTCGGGGACACCGTCAACCTGTCCCAGCGGCTGCAGCAACTGGCCACTGCGGGCGAGACCGTGCTGTCGGAAGCCACCGTCAAGGCACTGTCCGCGCCAGTAGGCGTGATCCCGCTGGCGCCGCAGATGGTCAAAGGGCGCGACACACCCGTCGTCGCCTTTAAGTTGTCGCCGCCCGCTGCGGGCAGTCCGCTCCGGCACACCTGAGGGGACCCTATGAACACCACCGACCTGGCGTTGGACATGCGCGGGGTGCGCAGGACATTCGAAGCTGAGAACGCGCCGGTGCGCGCGCTGCGCGGCGTCGACCTGGACATCGGCCGCGGCGAGTTCGTCGCGCTGACCGGTCCGTCCGGCTGCGGGAAGTCGACCCTGCTGAACCTCGCCGCGGGCCTCGACGTCGCCGACGAAGGCACGATCTTCGTGGCCGGGGAAGAGGTGACCGGCCAGTCCGAGGACGACCTGGCACGGATGCGGCGCCGTCACATCGGGATCGTGTTCCAGTTCTTCAACCTGCTGGAAGGCGTGACGGTGCTGGAGAACGTGGCAATGGCCGCCATCATCGCCGGGCGAAGGCGCCGGGCGGCCGAGACCAGGGCTCGCGACCTGCTCGACCTGCTGGGTCTCGCCGACAAGGCCGGCGCCGTACCCGGTGTGCTTTCCGGGGGGCAGCGCCAGCGCCTCGCCATCGCCAGAGCGCTGGCCAATGAGCCGACGCTGGTGCTGGCGGACGAGCCGACCGGGGCGCTGGACTCCGATGGCGGCCAGGAGGTGATTGAGCTGCTACGTCGGCTGCACGCGGCGGGCCAGACCATCCTGCTTGTGACGCACGACGCGACGGTCGCCGCGGCCGCAGGGCGGGTCGTGCGCATGCTCGACGGTCGCATTCTGCCCGCGGCGGACTCCGACCAGCTGCCGTCCGGACTGACGGTGCCGGCGCCCGCGCTATGACTGGGATGCCCGCCGGAGCTCGGCTGGACGACAGCGGCACCGCCGCGCTGCGCGGCGTCGAGGCCGGCGGCGCCGCGGCCCTCGACGTGCCACCGGCCGCGCGCGGCGGCGTGCCCCGCCGGACCCTGACCGGCGTGGCGGTCCCGCTGGCGGTCGTCGGGCTGGTGATCCTCGCCGTCCGGATCGGGCCGCCCGGCGGTCTCTCCCTCTTGCAGCAGGTCGGGTGCGGGCTCGCGGTCGCTGCGGCGGTCACGGCGGCGGTCACGGCCCGGTCCGCAGCTCGCACTCCGGTGTGGCAGGTGGCCGCGGGCGCGATCGTCGGGTCGGGCGCGCTCGCGTGTTGCCGGCTGGTCGATCGTCTAGGCCACGGCGCCCGGCAGGATGTCATGACCGTCTGTACGGTCGGCGCGCTGCTCGTCATGGCCATTTCGGTGCATCTGGTGCTCGCGCTGCCCGACGGTCGGCTGAACCGGCCACGGCTCGCCCCGCCCGGCGCCGCCATCCGCGTGCGGCCGAACCAGCCGAGCACGCCGCGGCGAGTGTCGGTGATCACCGGCTACGCGGCCGCGGTCGCGGCCGGGCTGCTCCTCGGTCTCACGAACCGGTCCCTCGGGGTCCCGGTCGGCGTGCTGGCCTGGGCCGCCGCCATCGCGCTGACCCTCCCGGCCGTCAGGCTTAGTTACCTCGCCTCCGCAGGACGGGACAGGGAGCGACTGCAGTGGCTCGCCGCAGGCGCCGTCCTTGCCCTGGCGCTCGCTCTGGTCGCCACGACCCTGCACGTGCTCGTCGGCTGGCCTGGCCCGCTCGCGGCCGCCGCGGCGGCGTGCACCGTGCTGGTCATGCTCGGGATGATGGCCGGGGAACTGCGCTCGCTCGGGCCGGCTGGCGGGCGGGTGCTGGTCCAGGTCATCGCGGTCGCTGGCTTCGCCGCGGTGGTCTCGGCTATCTACCTCATCGTCGTGCTCGGGGTGGGCAGCGGCCCGGCCGACGCCGGCGACCGCGAACTGCTAGGGCTCTCGATGCTCGCGGCGGCGATCGCCGCGGTCGGTTACCTGCCGGCCCGCGACCGGCTGCTGAGCTGGGCGACGCACGCGGTCTACGGCGCGCGTGAGGCACCTGACGAAGCGCTGCGCACCTTCGGCAGCCGCCTGACCAGGGCCATCCCCATGGACGAGCTGCTGCTCCAGCTCGCCGAGTCGCTCCGCAAGACAATGGCGCTGACCAGCGCCGAGGTTTACACCGGCAGCGGCGACGTGCTCGAGCGCGCGGTGTCGGTGCCCGACGCCGGACCTCGCTCGATTGTCGTGACGCCGCGCGAGCGGCCGGTGATCACCAGCGCGCGGGTATCGGGGACCGCCTGGGCGACGGTCTGGCTGCCCGCCTTGCTCGACGGGCGCGAACGGACCCAGCTGCGGGTTGCCCCGGTCAGTCACGGCGGCCAGCTGCTCGGGCTCATCGTCGTCGAACGGCCAGCGGGCGGGGACAGTTTCACCGACGAGGACGAGCGCGTGCTGACCGACCTCGCCCGGCAGGTCGGGCTAGCCTTCCACAACGCCCAGCTCGACTCGGCCCTGCAGAACACGCTCGACGAGCTGCGCGCTCAGGCCGAGGCGCTCCGTGAGTCCCGCGCCAGGATCGTGGCCAGCGGCGACGCCGAGCGGCGTCGGCTGGAGCGCAACCTGCACGACGGGGCGCAGCAGAACCTGGTCGCGCTCGCCATCGGCCTGCGGCTGGCTCGCGACGTGCTGACCGACGAGCCGGACGCGGCGGCGCAGATGCTCGACCAGCTTGCCGACGACCTCAAGCTCACCATCTCCGAGCTGCGCGACCTCGCACATGGCATCTATCCGCCGCTGCTGGCCGACAGCGGTCTTGCCAAGGCCCTCGAGGCCGCCGCGAGCCGCAGCCCGCTAGCCGTCCACGTAACGGCGGAGGGCATCGGGAGATACCACGCCGATATCGAGGCCGCTGTCTATTTCTGCTGCCTCGAGGCGTTGCAGAACGCGGCCAAGCACGCGCCGGGGTGCACCGTGCAGATAAGGCTCTGGGAGGAGTCCGGCGGGCTGCTCTTCGCGGTCAGCGACGACGGGCCGGGCTTTGACACCGCCGTGGCACGCAGCGGGCACGGGTACATGAACATGGCGGACCGCCTCGGCGCGATCGGCGGCACGGTACGCTGGCAGTCCGAGCCCGGTCACGGCGCGACCGTGCAAGGCTCGATCCCGCTGACTTGAGCGCTGTCGGCGGGCCGGTCTTATGCGCTCCCAGGCCAGCCGGCATCCCGACTCGCCCAGATCCGCCGCAGCAGGTCGGCGCCAAGGTGTTCCTTGTTGACGTAGCCCGCGGCACCGCTCGCACCTGCTTCGGCGGGCAGGTCGCGCTTGTCGTACGTGGAGCACAGGATGACAACCGTCCGGGGGTGGGCGGCCAGGATCTGCCTGGTGGCCTCGATGCCGTTCATCTCCGGCATGTTGATGTCCATCAGGACGAGGTCTGGGTGCAGCTGGCCCACCATCTCGATCGCCTCATGCCCGCTCCGCGCCTCGCCCGCCAGCTCGAACTCGTCCAGCCGGCCAAGCACGGCCCGCGCTGCGATCCGGAACGGAGCTTGGTCGTCCACGACGAGCACCGAATGGCTGACCACATGATCAGTCTCGCACCCCGGCGGCTCGCGGCCGAGGGTGCTGGCTCCCCTCGGCGGCGGATGTCAGCCTCCCGGCTAGCTCGCACGCTGACGCTCGCTCAGGTAGACAAGCACGGCCTTGACCCGGCGGTTCACGTCTCGTTCCTCGCTCAGCCCGAGTTTCGCGAAGATCGAGTTCGTGTGCTTCTCTACGGCTCGCTCGGTGACGAACAGCGCCGCGGCAATCGCCGAGTTGCTCTTCCCCTGGGCCATCTCGGCCAGGATCTCCACTTCCCTCGCGGTGAGCTGGCCGAGCCCCGGGCGTGCATCCTGGGTCCTGGCGCGGACCAGTTCGTCGACTACCAGCGGATCGATGACCGAGCCGCCGACGGCCACCACCCTGATGGCCCTCGCCAACTCGTCCACGCTGGCGACCCGTTCCTTGAGCAGATACGCCCTGCCTGCGGAGCCGTGCTCAAGCAGCGCGATCGCATAGCCGGGCGCGACGTACTGGCTCAGCACGACCACGCCCATGCCAGGCTGGTGCTCTCGAGCCCAGCCAGCCGCTTGGATCCCCTCGTCCGTCCAGGTCGGCGGCATCCGGATGTCGGTCACGACGACGTCTGGGTGCTCCCGCTCCACGAGCGCAAGCAGATCTAGCAGGTCGGCAGCCGTGCCGACGAGCTCCAGATCCTCGTTGGCGGCAACGAGCCGCGAGATGCCCTCGCGCAGCAGCACGTGATCCTCGGCCAGTGCCACCCGAATATGCGCCATCGCGGCAGATCGTACGCTCATCGGCGGCGGCGCGGCAGTCCAGCGCTGACCGCCCGGTGCGGGCAGCCTCACCGTGACAGTAGTGCGGACACTCCTGCCACTACGGGCGCAACGGATCCACAATGACGCCATGAGGTTGGCGTGGTATGCGTTCCGCGGTAGCTGGCGGCGGAACTGGCGAGCGACACTGGTGACAGCGCTGATCGGTGGACTCCTCGGCGCTGTTGCCCTGGGCGCGCTAGCTGGTGCCCGGCGGACCGACTCGGCCTATGGCCGGTACCTGCGCGCCGTCCGGGCGAGCGATGTGCTCGTCGACATCCCTGGCCCGGTGCTCGCGGCGATCAGGGACGTGGAGCACGAGCCAGGCACGCTGTCCAGCGCTGCGTGGCTCGGCCTGGATGCCCAGCCCGTCGTCCACGGCAGGATCGACGACTCCTTTCTGACGGACGCGCTGGCCGGCAGCCTGGACGGGGAGTTCTTCCGGCAGGACAAGCTGACCGTCCTCGCTGGCCGTCTGCCCGCCGCTTCGAGTACCAACGAGGTGGTGCTCACGCCGAGCATGGCCAGCGCCTTCCATCTCGCCGTCGGCGACCGGATGACCTGGCAGTTCTACCGGGCAGCGCTGATCGACGGGCTGCCAATAGGTCAGACATACCCGGCGCAGCGGATCTCGTTCCTGGTCGCCGCGATAGCCGACCGGCCGCCCGCCCTGAGCGACCAGTTCGACAATGCGCCGTTCGCGATTCTGTCGCCCGGCGCGACGGCGCCGTTCGTCGCCAATGAGTGGGGGTTCGGCTGGGTCGCGATGCGGTTGCGCGGCGGCGACGCGGGGGTGCCGGCCCTCAGGGAAAGGCTGAACAGGCTCGCCACTGCATTCAGCCAGCAGCTGGGAGTTCCTGTCACGATCACCATCCGCCGGATGGCCATCGTGCAGCAGGAAGCGCAGCGCGCCATCGAGCCGCAGGCGGTCGCGCTCGGCGTGCTCGGTGGGCTGGCCGCCCTGGCGATGCTCGTGCTCATGGGCCAGGGGCTGGCTCAGCTACTTGGCCGGTCCGCCGCTGACGCTCCGGCCCTGCGCGCGATGGGAGCTAGCCCGCTGCAAACAGCCGCCGCGGTGGGTAGCTGCGGTGCCGCGGCCGTAGTCGGCGCGGAGGCGGTGGCCATCGTCGGCGCCATCGCGCTGTCGCCGCTCGCTCCGGTGGGACCGGTCCGCGGTTTTGACCCGATCACCGGAGTGCAGGCCGACTGGCTGGTACTTGGTGGCGGCGGCGCGGCGCTGCTCGTCCTGCAGGCGCTCTCGCTGGTATTCGTCTCCTGGCGTACGGCGCGACCAGCCCGGCAGACCGGCGTGGCGAGGCCGTCGTCGGCCGTCGTCGCGGCCAGCCGCGCTGGACTCGGCGTACCGGCCGTCACCGGAATCCGGCACGCGCTTGACGGCCGGTCAGGGACTCGCCGCGTTCCGGTCCGCGCGACGCTGGCAGGCTCCGTCATGGCCATCACCGCGCTCGTCGCGGCGCTCGTGTTCGGCGCCAGCCTGTCAGGACTCGTCGCGCATCCGCCGGACTACGGCTGGAACTGGACGCTGCTGATGCAGTCTGAAGGCGGCTGGGGGGAATTCCTGCCATCGACGATGAACCGCCTGGTGGCCAGCCAGCCCGGCGTGACCGGCTGGTCTGAGCTCGGCTTCGCCCAGCTGACCATCGACGGTACCGAAGTGCCGGCCATGGGCCTGGTGCAAAACGCCGGGCTGCCCGTGGTGCCGCTCACCACGAGCGGTCATCCGCTGACCGGCCCCGACCAGATCGAGCTTGGCACCCTGACCATGCGGCAGCTCGGCCTGCATCTCGGCGACCGACTGCGGATCGGCTCCGACCGAAGGCTGCTGACCGTGGTCGGAACAGTCACGCTGCCGTCCATCGGAACGCAGCAGACCGACCACGTCTCGCTCGGCCGCGGCGTGATGATGCGGGACAGCACGCTGCTGACCGTCCTTGGCCTGCCGCAGCATGCGAGCGCTGAGGTCATGAGCGTGGGTGACTCCGTCGCTGGCTACCTGTCGACGGTCGCGATCGACGTCAGCTCTCTGGCCGACGCGCGCGCGCTGGCCAAACGGATAGCCGCAGCTAACCCCGACGGCACGCCGGGCGGCACCTACCGGCTCGGGCCGCAACTGGGCGCACCGGTCGTGAACGCGAGCCAGATGGGCAGCGAGCCGATCGCGCTCGCCACGGGCGTGGCGGCCGCGGCGGTGCTGGCGCTCGCGCTGACAGTGCTCGCATCCGTGCGGGAGCGCCGCCGCGACCTGGCCCTCCTCAAAGCGCTCGGGTTGCGCGCCCGGCAGGTGAGGGCCCTCATCGCGTGGCAGACGAGCGTGATCCTGGTGATCGCCGCCATCGCCGGAGTACCCCTGGGCATAGCGGCCGGGCGCTGGGCCTGGACAAGCTTCGCCGACGCGATCGGCGTCGTACCGGCGACGGCAATCCCGCTGCTCTCGCTGCTGCTCGGTCTCGCCGCGCTGCTCGTGGGTGGCAACCTGCTCGCGTCGGTCCCGGCTCGGTTCGCAGCTCGGATCGCCTCCGCCGCCATACTCCGGGCCGAGTAGCTACGATCAGCCGGTGAGCGACGCAGGCTTTCCCACGTTCCCGGCCGGATTCTCCTTCGGGGTCGCGACGGCGGCCTATCAGATCGAGGGCGCGGTCGGCGCGGACGGCCGCGGCGAGTCGGTGTGGGACACCTTCTGCCGCCGGCCCGGCGCCATCAGGGACGGCCACACCGGCGACGTCGCGGACGACCACTACCACCGATGGCCAGAAGACGTGGCGCTGATGGCCGCGCTCGGCATCGACACCTACCGGTTCTCGCTCGCGTGGCCGCGCATCCAGCCGGCCGGGTCGGGTGCCGTCAACGCGGCGGGGCTGGACTTCTACGACCGGCTCGTCGACAGCCTGGTGGCGAACGGCATCACGCCGATGCCGACGCTGTTCCACTGGGACCTGCCGCAGCCGCTGGAGGACGCGGGCGGCTGGCTGTCGCGGGACACGGCCTACCGGTTCGCGGAGTTCGCCGCCATCGCGGCGACCCGGCTCGCCGACCGCGTGCCCCTGTGGATCACGCTCAACGAGCCGTTCGTCGTGACCGCGTTCGGGTACGCGCTCGGCGTGCACGCGCCCGGCCGGACGCTGCTGCTGGGCGCGCTGCCCACCGCGCATCACCAGCTGCTCGGCCACGGCCTGGCCACGGCGGCGCTGCGCGCCGCGGGGGTGCGCCAGGTCGCCATCGCGAACAACTACTCGCCCGCGTGGGCGGCGAGCGACCGCCCGGCCGACGTCGCCGCCGCGGCCGCCTACGACATACTGCACAACCGGCTGTACACCGATCCGCTGCTGCTGGTCAGGTACCCCGACCTGTCGGCGTTCGGTGTCGGCGCGGCCGGGCTCGAGTGCGTGCGGGACGGCGACCTGGCGATCGTCTCCGCGCCGATCGACGCGCTCGGGGTGAACTACTACGCGCCGACCCGGCTGTCGGCCCCGACGGACTCGGCGCTGCCGTTCAGCATGCAGCCCATCCCCGGCTACCCGCTCACCGCGTTCGGCAACCCGGTCGTCCCAGCCGGGCTGACTGAGCTGCTCACGACCCTCGCCCGCCGCTACGGGAGCCGGCTACCGCCGGTGTACGTCACCGAGAACGGCTGCTCGTTCGCCGACGAGCCCGACGCCGCGGGCCAGATCGCCGACGCCGACCGGATCGACTACCTCGATGGGCACATCCGCGCGGTCGCGGATGCCATGGCGGCCGGCGTGGACGTACGCGGCTACCTGGTCTGGTCGCTGCTGGACAACTTCGAGTGGGCCGAGGGGTACCACCAGCGCTTCGGGCTGGTGCACGTCGACTACGACACGCTGCGCCGCACGCCGAAGGAGTCGTTCGGCTGGTACCGAGACGCGATCGCCGCTCAGCGGGCTCGGGCCCCGCGCACCTAGCAAGATCACGATAGGTTGCCGCTATGACTGCGGTACCGGACCAGGCCATCGTGGAGATCTACACCGACGGCGCGTGCAGCGGCAACCCCGGTCCGGGCGGCTGGGGCGCGGTGCTCAGCTACGGCGGCCACGTCAAGGAGCTGTCCGGTGGCGAGGCGGCGCCCACGACGAACAACCGGATGGAGCTGATGGCCGCCATCCAGGCGCTGGAGAGCCTGACCAGACCCTCGCGCGTCCGGCTGCACACCGACAGCGTCTACCTCCGCAACGGCATTACGAGCTGGCTTTCTGGCTGGAAACGCAACAACTGGCGGACCGCCAGCAAGCAGCCAGTGAAGAACGAGGACCTGTGGCGGCGCCTGGACGCCGCGACAAGGCGGCACGAGATTCAGTGGCTGTGGGTCAAGGGTCACGCCGGGAACCAGGGCAACGAGCGGGCCGACGCGCTCGCCAACCGTGGCATGGCCGATGCCATCGCCCGGTCCGGGTCGCGGCCGGCCGACCCCAGCCCCGGGCGCAGCCTCAGTCCGAGACAGTGAAGCTCGCCCTGGCGAAGCGACGGCAACGCCAGGGCGAGCTCGATGACCGGTCCCCCCGGATTCATCACTTGGGTCCCCCACGAAGGATTCTCCCACGGCGCTTCCTGGCCGGCGCACGGGGCTCCCGCTGACGCCGCACCGGCGCGATTCAGAAGAACAGCAGCTTCACCGCCGACACCACGCCGATCAGCACTACGAAGATCCGCAGCGCGAGCGGCGGCAGCCGCCTGCCGAACCGTGCCCCGAGGGCGCCGCCCACCGTGGAGCCGACCGCGATCAGCAGCACGACCAGCCATGCGACGTGCGCGAAGATCACGTAGATGACGGCCGCGACCCCGTTGACGACGGCGACTAGGACGTTCTTGGCGCCGTTCACGCGCTGCATCGTCTCGTCCAGGAACGTGCCGAGGAGCCCGATCACGAGAACGCCCTGCGCCGCGCCGAAGTACCCGCCGTACGCAGCCGACGTGAATACTCCGACGCCGAGCACCGGGCTTACTGGCTCCCTGCCCGCCGCCGGGAGGCCGGGGGGTCCTCCGCCTGAGCCGGCCGCACCCGCTCCGGTGTCGGCCGCCTTGGCCCGGCGGCTGCGCCTGGCCACGATCCGGCGGCTGAGCCAGGGCTGCACCAGCACGAGGGAGCAGGCGATCAGGATCAGCACCGGCACGATAACCTGAAACGACGACGACGGCAGCGAGAGCAGCGCCGCGGCGCCGCCTGCCGATCCCGCGGCCGCGATTACGCCGAGCCTGATCAGCCTGGGCCGCTGCCCGGCTAGCTCCCGCCGGTAGCCGACGGCACCGCTGACGTTGCCAGATACCAGCCCCACGTTGTTCGACACGTTGGCCACAACCGGCGGGTAGCCGAAGGCCAGCAGCGTGGGGAAGGTAATCAGGGAGCCGGACCCCACGACCGCGTTGACCGCTCCGGCGGCCACTCCGGCCCCGAGGATCGCGAGCGCCTCAGCGGGGCCCACGAGTTCCTCGCATGCCGAGATGGTAACCGCGGGTGAACCCTGAGGTACTGGTCCGGAACGCGGGTGTGACCGGTCTCACCGTCCCGCCGGGCCGCACCGGCGACGGAATCAGGGGAACGACACGACCCGCGCGGACCACCGAGCCGCGCGGCGCTCGACCTGCAGCGGCAAGCCGAAGGTGCGGGACAGGTTCCGCTCGGTGAAGACATCCGGCAGCGGCCCGGCGGCGACGACCGCGCCCTTGCGCAGCAGCATGGCATGGGTGAAGCCGTCGGCGACCTCTTCCACGTGGTGGGTGACCATGACCATCACCGGCGATCGCGGATCGTGCAGCAGCCCGGAGATCCGCTGCAGCAGGTCCTCGCGCCCGCCGAGGTCGAGTCCGGCGGCCGGCTCGTCCAGCAGCAGCAGTTCCGGGTCGGCCATCAGGGACCGCGCGATCTGCACGCGCTTGCGCTCACCCTCCGAGAGCGAGGCAAACCGTCGCCGGATCAGGTGCGCGCACCCGAGCGCGTCGAGCAGCTCGACCGCCCTGGTGACGTCGTCTGAGTCGTAGTCCTCCACATGACGGCCGAGGATTCCGTAAGACGCGGTCAGCACCAGGTCGATCACCTTTTCCTGCGGCGGCACCCGGTCCGCGATCACGGCGCTGGATAGGCCGATCCGGGTCCGCAGATCGGCGACATCGGCCTCCTGTAGCGGCTCTCCGAGGATCTCGACCGTGCCGTGCGTCGGCATCAGCAGGGTCGCCGCGACCTGCAACAGGGTCGTCTTGCCCGCGCCGTTGGGACCGATGATGACCCAGCTCTCGTCGTTGCGCGCGGTCCAGTCGATATCACGTAGCAACATCGACCTGTCGTATCGGACGCCCACCCCGCGCAGCCTGAGCACGTCAGCCGCCATCCAGCTCCCTCCGCGTCGCGGGGCGCCCCCCAGCCAGCACCGCCACCACCTGGCACGAACTTACGGCATAACGGCACCAGCACGGCCACGGCATGCGGCGCGCGGCTGGTTCACCGATCGGCGCCGGACTGCCGCACCGCGAGCAGCGCCGCCTGCGTCCGGTCGGCAACGCCGAGCTTGGCAAGCACCGCGCTTACGTGCGTCTTGACGGTCTTCTCCGTCACCCGGAGCGTCCTCGCGATTTCCCGGTTGGACCGGCCGTCCGCCAGCAGCGCCAGCACCTCGCGCTCGCGCGCGGTGAGCGCAAAGATGCCGCGCGGGTCGCCGCGCGGCCGGGCCGCGACCAGCCCCGCGGCTTCCGGCGCCAGCACGGTGTTGCCGTCGTGGACGGAGCGGATGGCGCGCACCAGCGCATCCGGGTCAACGTCCTTGTACAGGAACCCGGCGGCCCCGGCCTGCAGCGCCAGCGCGGGCCCGCCCGGCCCGGCGCCGCTCGTGAGGACCAGCACCCTGGCTCGCGTGCCCATGGTCCGAAGCTGCGACAGCACGCCCATGCCATCCAGGCCGGGTAGTTTCAGGTCGAGCAGCAGCACGTCGGGGTCGAGCTCGCGGGTCAGCCGGATCGCCTCGGCACCGTCGCTTGCCTGGCCGACCAGGCTGAGGTCGTCCTGGACCTCGAACAGCACCGCAAGGCCCTGCAGCACGACCGGATGGTCGTCCGCGATGACCACCGTGATCGGGCGCGGGTCAGGCCGTCCTGACGGTGGATGGCGGCCGGCCGCGGGACCCGCGGTCATGACCGCCCGCCCGCTGCGTCCGCGCTGGCCGTACCCTCGGGCTCCGTCGCCGCGATAGCACCGGCTTCCCTGACCGGTACGCTCAGCCGCACGCGAGTCCCCGCCCTCGGCGCGGCGGCGATGCTGAGCCGGCCGCCGACCGAGGCGGCTCGCTCGCGCATGGACGCGAGGCCCAGGCCCGCTGGGGTGCCGCGCGGGTCGAAGCCCGCCCCGCGGTCGCTCACTTCCAGCACGACGGCCTGGCGGCGACGGTACAGGCACACGTCGATCTGCTGGCTGCCAGAATGGCGCAGCGCGTTACCGATCGCCTCCTGCGCGGTCCGGTAGAGCGCAGTCTCCTGCCGGGGGTCGAGCACGGGCAGTTCGCCCGCCTGCACGGCCACGTCGGCTCCGTGCGTCCGGCCGGCGAGCACCGCATAGCCACGAATTGACCCGGCAAGCCCGCCCGCCGCGAGGTCAGGTGGCGCGAGACCGTCGATGACGGCGCGCAGTTCCGCGTGCGCCTGGCCCGCGAGCGTCGCGACGCTGTCGATCTCCTCGATGGCCCTGGCAGGGTCGCGCTCGACGAGCACCGCCGCCGCCCGTGCCTTGGCCCGCACGCTGAACAGCTTCTGTGACACCGCATCGTGCAGGTCCCTGGCGAGCCTGGCCCGCTCCTGCAGCACCGACAGCTCCCGGCCCCGCTCGTAGAGCCGCGCGTTTGTCAGCGCGATCGCGGCGTGCGCCGCGAACAGTCCGACCAGCTGCTCGTCTCGCTCGGTGAAGCCGCCGGGCTCGGTCTTGCCCGCGGCGAAGATGAAGCCCAGCACGTGCTCGCGGTCGCGGATCGGCACCCCCAGCACGTCGGTGAGTTCGGGATGCGCGGCTGGCCAGCCCCAGAAGCGCGGATCGGCGCGGATGTCCGCCAGCCGCAGCGGCTCGCCCTCGCGCAGCATGACGCCGAGCAGGCCGTGCTGGCGCGGCAGCGGCCCGATGGCCGCCTGCTCGCGCGCGGTGAGACCGGCCACGAGGAACTCGGCGAACCCGCCGGTGTCGTCGGGCACGCCGAGCGCGGCGTACCTGGCGCCCGCCAGCGACCGAGCCGACCGAACGATCATCTGGAGCACGTCCCGCACGGACAGCTGGCTGGACACCGCGAGCACAACCTGGCTGACGTGCTGGAAGATCCCGTCCTGGGCGGCGTCCTTGGCTAGCGCGGCAAGCCGCCCGGCGGCTCGCGCGCCCTTCTGGTCGCACTGCTGCTCCATACCCTGACGGTACCGGCGCAGCGGATATCGCGGATCGGCTGCGGGTCCTACGACCATGGTCGCAGCTCGGTGCGGTCCCGCGGCCGATGTGCCGCGGCCGTCGGCCGCCTAGCGTCGGATGCATGAGCACTGCGCGAGTAGCGATCGTCACCGGCGCGTCTCGCGGCCTGGGCCGAGCGCTGGCCGGCGGCCTGGCCGCGACGGGATACCAGGTCATTACCGACGCCCGCGACGACGTCGCGCTGCGAGCCGCGGCGGCGGAGCTGTGCGTCATCCACGACCTGCCTGCCAGCCGGGTGCTGCCGCTGGCCGGCGACGTCACCAATCCTGCGCACCGGGCTGAGCTGGCCGCAGCGGCAGCCGACCTGGGCGGCGCCACCCTGCTCGTCAACAACGCGGGGACGCTCGGCTTCAGCCCGCTACCCGCCCTGGCGCAGTACCCGGCCACGGACCTGCTGTCGTCGTTCGAGGTCAACGTCGTCGCCCCCATTGCGCTGACCCAGCTGGTGCTGTCAGACCTGCGCAGCCGCGGCGGCGCCGTGCTCAGCATCACCTCCGACGCGGCCGTCGAGGCGTACGCCGGGTGGGGCGGGTATGGTGCGGCCAAGGCCGCACTCGAGCAGGCGTGCCATGTGCTGGCTGCCGAAGAGCCCGCGGTCCGGGTCTGGTGGGTTGATCCCGGCGACCTGCGCACGCTCATGCACCAGCAGGCCTACCCGGGCGAGGACATCTCCGACCGGCCGCTGCCCGAGACGGTGATCCCAGCCTTCCTGCGACTGGTCACCGAGCGCCTGCCGAGCGGCCGGTACCGGGCGGCCGACCTGATGCCGCCGCGGCCAGCGGTCGACCACACGCCCGGCACCGGAGCGGCGCGGTGAGTCCCGCGCTCGTGCTCTCGCCGACACCATCGACGCGGCCGCCCGTCGGCCAGCGGTCGGGCCTCAACGTGACGCTACGGCCCGAGCTGGAGGCGCACGAGCCGGCCGAGGCACGCGCCAGCCGGGCCGACGTGCGGCTTCTGGTCAGCCGGACTGCGTCCGGCGAGGTCAGCCACCACGAGTTCGCCGAGCTGCCCGAGCTGCTGCTGCCGGGTGACCTGCTGGTGGTGAACAACTCGGCTACCGTGCCCGCCGCCGTCGTCGTGACGGCGGCGCCGGCCGCGCTCGGTGCCGACGGCGCGCTGACGGTGCACTTCGCTACGTCCATGCCGGACGGTGACTGGCTGGTCGAGCTGCGGTCCGGTCACGGCCCCGCGACGACGCCGTTCGCCGGCGGGACTGCGGGCCTGCTCATTGGTCTGCCGGGCGGTGCCGAGCTGACCCTGGATCGCAGGTTCAGCCGACGCCTGTGGCACGCCAGGCTGTCGACCGCGGTGCTGCCGTACCTGCTGCGTCACGGCCAGCCGATCCGGTACTCCTACGTGTCCAGGGCGTGGCCGTTGCAGGCCTACCAGACGGTGTTCGCGACATGGCCGGGCAGCGCCGAGATGCCGAGCGCCGCGCGACCGTTCACGCCCGAGATCGTGACCAGGCTCGTCAGCCGCGGAGTGGCCATCGCGCCGGTCACGCTGCACACCGGGGTCTCCTCGCTGGAAGGCGGTGAGGATCCGTATCCGGAGTCCTATGACGTGCCCGCCACCACCGCGCGGCTGGTCAACCTCACCAGGCAGGCCGGGGGCCGGGTCATCGCGGCGGGCACGACGGTGGTTCGCGCGCTGGAGAGTGCGGTGCTCGCTCGGGGGGACGACAGTACCGCCATCGCGCCGGCGGCCGGCGGGCCGGTCGGCCCGGCCGCCGGCTGGACCTGGCACGTGGTTACCAGGCAGTCCGGCGTGGCCGTGGTGGATGGCCTGCTGACCGGGCTGCACGAGCCGCGCTCCACGCACCTGTGGATGCTCGCCGCATTCGCCGGTGACTCGCTGCTGCGCCGCTGCTACCAGGAGGCCGCCGCGCGCGGGTACCACTGGCACGAGTTCGGTGACGTCCACCTGCTGCTGCCCTGACCCGGCGGGGGCGCACCCTGGGCGGCCGCCCACCGGTGCAGTACCGATAGCGTTGAGACGCAATGTCCGATCCGCAGATGACCCTGCTGGTGACGCTGACCGGCCGCGATCGGCCTGGCGTGACGTCCCGGCTGTTCGACGTCCTGGCCAGGCACAACCTGACCGTGGCCGATGTCGAGCAGGTCGTCATCCGCGGCCGCCTCGTGCTCGGGGTACTGCTCTCGACCGAGCGTGCCCCTGATCTCACCGCGATCCACCAGCAGATCACCGCGCTGGCGGCGGACATGGGCATGGAAGCCGAGATCACCATGGGGTCGCGCGAGCCGACCCGGCGATCGGGCGGCCGACTGCACGTGACCGTCCTCGGGCGGCCGCTGCTCCCGTCGGCAATCGCGGCCATCGCGGGCCGCATCGCGGCGAGCGGCGCGAACATCGACCGGATAGGCGGGCTCGCCGACCGCCCGGTCACGTGCCTCGAGTTCGACGTCTCGGGTGCGGACCCGGTTCGCCTGCGTACCCACCTGGCCAGGGAATCGGCCGAGCTGGGCGTGGATGTCGCCGTGCAGCGCGGCGGGCTGCACCGCCGGGCCATGCGGCTGGTTGTCATGGATGTCGACTCCACGCTGCTGCGCGACGAGGCGATCGAGTTGCTCGCCGCGCGCGCGGGCTGCGCGCGCGAGGTTGGCGAGGTGACGGCGGCCGCCATGCGCGGCGAGATTGACTTCGCCGAGTCGCTGCACCGGCGCGTTGCACTGCTGGCGGGCCTGGACGCAGCCGCCATCGACGAGGTGCTCACCGGCGCGCGGCTGGCGCCCGGCGCCCGCACGCTGATCCGGACGCTCCAGCGGCTCGGCTACCGCTGTGGCGTGGTGAGCGGTGGCTTCACGCAGATCACCGACTGGCTCACGCTCGAACTGGGGCTCGACTTCGCCGAGGCCAACACGCTGGAGGTCGTGCGCGGAAAGCTGACCGGCCGGGTCATCGGCCAGCTGGTCGACCGGCCAGGCAAGGAACGGGCGCTGCGCCGGTTCGCCGCCGCGGCCGGGGTTCCGCTGAGCCAGACGGTGGCAGTCGGCGACGGCGCCAACGACCTGGACATGATCTCGGCCGCGGGACTCGGCATCGCGTTCAACGCCAAGCCCGCGGTGCGGGACGCGGCGGACACCTCGCTGAGCGTGCCCCACCTGGACGCGATCTTGTACCTGCTCGGTATCAGCCGCGAGGACGTGGAGGTGGCCGACGCCGAGGACCACCTGCTGGTACCCGGTGGCGTGGGCGCGCGGAGCGCCGACGACTGAGCCGGCGGTCGGGCCTTACGGCGCCAGCCGTGGCGCCCACGAGGCGACGAGATCCCCCGTCCCCGGCAGCATGGTTGCCCACTCGCCGGCGAGGGCGATGACGGCGATAGCGGCGGTGGGAAAGTCAGGCTCGGTCCCGGTCAGCAGTCCGACCAGGTCCGCCGCGGCCGGGTTGTGCCCGATATAGAGGACCGTGCGGACCTGCTCGCTGGTCTGCCGGACGACCTCGGCCACATCCTCGGCGTCGGCCTGGTACAGCACCCGCTGGGCGGCGAACTCCGGCTCACCGCCCAGCTCCTTCGACAGCCGCTGCCAGGTCTGCCGGGTCCGCCGCGCCGCCGAGCAGAGCACGAGATCCGGCTCGATTCTGCGGCTGGCGAGCCAGCGGCCCGCCGCGGCGCTGTCGCGCTCGCCCCGCGGCCGAAGTGCTCGTTCGAAGTCCGGCCCGCCGGGCAGCTCGCCCGCCTTGGCGTGCCGCATCACGATCAGGGTGTGGCTCTCGCGCATGGACCCATGGTCCGCCTTGACCGAGGTACCCGGCTGCCCGGCCCCGCTACCGGACAGCCGCGCCCTGGCTGCCTGCGCTCAGGCGCTGACCTTGTCCGCCGGCGTCGTCTCCGCGGTGCCGCCCGCGGTCAGGCGCGTGGAGCGCCGCTTGGACACGACGATCGCACCGACCACGATGGCCACCGCCACGATGGCCACCGCCGTGCGAACGCCGTCGTTGTGGCTGTAGCGCACGACGCTGGTGGCCACCAGCAGCGAGACCAGGTTCATCACCTTGATCAGCGGGTTGATAGCCGGGCCCGCGGTGTCCTTGAACGGATCGCCGACGGTGTCGCCGATGACGGTCGCGGCGTGCGCCTCCGACCCCTTGCCGCCGTGGTGACCGTCCTCGACCAGCTTCTTCGCGTTGTCCCAGGCACCACCGGAGTTCGCGAGGAACACGGCCATCAGCACGCCGGTCGCGATCGCGCCCGCCAGGTAGCAGCCGAGCGGTCCGTACCCGAACGCGAAGCCGACGGCGATCGGCGTGAGCACGGCGAGCAGCCCGGGTGTCGCCAGCTCGCGCAGCGAGTCCCTGGTACAGATGTCGACGACGCGGCCGTACTCGGGCTTCTCGGTGTAGTCCATGATGCCGGGATGGCTGCGGAACTGCTCCCGTACCTCCAGCACCACCCGTCCGGCCGCCCGGCCGACGGCCCTGATCAGCAGGCTCGCGAACAGGAACACCACCGCCGCGCCGACCACCAGCCCCACGAGATCATTGGGACTATCGATGGACAAGCTGAACGTCCCCGCGGCCTTGCCGAGCGCCAGCTCGACCGAGGTCCGGAACGCACCGAACAGCGCGGTCGCCGCGAGCACCGCGGTCGCGATCGCGATGCCCTTAGTGATGGCCTTGGTGGTGTTGCCGACCGCGTCCAGGTGCGTGAGCACCTGCGCGGCCTCGCCCTCCACCTCGCCCGACATCTCCGCGATGCCCTGCGCGTTGTCGGTCACCGGACCGAAGGAGTCCATCGACACGATCACGCCGACGGTGGTGAGCAGTCCGGTGCCCGCCAGCGCCACCGCGAACAGCGCGATAGTGGGGTTACCGGAGCCGAGCAGGAACGCCAGGTAAACCGCACCGCCGATGAGCAGCGCCGAGTAGACCGCGGACTCCATGCCGGTCGATACGCCAGACAGGATCACGGTCGCCGCCCCGGTCTCCGAGCTGTCGCCGATCTCGCGTACCGGCTTGCGGTTGGTCTCGGTGAAGTACCCAGTCAGCAGCTGGATCGCGCTGGCCAGCACGAGCCCCACCAGCACCGCCAGGATGGCCAGCACGCGCGGGTCCCCGCTGTGGGTCAGGATCGATCCGCTGACCCCCTTGAGGTCGCTGAACTTGCCCGGCAGGTAGATGAACGCCGCACCGGTGACCAGGACAATGGAGATGATCGCCGAGATGAAGAAGCCGCGGTTGATCGCGGACATGCCGCTCCGGTCGCCCGGCCGCGGCTGGACGGAGAAGATGCCGATGACCGCGGTGATCACGCCGATCATCGGGACGATCAGCGGGAAGACGAGGCCGGCGTTGCCGAATGCGACTTTGCCGAGGATGAGCGAGGCGACCAGCATGACCGAGTACGACTCGAACAGGTCGGCGGCCATCCCGGCGCAGTCACCGACGTTGTCGCCGACGTTGTCCGCGATGGTGGCGGCGTTCCGTGGGTCGTCTTCTGGGATGCCCTTCTCCACCTTGCCGACCAGGTCAGCGCCGACGTCGGCGGCTTTGGTGTAAATGCCCCCGCCGACCCGCATGAACATGGCCAGCAGCGCCGCGCCAAAGCCGAACCCCTCCAGCACGTCCGGCGCGTTGCCCTTATAGATGAGCACTACCAGCGCCGCCCCGAACAGCCCGAGGCCGACGGTGAACATTCCGGCCACGCCGCCGGTCCGGAACGCGATCCGCATGGCCGAGCGCTCGCCGGACTCCTTGGCGGCGGCTGTGACCCGGACGTTTCCGCGCACCGTCAGGGACATGCCGTTGAAGCCGGTCAGCGCCGAGAACAGCGCTCCGACCAGGAAGAACACCGATCTACCCCAGCGGATCCCAGCAGAGTCAGCGGGCAGCACCAGCAGCACAAAGAAGATCACTACGACAAAGGCGCCGAGGGTCTGGAACTGGCGCCGGAGATACGCTGCCGCGCCCTCCTGCACCGCGCGGGCAATTTCCTGCATCTTCTGCGAGCCCTGGCTGGCCGCGAGCACCTCACGAACCAGCCCGAGCGCGACGGCCAGTGCCAGCAGCGCGACAACCGCGACCACCGCTACCCAGACCAGGTTCCCGCCGGAAACCGTGGGCTGGCCTCCCCCCACGGCGAGGTTGTGCAACATCCGTCCTCCTTGACAGGGGATCACACGTTAGTACCGAGCCGACGCGCGCTAGACGGTCCCGGCGGCGGAGCACTAGACCGGGCCATGGCCGCACGCAGAGGGCAGGCCAGAGGCCGGCACACGATGTGCCGGGAGTCTACGCATCCTGGTAACCGGATCATAATCCGGGTGCGGTTACTTGCGTAGTCCTGACTATTTTGTACGGAAATTGTACCTTAGCTGCGTCTGCGGCCCGCCACGAACGGTAGCTGGTCGTCGACGGACCATCACTCCTGGTCACCGGGACGGCCTTACGGCTGGCCAGCTCATCCGGATGCTCGTGCCGGCCGACGTGGTGCTGATCTGCACGTCGTCGGCCAGGCTCTCGATGACGGCGATGCCCAGCCCGGCCGGCAGCCCCCCGCCGTCAAGAGTCCCCGGCCCGCTCCCGGCACCCGGCTGGGCCGCGCTGCCGCCAGGATCGTCTCCACCGGGAGCGCACGTTTCCGTGACCTCGACCTCGAACCGGCCCGCCTGATCCGTCAGGGCGAGCCGGACAGGCTCGGCCGGACAGTACAGCTGATGGCTCTCGACGGCCCGCGAGCACGCCTCACCGACGGCGAGCCTGACCTCGTCCAGCAGCGACTCGTCCACACCGCTGCGCCTGGCCACCGCCGTCGCTACCAGCCTGGCCGTCCGGACGTGTGCCGGCAGCGCCGTGAAGCTCAGCTCTACTGTTGCCATCTCGGGCTGGCCGCGCGCCTACTTTTCCGCGCGGCGCGCCGCGATGGCCTCGTCCACGGTGTCGTGGATGCCGAACACCTTGGTCAGGCCCGTAATCCGGAAGATCTTCAGGATTCGCTCCTGGGTACAGACCAGGTCCAGCGAGCCGTCGTGGGCCCGGACGCGCTTGAGTCCGCCCACGAGCACGCCGAGGCCGGTGGAGTCGAGGAACTCGACCTTCTCCATATTGACCACGAGCTGGTAGAAGCGGTTGTTTACCAACTCGATCAGCAACTCGCGCAGTCGCGGAGCGGTATACACGTCAATCTCGCCCTCGACGTCGACGACCTCGATGCCGTCCTTGCTGTGGTGGTCCAGCTTCAGGTCCACAAAGCCTCCAGCGCCATACAGCGGTAACTGTTCAGTCGCAGCCGCGCCCGCGGTTCCGCACTGCCCATTGTGCCTGCGCGCCGCTGTCACGGCCCGCAAGACCGGCCGGATCCGCCGCGCCACGCCTTCCTGCCGCGCTGACAGGTGCCGGGGCATCCCTGCACGCATCCGGCCGCGCCCTGACGTCATTCCTATACCAGATCGCCGTGGCTGGCATCCTCGGCCATGCGACACACTGAGATCCGATGCCCCGCACGTCGTCAACCGCTGCTGCCGGGCCGTCGTGGCCTCGGCCGCCCGACGGCCCTGGCGGGGCCACGGCGCTGGCGGCCGACGGCCCGCGCGACGCAGCCGATGCTGCCGCGGCCGCCGGCATCCTGGACGCGGGAGCACGCGCGGGCAGGCTCACATATCTCACCAGGCTGGCCGGCCGCCCTGGCCAGCCTGCGAGCTGGCCGGACTGGGTGCCAGGCGAGCTCATCGGGGCGCTGGCCGGATTCGGCATAGCGGCCCCCTGGCACCATCAGGCCGAGGCAGCCGATCTCGCCGCGGCCGGCCACAGCGTCATCATGTCCACCGGGACGGCATCAGGGAAGTCGCTGGGCTACCTGCTGCCCGCGCTGACCGCCGTCCTGACCGGCGGGACCGCCCTCTATATCGCTCCCACCAGGGCCCTCGCGGCGGATCAGGTCAAGCTGGTGCGGTCGCTTCGACTCGACCGGGTGCGGGCCGCCGTGGTGGACGGTGACACACCCTGGGCCGAGCGCAGCCGCGCCCGAGCGCACGCCAATTACCTGCTGACCACCCCCGACATGCTGCACCATGGCCTGCTCCCAGCGCACGCGCGGTGGAACGGGTTCTTTCGGCGGCTGCGATTTGTGGTGGTGGACGAATGCCACACCTACCGTGGCGTGTTCGGTTCCCACGTGGCCCACGTGCTGCGCCGGCTGCGCCGGGTCGCGTATCACCACAGCGCCACCGAGCCGGTGTTCGTGCTGGCGTCGGCGACCATCAGCGAGCCAGCCAGGTGCGGCGCCCTGCTGACCGGGCTTGACGTGCGGGCCGTCCGCAGCGACGGCGCGCCCCGCGCCCCGCTGTCCTTCGCGCTCTGGGAGCCGCCGCTCACCGGCGGCCACGGTGAGGCGGGGGCTCCGCTACGCCGGGCTGCCACCACCGAGGCCGCGGAACTGCTCGCCACCCTCGTCCGCGGCGGCGTGCCCGCGCTGGCGTTCGTACGATCCCGCCGCGGGGCTGAGGCGGTGGCGCAGTCGGCGCGCAGGCAGCTTGCCGACGCCGGTGCCGCCCATCTCGCCGACCGGGTCGCCGCGTACCGGTCGGGGTACCTGCCGGAGGAACGGCGCGCGCTGGAGGAGGCGCTGCGCTCCGGCGCGATCACCGGTCTGGCTGCGACGACCGCGCTCGAGCTCGGCGTCAACGTCACGGGACTCGACGCGGTCCTCATGGCCGGCTGGCCGGGTACCAGGGCCGCGCTCTGGCAGCAGGCCGGGCGGGCCGGGCGGGCCGGGCGGGATGCCGTCGCGGTGCTGATAGCGCGCGACGACCCGCTGGACACCTATCTGGTGCATCATCCGTCGGCGCTGCTGGGCGCGCCGGTCGAGGCAACGGTCCTCGACCCCGACAACGAGTACGTGCTCGCCCCGCACCTGGTCGCCGCGGCGGCAGAGCTGCCGCTCACGGCTCGCGACCTGGCCAGCTTCGGCAGCAGCGCCGCGGCGCCACTGGCCGAGCGGATGACCGCCGACGGCCTGTTGCGGGCCCGCGGCGGTCGGTGGTTCGCCACCCGCCAGGGGCTCGGCCTCCGAACCGGGCTGCGCGGCACCGGGGACTGGCCGGTGCGCATCGTCGAGCGTGGCACCGGCCGACTGGTGGGAACCGTAGACGAGCCGTCGGCGCACTTCCTCGCCCACGACGGCGCTGTCTACAGCCACCAGGGTGAGCTGTACGTGGTGACCAGGCTGGACCTGGACGACCGGATCGCCCTGGTGGAGGCGGGAGATCCCGGCTACGGCACGATTGCCCGTGAGGTCACCAGCATCGAGGTGGCAGCGGAGCTGACCAGGGCGGAGTGGGGCCAGGCCACGGTGTGCTTCGGAGACGTCCAGGTCAGCCGGCAGGTGGTCTCGTACGCCCGGCGGAGCGCTGAGACCGGTCTCGTGATCGGCGAGGAGATACTCGACCTGCCGGAGCGCCGGCTGGCGACAAAGGCAGTCTGGTGGACGCTGTCCGCCACCCAGCGCGCCGCGCTGGCGGCGGCCGGTGCCGACCTGGCGGGCGCCGCGCACGCCGCCGAGCACGCCGCGATCGGGCTGCTTCCGCTCGTCGCCGCCTGCGACCGCTGGGACGTCGGCGGGGTTTCTGCCGACCTGCACCCCGCGACCGGTCGGCTGACGGTGTTCGTCTATGACGGTCACCCCGGGGGCGCGGGCTTCGCCGAGCGCGGCTTCGCGGCGGCCGCCACGTGGCTCAGCGCGACCGCAGACGCCATCGCGGACTGCGAGTGCACGGCGGGCTGCCCGTCGTGCGTGCAGTCGCCCAAGTGCGGCAACGGTAATAATCCGCTGGCTAAGGACGATGCGGTCGAGCTGCTGCGCTGCCTGCTCGCCGGCGCGCCGGCGAGCAGGCAGGCGCGAGTCCGGCGTCGTCCCCGAGGCTGACAGACTCGGAAAATACGGCGACCCCCGTCGGGGGGGAGAACGGGGGTCGCCTTACGGTCCGGCTCCGGGGGGGCAGAGCCGGTTCCGTTACTCAGGAAAGCTTAGTTGCATTTCGGGCACGCTACCAGCCAGTCAACAGAACCGTGAAGTCTTCCCCTATGCTGCCGGACAGTCGGTACATCCGTCGAGAGCAGTCAGACAAGTCCGCGAGCTTTCTTTGGGCCCGCCCGCTACGCCGGTTGTGCCGTTGTGAACGGGATTTCAGCCACCCAGCCCGGTTGTTACCGGAACGAACTTATCGTCACATCTAGTGACTGTCTGTCACCGCCGCAGCTAGGAGCGCGGCGACATGGGACGGCCCAGATCGATTCGGATAACGAATCGAACACGGCAGGGGGTTTTCAAAGCTGGGCCTGGCCAGTAGAAAGGAACTACGGACCGCTGGTCCGTACACGGCAGCCAGGTACCCACGCGCGACCAGCCGCGGGAGGCGTGCCGCGGCAGGCGAATAGTGGCCGAAGGAGCGCTGCACGGCGCTGACCATAGTCCGCCTACCACGGCAGTAAGGGTGCACGCTTGGTAACCGGGCTAGACGTGTCGGTCGCAACGGCGCCCCTCACCGGGGGGCGCCGTTTGCTACGCCGGACGACTCCGAATTGCTGGCGCGATAATTCGCAAACGCCGCAGCTTCGGGCGCGGCCGTGCGATACATCGCAAATCCGCTCGCACAACCCCGCGGGGCGATTACCGCATGCTAAATAACGGATGCCGGCTCCTGTTGCCATTGGGCATAAGCAAGACTTTGAGTTGACAGCGTGAAGAGAGGGAGGAACTCATGGCCGGACCTGCGGTGAGCCGCACGTCCAGCGACACTGACCAGTCGATTGGCGACCTCGTCTCCGTCGCCGCCAGGGACATCTCACAACTGGTCAGGTACGAGCTGGATCTCGCGAAGCTCGAGCTGAAGTCCGATGTCAAGCGAGCCGGCATCAGCGCGGCCCTGCTCGCGATCGCCGTGTTCGCAGCCTGCCTGGTGCTGATGCTGCTGTGCTTCGCCTTTGCCTTCGGCCTGAGCGCCATCGGGGCGCCGGGCGGGCTATGGGGCGCCTTCCTGTGGGTGGCACTGACCTGCACCCTGCTCATTCTCATCGCCGGGCTGGTGGCGTTCCTCATCGTGCGCAGGCTGACCCGGATGGGCAAGACGAGGCGCAGCCTGGCCGACGGGGTTTCCATGCTGCGGCATGTGCGGCCCGCGGCCAAGGCGACTGCCAAGGCCGGCTAGCCGTGGTCCGCGGCGGGGCGCCTATCTACCTCACCGGGCCCTGGTCGCACCGGTCGGTCAGCGCGAACGGCACCAGGTTTCATGTGGCCGAGAGCGGCGACGGGCCGCTGGTGCTGCTGCTGCACGGCTTTCCCGAGTTCTGGTGGGCCTGGCGACGCCAGCTTGGCTCCCTGGGTGAGGCTGGGTTCCGGGCGGTCGCGCCGGATCTGCGCGGCTACGGCGCGAGCGACAAGCCGCCGCGCGGCTACGATCTGGTCACCGCCGCCTCCGACGCCGCTGGCCTGGTGCGCTCGCTCGGCGAGGCCAACGCGGTTGTGGTCGGGCACGACTGGGGTGGCCTGATCGCCTGGACCATGGCGACGTATTTTCCGAAGGTCGTGCGGCGGCTCGCGGTCGTGTCGATGCCCCATCCCCTGCGGTTGCGCCCAGCGGTGCTGTCGACGCCCTTCGCGCACGCCAAGAGCGTGGGCTACGCGCTCGGCTTCCAGCTGCCGCTGCTGCCGGAACGCCAGCTGCTGGCCGACGGCGCCCAGCGGGTGGGCCGGCTGCTGACCGCGTGGTCCGGGCCGGGCTGGCCCGACGCCGAGACCGAGCGCCGGTACGAGGAGGCGATGTGCGTGCAGGCCGTCGCGCACTCCGCGCTTGAGTATCACCGGTGGTACCTGCGATCGCGGCTTCGGCCGGACGGCATCCGGTACTCGCGGACGATGCGGGCGCCGATTCAGGTTCCGACGCTCCATCTGCACGGGGCGTTGGACCCGTGCATACTGCCGAGCGCCGCGCGCGGCTCCGGCAGCTACGTGGAGGCGCCGTACCGGTGGCGCCTGCTCGAGGGGGTCGGGCACTTCCCGCACGAGGAGGCCCCCGACCGGTTCGATCTCGAGTTGCGCAACTGGCTCGTCGATCCCGAGCCAGAGCGCTAGCCACCGCGCCGCGGATGTCGGGGTCTGATCCTGCCGTGAGCCGGGACCGGGACGCCGCGGGGCGGGCCAGGAACGCGCGGCCGCGTGACGCGCTCGGCCGGCCGCTGGCGAGGGACGCGACCGGGATACCACCGCTGGCAGCCGACCAGGTGCTGCCGCCGACGGAGACACTCCAGGCGGCGCAGCGCCTGCTCGACGCCGGCCGCCCATTTGACGCTCACGAGGTGCTCGAGGCGGCGTGGAAGGCCGCGCCTCCCGCCGATCAGGACCTCTGGCAAGGGCTTGCCCAGCTCGCCGTCGGGCTGACGCACGCCCGTCGTGGCAATGCCCGCGGCGCCGTGGCCCTGCTGCGCCGCGGCGCGAGGCGGCTCGAGGGCTACCCGGACACGGGGCCGCATGAGGTCGACGTTCGCGGGCTGCGGGCTCGCAGCGCCGAGCTAGCCACGCGGATTGAGGTAGCCGGACTTGCCGGGCTGAGCCCGGACGCGCTGAGCCTCCGGCTGTGCGCGTCAGCCGCCGGACCTACCCGTCCTGGCAGCCCTGCGTAGACACCGCAGCGGAGTCATGGATTCCGGCGGCCACGTCGCTCGCGACCTCACCTGCGGTGAGCGCGTAGCCGGTCTCGTGGTAGATGGTCGACGCGGCGAAGACCACACCGTAGACCTGGCCGTTCGGCGACAACAGCGGGCCGCCGGAGTTCCCCGGTCTAATCAGCGCCCGGACGTCATACATCTGCCGCTTCACCGACGCCGTCTCATAGATGTCCGGACCGGTCGCGCTGAAGGCAGTGCCGATTATCGCCGGGACGACGGTGAGCGACTGACTGTTCTCTGGGTAGCCCGCGACGGCCGCGGACGCCTTGAAGGGGGCCGCCGCCGGGGCGAATTGCAGTGCCTGCGCTCTCAGGCCTTTGACGTACAAGACCGCCAGGTCGGTTCTGGGGTCGTACAGCACGACGCGGGCCGAATACGGCTGGTCGCCGTTCGCCGTCACCAACAGGTCCTCGTCGACGCCGGCGACGACGTGTGCGTTGGTGAGCACGTGCTGGGGTGAGATGACGAAGCCCGAACCCTCGATGGTCTGCGAGCAGGAGGTAGCAACGCCGGTGACCTTGACGATGCTGAACTCCGCCTTCATGAGGCTCGGCGAGGCTGCCACGGACGAACCCGGCGCCGGAAGCCCGATGCTCGCCTCAGCGCCAAGCGTGCCGAACACCTGGCTGTACAGCCCGTTCGACAGCAGGCTGCGCAGCTCAGGGAAGAACGGCAGGTACAGCACGCTCCGCGGCATCACGCGGTCGACGGTGCGCAGCACCGCCGACTTCTGGACCTGCGCGGACACCGCAGGGAATGCGGATGAGTTCCCGACGAACGAGCCGATCAGCCAGGCCACGATGACCACCGCGAGGACGTTCACCGCAGCGCCGCCCAGCGCGTCGACGACGGTCGCGGGCCGGTTGATCAGCCGGGATCGCAGCGCGACGCCGATGCCGGACGCGATCATCATGCCGATGACGGCCATGGCGAACACCACGAGGATCGCGAGGAACGCCTGCCAGGTTGCGCTCCGCGCGAGCGCCCTGGAGATGCCGGGCGCGATGTAGGCGCCGACGGCGACGCCGCCGAGGAAGCCCACCAGGCTCAGCACACCGATGATGAAGCCCTGCCGGTAGCCCGCCACGGCGAACGCGGCGATCACCGCGATCAGAATCAGGTCGAGGAAGTCACCGGGCACTTCAACAACTTATCGGGCCGCCGACAGCACTGCGGCCAGTGTTGACCCGGCCGTGGCGTCAGGATCCGAGCGGCGGCCAGCCCGCGGGTTGCTCCACGGAGCTGAGCGTGGTCACCCGGCTGGCATCCCAGGGCCGCTCCCATCCGCCGAGTGCCAGCAGCTGGTCGAGCACGGCCGCGGTGAAGCCCCAGACGATCAGGCCGGCGACTCGGAACGCGGGACCGACCTGGCCGCTCGGGTACCTGAACATCAGCCGATTCACGGGACTGGCCAGGTCGGCCACCGGCACCCGCACCACCGCGGCGATCTCGGCCGGGTCGCCCGGAGCTACCGGCGCCGGGGACTGCCACCAGCCGAGCACCGGCGTCACCCGGAAGTGGCTCCGCCAGATGTACAGCTCCGGCAGCACCGCTAGGACGCGCACGCCCGCCGGGTCCAGGCCGGTCTCCTCGGCCGCCTCGCGCAGCGCCGCCGCAACCGGGCCAGTGTCCGTGTCGTCGATCGCGCCGCCGGGGAACGCCGGCTGTCCCGCGTGGTTACGCAACTCGGCTGCCCGCTCGATCAGCAGCAGGTCCGGCCCGGACGACCCGAGCCCGAACAGGACCAGCACCGCAGCACGGCGGCCCCCTACTTCCGGCGGTCGCAATCCGTCCGGCACCGTCGCCCGGAGCGCCGCGGCGGCAAGCGCCGTGAGCCAGGCCGGAACCTCGCCGTCCGTCGCGCGCCGGCCACCGAGGCAGCTCACGAAAAAGGCCCGGGCCTGACGAGCTTGCGCGCCGTCACCGGGTCCACCGGGCCGGTCCCGAACGACGGGCAGAGCGCAGCTACCGGGCAGGCGCCGCAGGCCGGCCGGCGCGCGTGGCAAACCCGGCGACCGTGCCAGATGAGGTGGTGTGACAGCAGCGTCCAGTCCGACTTCGGGAACAGCGACCCGACGTCTCGCTCGATCTTGTCCGGGTCGGTCTGCGTGGTCCAGCCGAACCGGCGGGCCAGCCGCTGGAAGTGCGTGTCCACCGTGATGCCGGGCACGCCGAACGCGTTGCCCAGCACCACGTTCGCCGTCTTGCGGCCCACGCCGGGCAGCGAGTCGAGATCGGTCAGCCGGCCAGGAACCTCGCCGCCGAACCGGTCCCTGATGTCGGCAGACAGGCCGATGATCGCCTTCGACTTGGCCCGGTAGAAACCGGTGGGCTTGAGCAGCTCCGCCACCTCGTCCGGGTTCGCCGCGGCCAGGTCATCAGGCGTGGGGTACTTGGCGAACAGAGCCGGAGTGGTGAGGTTCACCCGCTTGTCGGTCGTCTGCGCAGACAAGACCGTGGCGATGAGCAGCTGAAACGGGTTGGAGAAGGTCAGCTCGGTGTGAGCGTCCGGGTAGGTCTCGGCCAGTATCCGGTTGATTAGCCTGGCGCGCCGCACCAGTCCGAGCCGGGTCTCCCCCTGCCACTTGCGGACTCTCGGCCGCCCGGTCGTCGCTGTCGCCATACCGGCCAGCGTAGAGCCTTGCCGGGTTGGCCGAGACGGGCTAGGTCCCGCCGCCCATCCAGCCCCGGCGGCGGAATAGCCAGTACAGCGCCGCCACCGCCACCACCTCGGTGCCGATGCCAACGATCAGGAACGTTGGCAGGCCACCCAGCCGATCGACCAGCCAGCCGAAGTTCTGACCGAAGAAGCCGGTCAGGAATGACAGCGGCAGGAACACGGTGGCGATGATCGTGAGCTGCTTCATCACCTCGTTAAGCCGGTTGGAGACCATCGACAGATAGGCGGACATCGCGTTGCTCAGCAGGTCCCGATACGTGTCGATCATGTCGCCGATCCGGATCAGGTGGTCGTAGAGGTCGCGCAGGTAAGGGTCGCTCTCCGCGGTCGTGCCGGGAATCACCACCATGCCGGCGACCAGCGACGCCAGCATGTCACGCTGCGGCGCGACCAGCTTGCGCGCGTTGACCAGCCAGCGCTGCAGGTCGAACAGCTGAGCCAGCTGCGCGGTGGTCGGCCTGGAGAAGATCTGCTCCTGCAGGTCGTCGATGCGGTCATCCAGCTCCGACAGCGGCGGGAAGAAGCTGTCGACCAGGCCGTCGACCAGGTGATGGAGCAGGATGAGCCGGGTCGGCCTGTCGCCCGTCGGCAGCCGGCCGCCCGGCTTGTCCAGCCGGTCGCGCAGCTGATCGATGGACGGGCAGCCTTGCTTCCTCGCCGTCACCAGGTAGTCCGCCGCGACAAAGAAGTGCACCTCAGAGAAGGACTTGCCGTCCGCGGCGATTCCGTAGTTCACCAGGTAGACCATGTCGCCGAAGTCCTCGACCTTGGGCCGCTGACCGAACTCGGTCACATCGTCGATCACCAGCGGGTGGAAGTGGAAGACATCCCGCAGCAGAGCAATGCCGTCCTCGTCGGCCTGATCCAGGTCGAGCCACAGCAGCGACTTGTCGGCTAGCGCCTGCTCGACGGCCGCCACGTCGGCGGCAACCGTCGACCCGTCCAGGAGGATCAGCTTCCCTTGCACCGCGGTATTGTCCCAGAATCCGGGCAAGATTGAACGGCGCGCGGGGGACCGGGCCGGCGCGCGCGCTAGTCCCCGACTGCCAGCGGGTACAACGGCGGACATGCTAGCGGCGGGGGAACGGGGATGACGCTGGTCGCGGCCGCTGCGCATGCCGATGCCACCGCCGGGTTCACGACGGCGATGGATCACGTCGCCGAGGGCTTCGAGTCGCTGGGTGCGGTCGTGCTGGTCATCGGGGTGCTCTGGTCGGTAGTCCTCGCGATCGTCGTCTGGCGGCGGACCCGGAACGGCAGCCGGGTTTACAGCACGGTGCGCCAGACGTTCGGCGGCTCCCTGCTCCTCAGCCTGGAGGTGCTGGTCGCGGCCGACCTGCTCCGCACGGTTGCCGTGGCGCCGAGCCTGGAGAACGTCCTGTCCCTGGGCCTGATCGTGCTGATCAGGACGTTCCTGTCGTTCTCGCTGGAGACAGAGATCGAGGGCGTGCCCCCCTGGCGCCGGGCCATGATCACGGGAGCGGGCGCGGTCCACCGCGCGACCGGCTCCGCGCTCGGCCCTGACCAGAGCTGAGTACGCGACGCCGACGGGCTGTTACCGGAGCCCGGCGAACAAGTCCGTCTCTGGCACGCTCGCTCCGGTGCTGTCGCTGACCCGGACGAAGCTTTCGTGGCCAAAAACAGACTCGGCGATCTCCGGCGGCAGCTTGCTGAACCAGGAGTCCTGGATCTGGCTCGCGTGCGCGAGCAGCGCGTCCCGCTTCCGCGCGAGCACGGGCCTGATGTCCACCGTCGTGGTAATCCGCGCTTCCGCCTCCGCCGCCTGCCGAAGTTGCTCGGGCGTGAACTCGCGGGGGTCCGGCACGTCCTCGCCGAGGTCACGCAGCGCTGCCCAGACCTTCCGCCACGAGCTGCCGCGCATCGCGATCTGGTAGTACTTGGCGGCGATGCCGGTCTGGCTCGCCGCGACGGCCGCCGCGCGGGCGGCGTGCACGTGGTCGGGGTGCTGGTACAGGCCGTGGTCGTCGTAGGAGATGATCACCTGCGGCTGGTACGTCTTGATCAGCGCGCCGATCCGGTCCGCCACGTCGTCGAGCGGCACGTTGCAGAAGGCGTCGGGCCGGTTCTTGTAGTCCCAGTCCGGCATCCCGGAGTCGTGGTATCCGAGCAGCTCAAGCTCGGACACGCCGAGGATCTGCGCCGATCGGCGCAGCTCGGCCAGCCGGAGCTGCGCCACGGCCTGCTCGTCGTGGCCGTCGCCGCCCGGCTTGATCTGGCCAGGAGCATCGCCGAACTCCCCGTTCGTGCAGGTCACCACCACCGTTCGGACGCCCTGATCAGAATAGGCGGCGAGCACCCCGCCGGTGCTCGATGCCTCGTCATCGGGATGGGCGTGCACGGCCATCAGGGTGAGGGAGTCGGCTGTCATGCTTCCAGCCTGCCGCATCGCGCGGCGGGACGCACATCGGGCCGACCGGGCGGGGACCGGCCGTGGTAGGCAGGAAGCGTGCCTGGTCACCCTGATCCCCGACGCCTGCTCCGGGTGGAGCGGCAGGCGGCGCTGGCGCGGATCGCGGCGCTGCGCCGCGAGTTCGCCGACATCGTCACGGCCGCGGCGGCCGCGAACGGCGACGACGAGCACGACCCGGAGGGCGCCACGATCGCGTTCGAGCGCGAGCACGTCGCTGCCCTGCTGAGCCAGGCGCGCTCGCACCTCAGCGAGATCGACGCGGCGCTGGACCGCGTCGAAGGCGGCAGCTACGGCGGCTGTGTTCGGTGCGGCAGGCCCATCCCGGCAGAGCGGCTGGTGGCTCGTCCGACGGCCGTCACCTGCGTGCCGTGCGCCGGACTTGGCGCCCGCTAGCCCGGTGCGGCTGGGCCGCCGCCCGCAGCCGGGTCGTCCGGCCGGCCCTGGCCGGGTCCGGATTCCGGCTGGCCGGGTCCGGATTCCGGCTGGCCGAGTCCGGATTCCGGCTGGCCGATCGTGCCGGACCGCCACAGCGCGCCGAGCGTGCCCTGGGCGGCGCGGTTAGCCGCCACACCGCCACCCCGGCCCCGCAGCACGTACGCGAAGCCGACCGCGATCAGCGCGCCGATCAGCGGCCCGACCAGGTAGGCCCACCAGGATGTCCAGTCACCGAGCACCAGCGCTGGTCCAAGGGAGCGCGCCGGGTTCATCGACGCCCCGCTGACCGGCCCGCCGAACAGGCCCGCCAGGATGATGTAGCTGCTGACGCCGAGGGCGGCGATCGGGCCGAGTGCCTGCGCGCCCGACGCGGTGCCGAGTATGACGCTGACGAGCCCGGTCGTCAGGAGCGCCTCCCAGGCGAGCGCGGTGGCCGTCGAGATGCCGTGGCCCGGCAGGGTGAGACCGGCGCTCCCGTGCTTGCCGAGGAGCCCGATCAGCAGCAGCGTCGCGAGCACGGCGCCAGCGAACTGGGCGACGATATAGGCGCTGACTCGACTCCAGGGAAAGTTGCCCCGGAGCGCGAACGCCAGACTCACCACGGGGTTGAGGTGCGCTCCCGATACCGTGCCCATGAACAGGATGATCGCCATGACCATGAGCCCGGGGCCGACGGCCCGGACCGGGCCAGGCACGACGTCACCGCCGACGCGAGCGTTAACGATGCCCCCGCCGACGGCGACCGTGACGAGCAGGAACGTGCCGAGCAGCTCGCTGAAGAGCCGCCGCCACTCGTAGCTGGTATCCCAGAAGTCGTACTGGCGCGCTGTCGCGTTCGGCACTCCGAACGACCGCAGCGTCGCCGCGACGTGTCGGGCATCGCTGGACGTGATGCCAGCGGGCTCAGTGCTGATGGCCGCCTCCCGGAGTTATCGAGATGTTCACGGCAAGTTAGCGCAGGATCTCGACCAGCAGAACCCACACGTTGATCAGGCCGAAGATCAGCGCCGCGAGCACGCTCGGGACAAGCCAGTACAGCCCGCCACCCGCCGCGGGGATCAAGGTCGCTCCGGCCAGCACCAGGCACACGCAACTCAGCACCGACGGGAATACCCGGCCTAGCATCCGGCGCCACACCGTGTCTTCTGGCCCGCGTTTCGCGTGCAAGTCGAGCCACAGCTGGGCGCCGCCGATGACCAGGCCGGTCGCGAGCAGTTCGAGGCCCAGGGCGAGCCTGGCCTGGCCCGGCACGACGAGCAACAGCGCGCCGACCAGCGGCGTTGCGAACAGGATGAGGGTCTGGGCGGCGCGACTCGGCAGACTCGGGATCTCCAGAATCTGCTTGAGATTGATCGAGACCGCGATGAACAGCAGGCCGGCCAGTGCCGCCGACGCGGTCGCGACCGACTCCCCGAACTCGGTCCACGAGGCCGCCGTGTAGGCGCTGCTCACAGCCGATCGCCCGGCGGACCCGCCTGGTCGTCGGTCGCGTCGTCGGGCTCGCGGACCCACGCCGAGAAGACCGGCAGCCCATGCCACGGGCTGCCCGCCGCCCCGGTCGGCCGGGCCAGGTCCGCATCCGGGTTCACCGCGAACGCGACGACGGCGTACGGGTACGCGAAGCGCAGCTCCGCCTCCCGGTGCCGGGCGGGCAACCGCGCAGCCATGCCGACCGCCAGCGCCGTCACGGCCGCCGCCTCGAACCCGGTCCGGGTGTATCGCGCCATCGCGGACTGGGCAGCGGCCCAGGGGTCATCGCCGGGGACCAGCGCGCGCCGGGCGGCCGCGAACCCGAGCGCCGGATCGGTCAGGTCCAGTCGCGACGATGCCGACCAGGCCGGCAGGACGGCCGTGCAGGTATCGGCAGGGGCCACGACCTCACGCAGCCGCCAGAGTGGCCCGTCGCCGAGCGGCAGGCTGGCCAGGTCGCGCCGGTCGACGCGCGCGCCGGTCGCCAGCCGGTGGCCGATGTCATGGGCGGCGGCGAGGACAGGGCCGGCTGGCACGTCCGGAGCCGCGCCGACCGAGACGACGAGCAGGCCGCCGGCTGCGGCAGCGGCGTGCACGATCACATCGCCCAACTCCGGCGCCGCCGTGATGAACTGCCGGTGCCCGCTAGCGCCGGGCCCGGTGGGGGTCCGCAGCACCCGGTCAAGCTGCCCCGCCCACGGGCTCGCCGAGCCGAGCGCGCTGGCCGGTGCGAGTTCGAACGGCAGGCGCCAGGAGACCTTCGTGGCCAGCGCGGTCGCGAGGACCAGGACGGCCAGGTCAGCGTCGATGGGGAACCTCTCGATCAGGCCGAAGGTGTGCTCCCGTGCCCAGGAGTCCAGGCCCGCCTGGCCAGGCAGCGCTCCGGTGCTGACCGCGGCGGGCAGCCCGGCGAGCCAGCGGCGGAATTCATCCGTGCCGCTGAACCCCCGCGCGGTCCAGACCGCAGCCGCGGCGCCGACGAGCGGATGGAGATCGGCGAGCACCTCGGCAGCCGCCCGGGCGGCGACATCGATGTCGCAGCCCAGCGCCTCGGTCAGCACCTCCCGGTCGGCGCCGGAGCTGGCCGTCCCCGCGAGCGCGAGCAGCAGCCACGCGCCCAGCGGCGATGCGACCTGGTGTCGATCCCCCGCCACAGCGTGTACCCGAGCGGCGTACCCGGCGACTGCGTCCGCCACAACGGCGGTCTGCACGCTCATGACATCCACTGTGCCGCAGCTGGCCGCCCGGGCTTGCCAGGCGCGCTGGTCCGGGCGCTAGGCCGACTTGCTGGCCGCCGCGTCGACGTGCCACCGGGACCGCGCCAGCAGCACGAAGCTGAAGATGCCCGCCCCCAGCGCCAGTCCCGCCGCGAGGTAGAGCGCCGCGTGCAGTCCGGATTCGAACGCGGAATAGGCGGCCTGGATAACCTCCTGGACCAGCTTGGCCTCGTATCCGGTCTTCGGCGTGCTGCCGGCTGATGGCACGAGCCCGGTCTCGACGCCGTTGATGACGACCGACTCGAAGCTCTTGGGGATCCCGAGCACCTGCATCCGCGCGACGATGTCGGAGCGCAGTTCGGCGTTCACGAGCGCGCCGAGGACGGCGACGCCGGTAACCGCGCCGATCTCGCGGCTCGTGTTGGTGGT
>Ga0187783_10000306_pt1 | contig 36404 bp, 29 predicted proteins | sample 1015_SJ02_MP02_2_FD_132471 | JGI IMG/M metagenome (GOLD analysis project Ga0187783, IMG submission 132471) | Tropical peat soil microbial communities from peatlands in Department of Meta, Colombia - 1015_SJ02_MP02_20_MG | ecosystem: Environmental > Terrestrial > Soil > Wetlands > Peat | place... | reverse complement strand
GGAAGTTGCAGCGGTCGGTCACGGAGACCCGCAAATCCGTGATCTGTCTTCCGAATTTGTCGACGAGAGGCATAAGGAACGATGAATCAAGCCGCGAACAGGGGCCTTTCGCGGTCGGCTTCGAACGGCTCGAACTAAAAATGCCCGATTCCGTCTGGGAATCGGGCACGCGCTCGAAGACACATGGCTTCTTCGAACTCTCCCCTTTCCAAGAGGCGGTTGCCCTCCGGGCAGCAGCGGATGGGCCAGCAGCCGTCCACAAACGGGAGGCTTGGGTGTTTCCGCCCAAACCCTCAGCTCGCCTTCGCGAGCATCGCTCTCGCGCCATGGGTTGGCTCTCCCTTAGGCCGCGAGAGTCGGAGAAATCACACTCATTCTACGACTTGGCCCCGGCGGGAGCAAACCCATCGGAGGCCGACGGGAGCGTGCGGGATGGCGCACGGGGTCCCCACGGCAAGGCACGGCCGACCGGCCCAATATGGTAGAGTTGCGGGCCGACCATGCGCATTTTCGTTCTCGGTGCGGGCGGCACGGGTTCGCTAATCGCGCAATTGCTGGCGCGCCAGGGCCACACGGTGTGGTGCGGAGACCGGGACGTCGAGCGCGCGCGGCGATTTTTTGGCAAGAAGAACAAAATCGAAATCGTCGAGGCAAACGCCCGTAATCTGTGGTCGATTGTGCGCGCCGCGCGCGGCGCAAACCTGATCGTCAACGCGTCTCCGGCCGTGTTCAACCAGATCATTCTGCGGGCCGCGCTGCGCTTGCGCGCGCACTACCTCGATCTGAACGCCCACCTTGCGCGCCACTTGTTCAAGCCCGAGCAGTATCGCTTTCACAAGCGCTTCATGGCAAAGAACCGGGCGGCCGTGATCTGCGTGGGCGTGGCCCCGGGTCTCACGAATTTGCTCGCCAAACGAGGTGCCGAAATGCTCGACCAAGTGGAGTCGATCGAGGTGCGACTCTACGAAAGCACGGAGAGCAAGGATCCCATCTCCACCTGGTCGGCTGACGTGGCCTACGATGAGGCGATATCGAACCCGCGCGTCTACCGAAACGGCCGCTTCAAGCTGGCGCGCCGATTTGCCGAGCGCGAGAAGTTCCGCTTCGCGCCGCCCGTCGGCGAAACTCCCGTGTACCTGGCGGCCCAGGACGAGGTCTGCATGCTGCCGTATGTGATCCCGGTTCGCAACGTTGACGCAAAAATCGGAGGCAATGACTTCGAACGGCTGTACCGCTGGTACCGCCAGGGCCGGCTAAGCCGCTCGCAGGGCTTGGTGCGCAAGCGTTTTCCGAAAACTCCCACCCCGCGGCAGGTTGCCCACCTCATCCGGCAGGGAGTGCTCGAGAACGCGCGGTTTGCGGCGGCCGTTCTTGTACGGGGGTCGAAGGGCGACCAGCCGCTTCTGGTGCGCTGGGACGTTGGGGTGCCGACCCTGTATCAAATCCGGCGTCGCGGGTTGATTTCGACTCCGATTTCCTACGCGACGGCGCACATCACTTCGATTTTCGTGAAGCATTTTCCGCGCGACTCGGCGGGCGTGATCAGTCCCTCGGAATTGGCTCGCGAAACGCGACGCGCGATCCTGAGCGAAGTGCGCTCACGCGATTTTCGCATCTCGCTCAGAATCTCCCGCCTCAAGAACCGCGAGCCGGAGGAATTCTAGACCCCGGCCTTTGCTTCGCGCGGGGTCGAGTCACCCTGCTATGATCGCTCTGTGATCTTCAGGCACAAGAACATCGACGAGACGCGTGAAATCCCCGACAAGTGGTTTCGCGACAGCATTCTCTTCGAACCCTACAAACGAATGGCGTTTCAAGGGGAATATTTGTGGTGGCGGCTGCGCGGCTCGCCCCGGCCGAAGGTGCCGCACATTGTTAAGCAGCGAACACTGGCGGAGTTTGCCGAGCGGTTTCATCTCGAGGTGATGGTGGAGACGGGCACGAACTTGGGCAATATGATCAACGTCCAAAAGGACCGTTTCCGCGAGATCTATTCGATCGAACTCGACCAGTGGTTGGCCGCGCGCGCCAGGCGCAAATTTGCCCCCTTTCCCCATGTTCACCTGTACCAGGGCGATAGCGGCGAAGTGCTTCCGACCATCCTGCCCGGGATCCGAGAGCCGGCCTTGTTTTGGATCGACGCGCATTGGGGTTCGATCGACGCTCCGGTCAAGAAGGAAGTCGAGTGCATTTATCGGCATCCCATCCGCGAGCACGTGCTGCTGATCGATGACGCGCGATATTTCGATGGGCACGGCGACTACTACTCGATCGACGAGCTGCGCGAACACGCCACCCGCGAGTACCCGGGAAGCGTGGTTGAAGTGAAGGACGACATTATCCGGATCTATAAGCCGAAGCCGAGCGAACGCTGAGTCGACTCGCCCCGGCTATCGCCCGGCGGCGCCGAGCGCTCGGTTCGGTCCCCCTTCCTCCCCGCCCACTTGCGAGAATCATCTTCCGACCGAGTTCGGACCGGCGCGTTCGAGCGCCCGGCGAAGGCGCTCGGCCTCCAGGTGGTGGGCGGCGAAGAATTGGGGGCCGAGAAAGATGACCGGGACATCATTGGTGTACCGGTCGCGCAAAACCGGGTCGCCATCGATGTCGATTTCCCGCAGCGTGGCCCCGAATTCTGAAAGCAGCGGAGCGATAGCGGATTTGGCCTCCTCGCAGAGATGGCACCCGGCGCGTGTATAGAGAGTGATCGTGCGCGAGGGAGCGACGGCCAGACGGCCGTCTTCGGTGCGGCTGTAGAAATCTGCTCCGTCATCCCGAAGAAGACCGGCCTTGGCTAATTCGCCCACGCCATCGAGAACCGCCGTGCGCCTTTCGGGCTGGTTGCCACCGACGAACTCGAAGAGGGTATGCAGGTCCAAAGAAGCGCGCTCGAGCTGATCGAAGGTCGCCAGAATGTTTCGGGCGATGTCATCCATGGTTCGATGCCGAGCGGTCGGCTCAGACCGCGAGGTCAGGGCCTGATCGTGTAGAACTGCTGGAACGGGCCGCTATAAGGGTAGAAGGCTCGGGACCGATAGAGTTCGGCGATCTGGCGAATGTGGCCGAGATCATGAAACGCCCATTCGTTCATGACTTGACCAATCGTGATGGGGCCGATTTTCGCATGCTGGCCTTTGCGCCCGAGTACGGAAGAGGACACGTAGCGTAAAAACGACAGGCTGCGATCGCGTTCGTGGCAGAACCTCTTCAGATTTTCCCGGCCCTTGCCGACGTATTTTCCGGCTGCATAGGCCGCCATCTGGTCGTAGCCCTCGAGCGGGGGATTGTCCTTCTCCATCATCGCTCGGACTCGCTCGCGAAAAGCGACCACTTCCGCGTCGGCGAGATGCGCGAGCACTTCGCTAATCGACCAGCGATCCATCGCTGGTTTCCACTGCATCTGCTCGTCGGTCGCGGCGAATACGATCTTTTCGATGATAATGGGGGTTTGCTCAAGAACGGCAATTCCCGGTAGAGCCTCGGGGCTCGGCGTGGCAGCCATCCTTCCTCCTCGGAACGCGCAGAATCAATCACCTGCGAAGGCTACTTCCTTATACCGTACCGGAGCCCGCCAGGGAAGCCGGCACCCGAGGTTGCGCGGCAGGGCCGGGGCGTGCTAAACCAAAACACAGGGGAAGCGAATGATGGCAGACGTTCTGGCGCTCGTCGACGACCTGTTTTTTCAAACCAAGATCATGGAGACGGCAAAACAGACCGGAGTCGAAGTCCGTACCTGTGCCACGCCCGATGCGTTGCTCGACGAAATGGCCAAGGCCTGGCCGAAGCTCATCGTCATCGACCTGAATGCGCAGAGCAGGCCAGTCGAGGCGTTGGCGAAGATTCAGTCGAGCGCGCAAAGCATCCCGGTCGTAGCATTCCTCTCGCATGTGCAGACTGAGCTTGCCAGGCAAGCTCATGCCGCCGGGTGCCGCGCGGTCATGCCACGGTCCGAGTTTGCACGGGACCTGGCAACCATACTCGCCGAAGTGAAATCCGAACAGAGATGAAACAATCCGTCCAACTGCCCCGCATTTCGGCACTGGCCTTGGCCGCTTGCTGTGCCGCCTTCTGTTGCCCAAGAGCCCGTGCGCAGGAAAACCCGACTGCCGTGCCGGCAGGCCCGGCAGCGGCGGTGTCGGACGCGCTGACCGCCGCCTGTACGGGAAATCAGGTTCAGTTTGCAGATGAGCTGACCAGCGAAAGCGCGGCCGCTTTCCGCGCGCTCAGCAGCGAAGAGCGAAGCGAGCTGATGAGGAGATTCTCGCTGACGGAGGACAAGGGCAGGCCCTTATTGTCCTCCGACCCCGAGAGCCGCATCATCCTGCGCTGCGAGACACCCGGCAACACAATCGAATTCCGCTTCGGTGATACGAGCGTTCACGAGAACCTGGCCTTTGTCCCGGTCAGCGTGGTCGGAGCCGAACAGACCAAATTCGGCCTGGTCCGCGAGAGCAGCGGATGGCGAATTATTTCCCTGGGCCTGCTGCTGGTGGATATTCCGGCTCTATCGAAACAGTGGGAGGACGACCAGCTCGAGCAGCAGGAAAACGCCGTCGTCGAGGCGCTCGCCGGCCTCAAGCAAGCAATTGAACGATACCGGAACGCGTTCGGCAAACTGCCCGATTCTCTAGCCCAGCTTGGTCCGGCCGCGCCGGGCCAGATTTCGCCGGACGAGGCATCCCTGGTGGGCAAGGAACTCGCCTCCGGCGTGGCGGGCGGCTACCATTTCAGCTACCGGGTGGTCGCAACGGCAGACCCCAACAACAAGATTTTCGAATTGGGGGCCACTCCCGAGGAATATGGGAAGGCGGGTAGGCGCTCGTTCTTCATTGACGGTGCGGGACGGATCCACGCTCAAGACAAACACGGTGCCGCGGCCACGAGCGACGACCCACAACTAGAAACCGAAACGGCCCACCCCTAAGAACAGAACTCGCTTGTGCCCAGGAGGGCCTCGCGGCAGTACCGCGTGCGCGACGGGGTGTGGTATGCTTGCTCGGCCCTTAATCGGGTGCTCACGTCGGAAGTCGCGCGCGGCCAACTTGGCAGCGATGGCGTTAAGCGCGCCCTGGAATTCTTGCACGAGGGACCATCCCGAAGTGCCCCCTCGGCCGACGCCCTGATTGACGGTTCCGTGGGAGCCAGGACGGAATCCAGGCATGTCCAGCCCAGCCGCAACGCCCAAAGAGACCGAACTACGCCTTGCCCATTCGCCTGACAGCGACGATGCATTCATGTTTTATGCGCTGGCCACGGGCAAAGTGCGCCTGCCCGGGTTCAAGTTCACCCACGTCCTCTCCGATATCGAGAGCCTGAATCAGGCAGCGAGACAGGAACGCTACGATATTACGGCCGTGAGCTTTTACGGATACGCCTTCGTCGCCGACAAGTACGTGCTGCTCGATTGCGGCGCGAGTTTCGGTGAAGGCTACGGACCGGTGGTCGTGTCCTCGCGGCCGCTCAAGAAGAGCAATCTTGCCGGGCGAAAAATTGCAGTTCCCGGAACACTGACGACCTCTTATCTCGCTCTGAAACTGTTCGAGCCGAACGTAGAGACGGTGACCATGCCGTTCGATGAGATTCTGGGCGCTGTCTCGGCCCGGGAAGTTGAGGCCGGTTTGTTGATCCACGAGGGCCAGTTGCTGTTTTCGCAGGCCGGCCTGCACCGCGTGATCGATCTCGGTCAATGGTGGGAGGAGACGACGAAATTGCCGCTTCCGCTCGGCGCGAATGCAATTCGGCGGAGCTTAGGTCCGGAAGTCGGCGCACAGGTCGCGCGCGTGATTCGCGACAGCGTCAGCTATGCGCTCGAACATCGCGAAGCGGCGCTCAATTATGCCATGCAATTCGCGCGCGAAATGGATCCCTCCCTCGCCGACAAGTTTATCGGAATGTACGTCAACCGCTGGACACTCGACTACGGTCGAGAGGGGCGCCGGGCCGTGCGGGAACTGCTTGCTCGCGGCGCCGAAGCGGGGCTGGTTCCTCCTTCCCATACGGTTGAGTTTCTCTCCGAAGCAGCTTAGAATTAAGTCGTTGCCAGGAGGGTAAAGAGCCTTCATAACCTGCCAGAACTCTCCGATTTTCCCGGCCTCCTGCGCGGCGGTTGCCCGACGGCGGGCCGGTTGTCCTGCCTGCCCACCCTCCCCGTGCAACCCTTTTGAGAGGATATACTTGATCGTATGAAGAACCTTGTCCAACAGGGGGTGTCGCTTCGCGAATTGCTCAGGCAGCGCATTCTCGTGCTCGACGGCGCCATGGGAACCATGCTGCAGCAGCAGAATTTGGCCGCCGAGGATTTCGGCGGAGCGCGACTCGAAGGGTGCAACGAGAATCTGGTGATGACGCGGCCCGACGTGGTCCTCGCGATTCACCGCAAATACCTCGAAGCTGGCGCGGACATCATTGAGACGGATTCGTTTCAGAGCAGCCCGATCGTCTTGGCCGAGTACGGACTGGAATCCCGTGCGCGCGAGATCAGCCGCCGTGCTGCCGAGCTGGCCCATCGGGCCGCAGAGGAATTCTCGACTCCGGCGAAGCCGCGATTCGTCGCCGGGTCCATGGGGCCGACGACCAAAGCCATCAGCGTTTCGGGCGGCGTCACCTTCGACGAGCTTCGGCGGAGCTTTCGCGAGCAGGCCCTCGGGCTGCTCGAAGGTGGGGTCGATGTCCTTCTGCTTGAGACCTGCTTCGACACGCGCAACATCAAGACTGGCGTGCTGGCCACCTCCGACCTGAGCCGCGAGCTGGGCCAACCGATCCCGCTCATGATCTCCGTCACGATCGAGCCCATGGGAACGATGCTAGCGGGTCAGGGCATCGAGGCACTGTGGGCCTCGCTCGACCATTTGGACCTGATTTCCATCGGACTGAACTGCGCGACCGGCCCCGAGTTCATGACCGACCACCTGCGCACGTTGCAGTCCCTCGCGACGCGCTTCGTTTCCTGCTATCCGAATGCGGGCTTGCCCAATGAAGAGGGCCGCTACGGTGAAACGCCGACCTCGCTTGCCGAACAGTTGGGCCGATTTGCCGATCGCGGCTGGCTGAACATTGTGGGCGGTTGCTGCGGCACGACCGAGGAGCACATCCGTGCGATTGCGCAGATGGCAGAAGGCAAGGTGCCGCGACGCCCGCCCGGCAACAGCCACCGCGCCGTGTACTCGGGCATCGACATCATCGAAGCCGAGGACAGCACGCGGCCCTTGATCGTCGGAGAGCGCACGAACGTGATCGGATCGCGGCAATTCAAGAATCTGGTCGCGTCGGAACAGTGGGAGGAGGCCACGGAGATTGCGCGGCGGCAAGTAAAGAGCGGCGCGCACATCGTCGACGTCTGCTTGCAGAGCACCGACCGCGAAGAGCTGAAGGACGTTCCGCCCTTTTACAGTCAGCTGATCAAGAAGATCAAAGTGCCGATCATGATCGACACGACCGATGCGCGCGCCGTCGAACTGGCGCTGACGTATTGCCAGGGCAAGAGCATCATCAATTCCATCAACCTGGAAGACGGAGAGGAGAAATTCGAGCGCGTGTGCCCGCTGGCCCGGTCGTATGGCGCGGCAGTGATTGTCGGCTGCATCGACGAGGATCCGGTGCAGGCTCAGGCGTTCACCCGTGAGCGCAAGCTCGAGATCGCGAAGCGGTCCTTTGAACTGCTAACGGGAAAATTCGGCCTTCGCGGGGAAAACATCATTTTCGATCCGCTCGTTTTTCCCTGCGCAACCGGCGATCAGAACTATGTGGGGGGCGCGGTCGAAACGATCGAAGGCATTCGCCTGATCAAGCGCGAGATCCCCTACGCGCGCACCGTGCTCGGAATTTCGAATGTCTCGTTCGGGCTGCCGCCCGGCGCGCGCGAAGTCGTGAATTCCGTGTTCCTCTACTACGCGACGAAGGCGGGGCTCGATCTGGCCATCGTCAACGCGGAGCGCATCGAGCGCTTCCCCTCCATGGCCGAACAGGAGAGAACGCTCGCCGAGAATCTGCTGTTCAACCGGGTCCCGACCGACCTTCCCGCCGATCATCCCCAGGCTGCGCTTTTGCGCGAGGCACCCGCGGATTGGCGGGAACAGTCGCGCGCGCAGAAGATGGCCATCAACCAATTCCATATCGCAGAGATTTCCGGCCATTTTCGCTCGACGGGAACGCGCAAGAAGCAGCGCAGCGCGGACTTGCCGCTCGATCAGCGGCTGGCGAACTACATCCTGGAGGGCTCGAAAGACGGGCTCATCGAAGACCTCGATCGCAAATTGGCCGAGGGCACCGTGCCGCTCGACGTCATCAACGGACCGTTGATGGCAGGCATGGCGGAGGTCGGGCGGTTGTTCAATGCCAATGAGCTGATCGTCGCCGAAGTGCTGCAGTCCGCCGAGGCCATGAAAACAGCGGTCGGCCACCTGGAACGATTCATGAAGAAGGCGGATGTCGCACGGCGCGCGAAAGTGATTCTGGCGACCGTGAAAGGCGACGTTCATGACATCGGCAAGAACCTGGTCGAAATCATTCTCAAAAACAACGGATACGAGGTCATCAATCTTGGGATCAAAGTCCCCCCGGAAGACTTGATTCGCGCACATCGGGAGCACAAGCCGGACGCCATCGGCCTCTCCGGCTTGCTCGTGAAAAGCGCCCAGCAGATGGTCACCACGGCGGCGGATCTCCGCGAGGCGGGAATCAGCGTACCCCTGCTCGTGGGAGGAGCTGCGCTGTCGGAACGGTTCACCATGACGAAAATCGCGCCGCAGTACAGCACAGCCGTGTGCTACGCCAAAGATGCCATGACCGGATTGCGGCTCATGAATGAGCTGAGCGATGCGGCGCGTCGAGACGAAGTGCTGCGACAGCACACGCACGCTGAGCCGCCGGCCATTTCCGAGGTTGTTCCGCGAAACGGCGAACCGGCCCGAGAAGAGCGCTCTCGACGCATCCGGATCGACTTGCCGATCCCTACGGTCGCTTACCTCGATCGCAAAAAACGCGCCGTCCCCGACTTGCATGAGGTGTGGGAATACGTCAATCCCTATATGGTCTTCTGCCGCCACCTTGGCTTCCGGGGCAATTTCGAACGGGCTCTTGCGGAACGCGATCCTCGGGCGCTCGAGCTCTACGACAAGGTCGAAGAGGTGAAGCGGGAGGCGGCCAACTTCATGAAGATTTCCGCGATTTGGCAGTTTTTCGAGGCCGAGACCAGGGGCAATTCGATCGCGCTGTTTGCTCGCGGCGCAGAGGCGCCGCTGCACAGCTTTCATTTCCCCCGCCAGCGTGGCGGAGACAAGCTGTGTCTGAGTGATTACGTTCTTCCCGCCCGCGATGGCCGGCGGGACCATTTGGCTCTGTTTGTGGTCACCGCAGGGGCGGGCATTCGCGACCGCGCGGAAGCCGACAAATCGGCTGGAAACTATTTCTTCTCGCACGCGCTGCAGGCGCTTGCGCTCGAAACGGCCGAAGGGTGCGCGGAGTGGCTGCACCGACGCATCCGCGAGGATTGGGGGTTCCCCGATCCACCCACCCTTACCATGGCCGAACGGTTTACCTCGCGCTATCGCGGGAAACGATACAGTTTTGGGTATCCGGCTTGCCCGAACCTCGACGATCAGGCGGGCATCTGGGCGCTGCTGCACCCCGAGGAGATCGGCGTCCATCTCACGGAAGGAATGATGATGGAGCCCGAGGCCAGCGTCAGCGCTGTGGTCTTCCATCATCCGGACTGCACGTATTTCTCTGTCGGCGAAACACAGACCTGAATCCGGCGCGGCCATTCACCCCGGGATAGGGGAGATTTGCTTGACGCGCGGGCGAGCAGTTTCATAGGCTTTCGCCATGAGAAAAGCGATTGTGCTGTCATCCTTCGCTCTGATTACCGCTCTGGCCGCTGCTCCTTCCCTCGAATCGCAGCAAGAAACGCAACCGAGCGAATCTCGGGCACCGGCTGCCGAGCCTCAGCCGGAATGGCCAACAACCGCGCTGCACGCGGCGAAGGGCATGGCCGTCAGCGATGAGAAGCTCGCCTCCGACGCGGGAGTCGAGATCATGAAGCGGGGCGGCAACGCCGTCGATGCGGCGGTCGCTGTGGCCTTTGCCCTGGCCGTGGTCGAACCGGAAGCGGGAAACATCGGCGGCGGCGGATTCCTGCTCGTGCGCATGGCCGACGGGAGGCGAGCGTTCGTCGACTACCGCGAAACAGCCCCGGCCAAGGCTTCGCGAGATATGTATCTTCGGCCGGACGGAACTGTCGATCAAAAGGCGTCGGTGATTGGTTACCGGTCTGTGGGAGTACCCGGGACAGTGGCCGGGATGGCGCTGGCGCTTGAAAAATACGGCACCATGACCCTCGCGCAGGCCATCGAGCCAGCCATTCGCTTGGCCCGGGACGGCTTTCCAGTCGACGACAGGCTGGCCGAGTTCTTTCGCCATTCCGAGGCCCTGGCCCAATTCGAGGTGAGCAAGCGCATTTTCCTCAAAGGCGGGGCGTATTATGCGCCCGGCGAGATCCTCAAGCAGCCGGAACTGGCGGCCACGCTCAGTCGGATCGCCAAGAACGGTCCGAATGAATTCTATCGCGGCCGCACGGCTCACGATTTGGCCGAGGAGATCGGGAAGGGCGGCGGGCTGCTCACGCTCGAGGATCTCGAGCATTACACGCCGAAAATCCGCGAGCCCCTCCGGAAGACCTACACCGTCGACGGCCACGCTTGGGAGGTCATCACCAGCCCGCCGCCAAGCTCGGGTGGCATTGCCGCCATCGAAGCGCTGAACATCCTCGAGCCCGTCCCCTTGAAATCCTGGGATGACCCGGAGTCGGTTCATTGGGTGGTTGAAGCCATGCGGCGCGCGTTTGCCGACCGGGCCATGTATCTGGCGGACCCCGATTTCGCCAAGGTCCCTGTGGCCGCGCTGACCTCGGAATGCTACGCGCAATCGCTGCGCGAAGCGATCGACCCGGCGAAGGCTTCCTCGAGCGAGGATGTTGCGGCGAAGGACCCGACGATGCTCGAGCAGTCCTGCGCAAAATCGGCGGCCCTCTTGCCGGCCCCGGACGCTCAGGCGATGGCGGTCGCCGAAGCGGCGCGCGGGGGCCATACCACGCATTTTTCCGTGGTGGACGGGGCGGGAAATGCGGTGGCGAACACGTACACGCTGAACGACAGCTTCGGTTCGGCGGTAACATCGGTCGACGGCTTTCTCCTGAATGATGAAATGGATGATTTTACGGCCCACGCCGGCTCGCCGAACATGTTTGGGCTGATTCAGTCAGAGGCCAACGCCGTCGGCCCCCACAAGCGTCCGCTGAGCTCCATGATGCCCACCATCCTTCTGCGCGACGGGAAATTGAGTTTTGTGACCGGATCGCCAGGCGGCCCGAGAATCATATCGGCGACCCTGCTGACGATTCTGAACTGGATGCGGCTGGGGATGACGGCGCAAGCGGCCATCAATGCGCCCCGTTTCCACGAGCAATGGATGCCGGAGAACGTCGTGGTTGAACCGACCATTCCGGAATCTGTCGTTCAGAACCTCGACAGCCGCGGCTACACGGTGGGAACTCGCCGCTTCTGGATCGGTGAGGTCGAGGCGATTGCAATCGATCCCCAGAGCGGCGAACGACTGGGTGCGCCCGATCCGCGCCGCGGAGGGGCGGCCTCCGGCTACTGAGTGAGCCGCCAATCATCTAGATACCTGCGGGGGGCTTTCGCCCCGGAAAGGACGCTGGCCGTGGACCGTGAAATCGAGGTCCCGGTGTTGATCGTGGGGGGCGCAGCGCAATCACCGAAGTCTCGAGGTGCCCCGGAACCGTTTGCACCTGCACAGTCGGTGAAGGCGGCGACCTTGTTGACAGCGAGTCCTGCTGGCTGGCCGCCTTCGGTCGGAGCAGAAGGCGCCGTGCTCATTCGGCCGGATGGGTACGTTGCCTGGCGATGCCCAACTGCTCGACGAGATGGCCGGCAGGAACTATCCTCCTCTTTGAATCGCATTCTAAGCCCTGCCTATACGAGCTATTGACGCGCGGGGGTTTTCCGGAGAGCATGAGGCCTGATGCAACGCGTTCTTTCAACCTACCGCTTTATCCATCATCCCCTTGGCTCGAAACTGCTGGGGGATATCGCCCAGGCACAGATTTCCGCGGTCGAGATTTTTTGCGCGCTGGGACATTTTGCCTACCGCTCGCCGCAAGCGGTCCGCGAACTCGGGCAGGCGCTCGAAGATCATCGCCTGCACCTTCATTCCTTGCACTCGCCGACCGAGCGAGATATGGCTGCCGAACGCGAAAGCGGCGTTCCCATCTCCATTTCCGATCCTGAGCGCGTTCGGCGGCTCGATGCGGTGGATGAAGTAAAGCGCGCGCTGGAGGTTGCCGAACGAGTTCCCTTCCCCTATCTGGTCCAGCATATGGGCACGGGCCGAGACATGGACGATCCGCGCAAGTTCGACGCCGCATTCAACTCGCTCGAGCACCTTGTGATCTTCGCCAAACAGCGTGGTGTCGTGATTGCACTCGAAAATACTCCCGACGAACTCGGTTCGCCGGAATCGCTCGGTCGGTTCGTCAAGGAAACGCATTTGAAAGATCTGAAGCTTTGCCTGGATGTGGGTCACGCGCACATGGACAGGGGGGTCAGCGGCGCGTTTGACCTAATGCGCGATCGCCTCGTCACCACGCATATCCACGATAATCACGGCGAGAAGGATGAACACCTCCTGCCCTACCAGGGAACCATTGATTGGGATGCGCTCCGGGCCATGATTTCAGCCGCGCCCGAGCCGCTCCCGATTGTGCTCGAGCTGAAGGAGGCGCCAACTGGCGGGCCGGGGCTCGACGACATTCGTGCGGTGTTCAACAAGCTCGAGGAAAACCTCGAAAAGCAGGGTGCTCGCGCGGAAACCAAGGGCCGATGAACGAGTGGATCGGATGACCGAGGAAGGGCAAGCCGCAGTCCCCACCGTCAGCATCGAACAAGCAGGTCGATTCTCCGGACGCGCGGTGGCCATTCGCGGCTGGCTCTACAACCTGCGCGAATCCGGCAAGCTGCTGTTTCCGATTTTCCGCGACGGCACGGGCGTCATCCAGGGTGTGGTGTCCCAGCGGGAGAACCCCGACGCTTTCGCCGCGCTGAAGGACCTCACCCAGGAATCCAGCGTCATCGTCAGCGGAATGCTCCAGGCCGAGCCGCGCGCCCCCGGCGGCTACGAAATCCACATCGCTACGATCGATGTCGTCCAGCGCGTGCCGGAATCGACGCCCTACCCGATTCAATTGAAGGAGCACGGCGTCGATTTTCTGCTGGATCAGCGGCATCTGTGGATCCGCACACCACGACAGGCCGCCATCCTCCGCATCCGCGCGCAGGCGGAACACGCGGCACGCAATTACATGGACAGCCAGGGGTACACCTTGACCGATGCTCCTGTGTTTACGCCGGCCGCGTGCGAGGGCACCACAACCCTGTTCGAGGTGAACTACATCGACGATCAGAAGGCTTACCTGACGCAGTCGGGACAGCTTTACGTCGAGGCCACGGCAGCGGCACTCGGCAAGGTGTATACGTTTGGGCCAACCTTTCGCGCCGAGAAATCAAAGACCCGCCGCCACCTGACCGAATTCTGGATGCTCGAACCGGAAGCCGCTTACGCCCACCTCGAAGACATGATTAGTCTGGGAGAGGCGCTGGTCAGCGCCATTGTCGAGTCCGTGGTGAAGAATCGAGCCCGCGAACTCAGAACCCTCGAGCGCGATATGGGAAAGCTCGGGTCCATTTCGCCCCCCTTCCCGCGCATCTCCTATGACCAAGCCATCGAAATCCTCCAGAAGGCGGGCCATCCGGCCAAGTGGGGCGACGACTTCGGCGGCGATGAAGAAACGGTGCTCTCGAGAAACTTTGACAAACCGGTGATCATCCACCGCTATCCGGCAGCCATGAAGGCTTTCTATATGGCGACCGATGCGGCCCGGCCCGAGCTTGCCCTGAGCTTCGACATGATCGCCCCGGAGGGATACGGAGAAATCATCGGCGGGGGCGAGCGCCAGTCGAACTACGAAACGCTCATCCGGCGCATACGCGAAGAGAAGCTCCCCGAGCATGCCTTCCAGTGGTACCTCGACCTGCGCCGCTATGGCAGCGTGCCGCACGCGGGGTTCGGATTGGGGCTCGAACGCACGGTCGCCTGGATTTGCGGAACCGAGCACATCCGCGAAGTCATCCCCTTCCCACGGATGCTCTATCGCGTCTATCCTTAGGCTTCCTGCGCTGCTCGAGGAAACGCAAAGAAAGACGAATGGCACAGAAAATTCGGATTATCGGTGTGCCGATGGACCTCGGCGCCAGCCGCCGTGGCGTCGATATGGGACCGTCTGCCTTGCGCGTGGCCGGACTGCAGGCACACCTCAAACCGCTCGGACATCAAGTCGAAGATATCGGCAACATCGTTGTGAAGCAGCCGGAGGAGCAACACTACGGGGTAAAGAACGCGAAGTACCTGGAGGAGATTGCCGATACCTGCAAAGGCCTGGCCGAGAACGTGTCGAACACGCTGGACGAGGGCCTGCTGCCCCTGGTGCTGGGGGGCGACCATTCGGTGGCCGTGGGCACCGCCGCGGGTGTCGCGGCGCATTTTCAAAAACAGTCGAAGCGTGTCGGGCTCGTCTGGCTGGACGCCCATGGCGACATGAACACGCCCGAATCTTCGCCCTCGGGCAACGTTCACGGCATGCCCCTGGCCGCCATCATGGGGTATGGCCCGCCCGAACTGACCGAGCTGGCCGGCATCAAGCCCATGATCGAGCCGCGCAGCGTAGCACTGGTGGGCGTGCGCGATCTCGATTCGAGGGAACGGCGGCTGGCCAAGGAATCGGGGGTGCACGTGTTTACCATGCGGGATATCGATGAGCGCGGGATGCGCGAAGTCATGTCGGAGGCTTTGCGCTTCGCGGGAGACGATACCGCCGGGATTGCCATCAGCTTGGACATGGACTTCGTCGATCCTACCGATGCACCGGGAGTAGGCACCCCGGTTCGCGGCGGCGCGACCTATCGTGAGGCGCACCTGGCACTCGAGATGATCGCCGATAGCCGGTCGATGGTCTCCTTCGAACTGGTGGAGATCAATCCCGTGATCGATCTTCACAACACGACAGCAAGCCTCGGCGTTGAGCTGGTTCTCTCCGGGCTCGGAAAGAAGATCCTGTGACCCCGAGGCCGACCACGAACACGTCCAGCCGGTGCCTTCATGGCTAGCCAGAAGCGGCTGCGCGTCGGCGTGCTGTTCGGCGGACGCTCGGGCGAGCACGAAGTGTCGCTGGCGTCGGCCGCTTCGGTGATACGCGCGCTCGACCCGGAAAAGTACGAAGCTGTGCCCATCGGAATCGCCAAGGACGGCCGCTGGCTGGTCGGCACGAGCGCGCAGAGGATGCTGCCGGAGGTGCTCAAATCGGGAGAACGCGTGGTGCTGCCGCCGGATCCGAGTGCGGCGGCCCTGGTTCCGCTGTCTTCCGCCGGGGGGCAGCCGGCCGTGAGTGTGGACGTTGTGTTCCCGGTCCTTCACGGCACATTTGGGGAGGACGGAACCGTGCAGGGGCTGCTCGAACTTGCCGACTTGCCCTATGTCGGTGCGGGGGTGCTCGGTTCTGCGGTGGGAATGGACAAGGATGTCCAAAAGCGCCTCTTCGAGCAGGCCGGGCTGCCCATCGTGCCCTTCCTCGCCGTGCGTCGCTCGGAATGGCGGAACAGCAGGGTGGAAATCAGCAAGCTCGTCGCGCGGAAATTCCGGTTTCCCGTGTTCGTGAAGCCGGCCACGCTGGGATCTTCGGTGGGCATGACCCGCGTGGGAAGCGCCGAGGACATTGGGCCGGCCATGGATGTGGCCGCCGAGTTTGCGCTCAAGATCCTTGTCGAGCGCGGCATCGCCGGGCGCGAGATTGAGGTTTCCGTCCTGGGTAACGACGAGGTGCGCGCGTCGGTGCCCGGCGAAATTGTGCCGCACCGGGAGTTCTATGATTACACTGCCAAATATCTGGAGGAAGGCACGCGGCTGCTGATCCCCGCCCAGCTCACCCGGAGACAAGTGAGGCAGTTTCAGGACTACGCCGTGCGCGCTTTCCGTTCGATCGACGGAGCAGGGATGGCGCGCTGCGACTTCTTTCTCGAAAGGCGCACCGGCAAGATCTACCTGAACGAGCTGAACACGATTCCGGGATTCACCTCGATCAGCATGTACCCGAAGCTGTGGGAAGCCTCAGGCCTGCCCTACAGCCAACTGATCGATCGGCTGATCGAACTCGCCCTCGAGCTGCATCGCGAAAAAGCCCGCACGAAATACTCGATCGAGCTACCGGCCGGCAGCGCGGGGGCCCTCGAAGACTAACCGCCCGTTTTCGGATTTGACGTGCGGCCTTTCTCCGGATAAACTAACCGTTTAGTTAAAATCAACGGCGGGCTCCGCAAGGGACGGGCCACTCTCCGCCCGGGGGTCCCGGGGCAAGACAGGATGACTCAAGCGCACAGTAGGAAAGGCGAGCCGGCTACGGCCGAGCGAATTTTATCGGCCGCGGAGCAGCACTTCGCCTCGCAGGGGATGGCCGGGGCGCGCACGGACCAGATTGCCGCGGCCGCGCATGCGAATAAAGCCATGCTCTATTACTATTTCGGCAGCAAGCGCCGTCTGCATCGCGCGGTGCTGGAAAACCTGTTTCGGCAGCTTCGCGCGGGAGTGTACGCGCCGGCGAAGGAGGGTACCTCGCCGCGCGAACACCTGCGCTCATTCGTGCTCGGCTACTTCGAATTTCTTGCCACGCATCCGAATTATCCCCGCCTGGTTCAGCGCGAGGCGATGGAAAAGACGCGAAATTTCGACTGGATCGTGCGCCAGTATCTGCGGCCGTTTCACAACCAGCTGGTCCACACCATCGAGCAGGCCGTGCGGGCCGGCGAGCTCCGCAACGTGAATCCGCATCATGCCGCCTTCACCATCGTCGGAATGATCACCTCGTATTTTGCGGCGGCCCCCATCCTGAGCGAAGTCGTCGGACGCAATCTGCTGGCGCCCAATGCGGTTCGAGAAAGGAGAGAGGCAGTGCTTGATTTCATCGACCATGGTCTAATGCCTGCCCCAGCGAGGTATCCATGAGCGGAATGAAGTTCTTCAGGTTCGTGGCGATTGTGTTCGTGATCGCCCTGATCGTGTATTACTTCACTACGCCGCACGGCAATGAAATTCGCCTGGTCGGCGTCGTGGACGGGAATGAGGTCATGGTCAGCCCGCAGGTGACCGGACGGATCACCGAGCTCATGGTCGATGAAGGGTCGCAAGTCCGGAAGGGCGATCTCATCGCCCAACTCGATCCGCGCGAGCTGGAGGCCAGTCTAGAAGCCGCCAAAGCCAATGTGTTGACCCTCGAATCGACCGTGCGCGAAGCCCGGAACAACTATTCCTGGACCAGCGATCAAACCGGCGCGTTTCTCGACCAGGCCGATGCCAGCGTCACCACAACGTCCGCACAGCTCGAACAGGCTCGCGCGGAACTCTGGCGCGATCAAAACGACCTCGACCGCGTTCAGAAGCTATTTCAGAAAGGGGAGGTGTCCGCCCAGGACCGCGATCATGCCGAAGCGGCCGTGCGCATGTCCCAAGCCAACGTGCAGGCGCTCGAACATTCCGTGAAGGTTCAGCAGGCCGGGCTCGCCGTGGCCCAGGCCAATCGCAAACAGATCGACGTGCGCAAGAGCGCGCTCTCTTCCGCAATCGCGCAACTCGAACAGGCCCGCGCCAACGAAGCGGAAATCGCCACACAGCTCGGATACTCGAAGGTGTACGCCCCGCTCAGCGGGATCGTTTCGGTTCGCGTCGCGAAACAGGGTGAAGTCGTCGAGACGGGATCGCCGATTGTTGTCCTCGTCGATGTGGACCATCTGTGGGTCCGTGCCGACGTCGAGGAAACGTTCATCGACTCGATCCAATACGGGCAAACGCTACGCATCGAGCTTCCCTCCGGCGACGTCCGTCAAGGCCAGGTTTTCTTCAAGGGAGTGGAGAGCGATTATGCGACCCAGCGCGACGTGAGCCGCACCAAGCGGGACATCAAGACCTTCGCCATCAAAGTGTCGGTTCCCAATCCCGATCGCCGATTGTTTACGGGCATGACCGCTACGGTTCTCTTGCCCCAGCCGCAGCGCAAAAGCTGGATCTCACGAATTCTGTAAAGGCCTCTTCGATGAGCGCGATCGATGTCGAACATCTGACCAAACAATTCGGCGATCTCGTGGCCGTGAATGACATCAGCTTTCACGTGGAAGACGGCGAGATATTCGGCCTGCTGGGCCCGAACGGGGCCGGCAAAACCACGCTGATCCGCATGCTAACTACGCTCACCCCGCCGACCTCCGGAACGGCGCGGATTGCCGGGTACGACATCCGCACCGACCCCGACGGCGTGCGCAACACCCTGGGGGTAATTCCCCAGGCGTTCACCTCCGACCCGGAACTCACCGCCGATGAAAACATGCTGATTCACGCAAAACTCTACGGCGTCCCGAGCCATCAACGCGACCAGCTCATCCACGATTTGCTGGAATCCGTGGACCTGCTCAAGTTCCGCCACGCCCTGGTGCGAACGTTTTCCGGCGGCATGCGCAGGCGGCTGGAAATTGCGCGCGGCCTGGTCCATTCTCCGAAGATTCTGTTCCTGGACGAGCCCACCACCGGGCTTGATCCTGTCTCCCGCACGCACGTTTGGGATATGATCCGCACCCTGCGCGAAAACGCCAAGCTGACCATCCTGCTCACCACGCACTACATGGATGAAGCCGACAAACTTTGCGAACGGATCGCCATCGTTGACCACGGGAAGCTGGCTGCGCTCGATTCGCCCACCAAACTCAAGGACAGCGTGCCCGGAAATGACGCCGTGGAAGTCGAGTTCGATCGCGCCCCCGCCGACTGGCTCGAGCAGCTCGCCAGGCTGGCGCACGCCATAAGCGTCACGCAGCACGACGGGTCGGTCCACATCGCCTCCGAGGACGGCCCCTCCACGGTGGCCGCCCTGATGGATCTTGCGCGCGCCAAGAACGTGACGGTCAAGAAAGTGACCGTGCAGAGTACCACCCTGGACGATGTCTTTTTGCACTTCACCGGCCGCGAACTGCGCGACGAAGCGCACGGAGCTACCTATGACGTCAGCCATCTCTATCGTTGAGCGCCGAGGCCCCCAGCGCCTGCTCCGTTCCGGGAGCGGGTGAGTTCGCCATGAAGCTTTACCGCATCTGGGCGCTCATCGAACGCGACATGCGGAAGTTTTTCCGCAGCCCCGCGCTGATGACCGCCTCCATGATCTTTCCCCTCGTGCAGCTCGTGATCTTGGGCTACGCCTTCGGCGGAAAGATTCGCAATGCCTCCATCGGCTTGGTCGATCAGGACCAGTCTGAACAGTCCCGCGACATTCATGAGATGTTCAACGGCATCGCAGCCGGAGCCCAGACCTTCCATGTGATCGACTACAACTCCCCGGATCGCGCGCTCGAGGACCTGCGCAACGGGGCGATCCGGGCCGTGGTGGAAATCCCTCACGATTTTTCCCGGAGGTATTACCGGCGCGACCGCCCCCGAATTGCCCTGGTCGAGGACAATACGGATCAATTTGTCTCTAGCTCGATTGCCGAACGCCTGCAGGAAATGGTCGACGCCATGAACGCTCCTTCGGTTCCGGCGCGTCTCGAGCAAGCCGTTCAGCTCAACGTCGTCGAGGTCTATCCCTACGTCGAATATGTCAAGTACCTGCTCGCGGGATCGATTGCCATGTCCATTTTCATCGTGGCCATGATCGGCGGCGGAATCACCTTCATTGACGACAAGTCGCGCGGTCTGCACGAAGGATACTTGCTCACGCCAATTCACAGCACGGAACTGGTCCTGGGCTTGATCGGGGCGGGGAGCCTCAAAGGCCTCATGGCCGGAATGATCTTGACCTTAGTGGGCAGCCTGATCGCCGGCATTCCCAACGTCTGGAACCCGGTCCGGCTCCTCTACCTTGCCATCGTTGTCCTGGTGGCCTCGCTGGGCATGATCAGTTTCATGTTCCTGGTCATGGTGCGCGTGGACGATCCGCTCGTGCCACGCGCGATTTTCGGCGTCCTCAACACGCTGCTTTTCTTCCCCTCCGGTGCCGTGTATCCGGTGGAGGCCTTTCCGAAATGGCTGCGCTGGTTTTCCGTCGCCGACCCGTTTACCTACACCGTGCACGCCCTGCGAAATCTGACGGTGAAGAGCACCGGCATTGAAGGAATTTACAAAGACGTGCTAATTTTGCTTGGTTTTTCGGCGCTGATGATTGCCGGTAGCATCGCGCTCTTTAAACGGCAGCTTTAAACAGCCAAAGGAGAAAGCGTGGGACTCTTTGACTCGACCGAGGAGCATCCGCCAGCAAAGATCCGGCGCTACATCATCACCGCCGCGGCGGGCGTGGTCTTGGCCTTTTTGTTCCTCTGGTATTGGCCCGGGAATCTGCGCTTCTACAAAGAAAGCGGCACGGTTCGCCACTTCATGAACGCGGTGGTGGCCGGGCAGATGCAGGAGGCCTACCACATCTGGAAACCGTCTCCCACGTACGAATTCAAGGATTTTCTGGACGACTGGGGGCCTGGCGGCTATTACGGCACAATCCAGAGCTACCGAATTGACTCCACACAAAGCGTAAAGAACGGGCCCAGTGCGGCCATTATCGTCGCCGTCAGTCCGGAGAAATCCTTTCCGGACGAGAACGATGAAGCGGGCCAGAGCAAGATCCAGAAGGTTACCTTGTGGGTCGATCCCAAGGATCAGTCGATCAGCTTTCCCCCCTATTGAGGCCGGACGGACTGCTTGTCAGCAGTTCGGCGCAGGCCTCCGAGACTTCCCCGACCTCAATCGAACCGATCGGGCGCCATTCATGTTCCGCCAGGCTCTTGTCCGCTCGACCCGGATTGAAAACCGCCCCGGTGTGAACGGCTCGATAGCGGCCCTGCCAGGGATGCCACTGAGCCGGGTTCGTCTGACCGTAGATGACCACGGCGGGACAGCCGGTTGCAGCGGCTACGTGCGCTGGGCCGGAATCGTTTCCGACGAAGAGGCGGGCCTCGGCGATCAGCGCGATCAACTCGCTGATGGAGAAGGGGCCGGGAAATCGGGCAAGACTGCCCATCGCGCCGCGCACCTCCGCGGCAACGACGGCGTCGGCCGGAGGGAGATTCACGACACTCGTGATCCCCTGCTGCTCGGAGAGCCAGCGAGCCAACTGCGCGAACTTCTCGGCCGGCCAGCGCATTCCGGCCAAGCGCGCGCCGGGCTGGAGCACCGCATACGCTGCGCTCGGCTCGATCCCCAGCGCGGACAGCGCGCGACGGACCCGCTCGAAGGCCGCCCCTTGGGGGAACAGCTGTGCACGCGGTATCGGTCCGCGCGGCAAACCGGTCCAGTAGAACTGCGAAATCCTGTGCTCGACGGCATGGACGATCGGCCTTCCGTAAAACTCCTTGGCGTCGGGAGCAAGCACGTTGTACATCGCGGAAAACTGGAAGCCCCTCCAGCACACCCGCCGAGGCGACCCGCAGGCCCAGGTCAAGAGCGCGCTGCGCGGTCCGCCGTGCTGATTGTAGGCAATCGGAAACCGGTGCTTGCGCAACAGGGCGGCCGTGCCGACCAGATTTCCCGAGCAGATCAGCCCGGAAACGGCCGGATTGCCTTCGAAAACGGGCGCAAAGCGAGGTTCAATAAGCAGGTGGATCCTCAGATCGGGCCGCCAGTTGGAGAGAGCCGCGACGACCGGCGTTTCAAGCACCAAGTCGCCCAGCGAGCGCAGCCGGATAATCAGTATCTTCGATTCCGGGGCAAGATCCCGCAGCAGGGAAGCAGAGTCATCGATCTTCAATGCGCGCTTCGTCCACAAGCATGACAGGGATGTCGTCGCGAATCGGGTAGACTCGGCGGCACGTCGGGCACTTCAGCCCCTGCTGATCCGGCGTCAGCCTGACCGGCGTCTTGTCGAGCGGACATACCAGAATATCAAGCAGTTCCTGCGGTACAGCCATCGAGCCCTCCGCCCGGAAACTCTAACAAACGCCGACGGCCCAGGGCAACGGCGGCGTCGGAGCAGCGGGGTGTTCAGGACGCCAGCCGAGCGACTTCGAGCGCCAGCTGACCCTTCCAAACCGCTCCCGGAGCGACCTCGGCCGGCCAGATGCCAAGAATCTTCGAGCCCTGGTAGATGCGCTCGAAACCGTCCTCGGACTCGGAAACCGTTTCGATGGGAGCCACCCAAAACTCGCGCGCGCCGGGCGCGGTGATGGTCACCGAGACATTCTGCCATTCGTCGACCACCCTCAGCGGAGTGGCCGCTACGGCCGTCGACCAGCGGAGCGGGAATTTCTGCCCCCCGGACTCGAAGTACCGATCGGGGGCGGAAGGCGCCAGAAAATTGACAACTCCCTCCATGCCGATCTGGATGGCCGCCACGCCCTGGGCCGTGCGCTGCAAAGCCACCGCACAGACAATTTCAAATCCCTCTTCTGTTCTGCGCAAGGAAAACGTCTTGGCCACCTGCCAATCGGCGCTGCCCCCGGAAACGAGCGAGATGCGGTTCGGAGTGACCTCGGACGCGGTGTACGGACCGGCGGCAAGCCCGGCATCCTCGTCCAGCCGAACCATGGCGCAGTCCTCGTGATTCTTGCCCGGGCCGAAAACAAGCAACCGAAACGAATTCTGTGGCCAGCGGTCGTAGTGCAACCATCGCTCGAGCCCGTCCTCCTTCATGCGCGTTTGCTCGTGGATCGATTGCACGCCGGACGCCTGCTTGTCGACGCCGCCGCGAATCTTGGCATGGTAGGACTCCGGACGCCGCTTGAGCGAATTGATCAGCGCGGCACCGGAAGGGCGACAATCGATCGCCGAAATCGTACCGCCATCGCGTGGCTGAACAAGCACCGCGTACTGGTCGGAGGTGAGATAGATCTCCTCGCATCCGTCGGCGTCGAAGTCAATTTTTTCGACCTCGGCATAGTCGCGCCCGTTGTGGGACTCGGCGTCAACGATGCGTTCGGCATCGATCAGGGCGCGCCAGCAAGCCGTGCGCAGGTGCGGGGCGTATAACCCGCCGAAAACGCCATGCCAATAGGGGTCGTTGCATTGGCTTCGCAACAGAAGCGTAGCCGCCTCCTGCGCCGCTTGCGCGAATCTGTCACCCTTCCGCTTGCTGTGCGCGAGCCTGCGGACCTTTGCGGAAACATGCAGCATTTTCTTCTGCAGCAGGTTCGATTCGCTGTACTTCGAAAAAAAGCTCCTCCAGATCCCGCCTCGCAGGAACGGCAGATTCTCCGGTCGCGAAGCCAACTCTTCGGCGAGCGCGTGATAACGCACGCGTGCCGGCGTGGGCAAAGCCCATTCCATCATTTCCGCATAGGAGGCGGTAGGAAGGTCGGCGCGCCCGAGGGGCAGACGGCTGGCTAACGCGTTTCCGGGCGGCGAGGTCTCGAGCCAGTCGTCATTGCGTTCGAGCGCGTTAAAAAAGCCCTCGATCCAGCCGTCTCGGTAGCAGTGGTCGTAGGTACCCGGCCAAACGCCAAACTTCTCAAGGTCATCGCCCATGGCTGCAAAACCGCCGGGATGCTCGCCTGCCGTCTTGCGCAGGAAATCCGCGGTCTCCTCGATGCCGCGGAAAGGAATCAAATAGCGCAGCGCTTTCAGTCCAGGAATGATCTTGACGCCCTGTCCCTGATCCTCGGCCACGTAGTAGCCGTACAGCTGATCGAGCTCGAATCCGCTGCCGAGGAAGTGATTGTCATCGACCAGCGTGTATTCGACGCCGGCCGCCTTGAGCGTGGACGGGAGCTGCGGTTCCCAGACCCGCTCGGCAAGCCAGGCACCTCCCGGGCGGCGCAAAAAGTGCTTTTCGAGGTAATCGGCGAGCCGGTGGATCTGCTCCTGGCGGTCCTCAGGAGGAATCGCGATCAGGATGGGTTCGTAAAAACCGCCGCCGATCATTTCGACTTGTCCGCGCCGAGCGAGTTCGCGTACGCGTTCGAAATAGTCGGGATGCGCGCGCTCGATCCATTCAAGCAATGACCCGGTGTAATGCAGCCCCAGGCGAATCGAAGGATGACGCTCGAGCGTTTCGATGAACGGAAGATAGGACTTTCGATAGGCTCCCTCGAGCACGTTCTCGAAATTTCCAATCGGTTGGTGGGCATGCAGCAGGAGCACAAGTTGAAATTTCGACACGGCGGAACCTCGCCAATTGGTGCGACGGGTCAGAATAACCGAGCAGGGCGAATCGGGGCAAACACGATGGGCGATGTGAGCGATTCACCCGATCCTGTCCCTGCGAACGTCACCCGCGCGCGCGAATTCGCGCAGCCGCGTGGCCAGCTGCGTGACGGCCTCATCGAGCGATCGAGTGGACGCCCGGAGGGGAGCGTAAATGACGACGAGCACCGACCGCGTAGTTTCTGTAATCATGCTTCGGGTCGAATCGCTGATCGGGCTGCCGAAAGGACCTTCAGAATCGGCGAGGACCGGTCGGCCTCGGAGGTGCCAGACCTGCTTGCCGACCCGTTCGTAGCGTTCGCCTGGCTGGCCTGGACGAAATACGATCGGCGCAGTGATCTTCTCCTGGTCATAGCATCCGTAGGGCCAGCCGGTTTCGACCGATCCCAGATTCCCGATGTCCACCACATTCGAAACCCGGTACAGGCCTTTCCCTTGCACGACGCGCCGAAGCAGTGCTTCCGAGGAAGGCCGGTACTTCGATGGGTCCATTCCCCAGTGACGAAACATCGCGCGAACAGCGTGAATCGGCTCTGCTTCGGCGAGGTTCTCGAGCGTGAATTCCTTTCTTCTTCTATCGCAAGCCTCATCGACCACCGCTTGGAGTTCGCCGCCCGACGGCGAAACGGCGAGTTCGTCGGCTTCGACCACCCCCAATCGCACCGCGGGCAATTCGATTCGAATCTCCATAAGAACTGCTCAGTCGCTCGGCTTCAAGGAAAGCTGGCGGATGGTTCTGATCGAGCTACCCACACGCAGGTTGGAGTCTTGGCGCGCACGAACGGCGAACCATCCCGCGACGTACAAAGAAAACGCGGCGGAGTGAAGCCCGCCGCGTGGGAAGTTTCTCTCTGGGCATATTCGCGACCCGGGCCGCGCCTACGCTGGTGTGGGGCCTCTTGCTCTTATTCAGGCCTTCTTGTTTTTGTACCAGTCGGCGTTAATCGGCGTAAAACCGGCCCATTTTTCCGGAAGGTCTTCTAAGGCAAAAATCGCTGTTACCGGACACACCGGCACGCACGCGCCGCAGTCGATGCATTCATCGGGGCTGATGTATAGCTGCTTTTCGGACTCAAAGTCCGGCTCATCTTTTCGTGGGTGAATGCAGTCGACGGGGCAGACGTCGACGCAAGCGGTGTCCTTGGTGCCGATGCACGGCTCCGCAATTACATAGGCCATTTCGTATCTCCTCAAATGAAGGCTGGGGTTCGGCGTTTCCGCTCGGCTCTATTGCACGAAACAGGGTCCACCGCCCGAAACCGTTCACTCAACAAGGATTTTATATAACATTGAATCTTAGCACGCACAAGTGCCGCGCACCCCCACTACGAGCGCCTGTCCGCCCGCGAATGACAGAACCCTCTGGCTTCCGATCAACGCGCCGCGTGCAAACGCTCGCTGCCGGGGAGTGCTCGGCGGAACAGCCCGGCGAGCGAATGAAACGCCCGCTCGGCCTGGGCGTGGTCGTAGGCTTGATTATCGGGAACCGTCCAACCGTGGCGTGAGCCCTCGTAGACCTCGCTCACATATTGGCCACCCCATGCCTTGAGTGCGCGTTCGAATTCTTCGATGGCCTCCTTGGGCATGGAACGATCCTCAATGCCGTGCGCGAAATAGAGCTGAGCCCTGACGCGCGGCAGAAGCTTGTGAGGGCTGGCCGGCGAGTCCGCATAGAGATGCCCGCCGTGAAAGGAGGCAAGAGCGGCAATGCGGTTAGGACAAGCCGCGGCCAGACGCAAAGCCATCGCGCCGGTGAAACAGTAGCCAACCACCCCGAACGCCTCCCCTGCGACGGACCGATGGCTGGCTAAGAAGTCGACGTAGGCTCTGCCGTCGCGCTCGATAGCCTCCGGCGTTAGCGATCGAGTCAGCTCGCCCACCCGCTTCATGAACCGCTCGTCACCGAGCTTAAAAGGAAAATCGAACACGGGCGGCCTGCGCGTGCGATAGAAAACGTTGGGTTCGAGTACCAGGTACCCTTGCTCGGCCAGGCGTTTGGCCATGTCGCGGCTCGCGGGGCGAATGCCAAAAATGTCCGTCAGATGAATCACGCCGGGCCAGCGGCCTTCCTCATGAGGCTCGAACAGCCATCCGTCGGCGGTGCCATCGCGGGTCAGGATATCGACGGCTGTTTCGATCATGGGTCCTCGCTCAGTTTCCTTCGATTGTAAAACGAAAATTCCGGGTGGTGTACTGGCTAGTCGGTCTCGCATGTATATACTTATACGTTATAATAATATAGGTAATATATCGTCGGATCCGCGGCCCCCCCATGGGCCGGGGTGCCCGGCTGCCTAGCCGAACCATAAGCCTAGTCTTATTAGTGTGTTACATCCATGCCGGGAGTCCAGAATTCCCTTGCGAAACGGAGCCCACTCCCGTAGAATTTGGCATTGTTGACGTTCCTTCAGGACGGTATTTCGCGTAGACCGCGCTGGTCCTGAGTTTTCTCGCCTGCGCCAGGGCGAGTCAGGACAAGCAACACAAAGGACCGCCCTCCGACAAGGGGAATGAACGCTCCGCTGCGTGCCGCGGTGCGGCACGGGATGGAGCTCGGAAGAGCCCTTCGAGTCCCAGCTCAGAGTGTTTGGCTCTGAGACGGGACCAATGGGAGGCACATGTCGGCAATCTCAGGCGACCCGCCTTCCCGTAACACGACCGTTCAGATTTTTCGGCAGAAAAACGAGCCGTCGCTCAAGGGGCATGACTCCCGAGGACCCGCGAGGACTGTCCAGGTTCCCACGCTCGGGGTTCCGATCAGCGGACCTAAGGCGGCCGCTTAAACACGTTCTGAGGAGGTGCACATTCCATGGCTGAAAAAGAGAATCCGACCGCAAAGGCGGGCTCGGCATCGACCGGTGGCCACAAGTACGATGCCACCTCCATTAAGGTGCTGGGCGGCCTGGAGGCCGTGCGCAAGCGACCGGCCATGTACATTGGTTCAACCGGCGAGTTCGGGTTGCACCATCTCGTTTGGGAAGTCGTCGACAATTCAGTCGACGAAGCTATGGCCGGCTTTTGCGACGAAATCAATGTGACCGTTCACGATGACAACGGCGTCACGGTGGTGGACAACGGCCGCGGCATTCCCGTCGACATGCATGCCACGGAAAAGAAGCCCGCCGCAGAAGTGGTCATGACCGTCCTGCACGCCGGGGGAAAGTTCGACAGCGAAACCTATAAAGTCTCTGGCGGGCTGCACGGCGTTGGGGTGTCGGTGGTCAACGCGCTCTCCGATTGGCTCGATCTCGAGATCTGGCGCGACGGTGACGTCTGGGAGCAATCCTACGAAAAGGGCATCCCCACCACCAAGCTAAAGCCCTCGGGAAAGACGAAGAAGACGGGCACAAAGATTACTTTTCATCCCGATCCCTCGATTTTCGAAACCGCGAACTACAGCTTCGACACGCTGCAGCAGCGCCTGCGCGAACTGGCCTTCCTCAACAAGGGGCTGAAGATCACCCTCGATGACGAGCGGTCGGGCAAGAAGGCGGAATTCCGGTTCACCGGGGGCATCGTCGAATTCGTCAAGCATCTGAATCGGGGCAAGGAAACGCTCCATGATTCGCCGATCTACATCGAGGGCCGGCGCGGCCAAGTCGATATGGAAATCGCTCTGCAGTACAACGACGGCTACGCCGAAAATATCTTCTGCTTTGCGAACACCATCAACACGATCGACGGCGGCACCCACCTTGCCGGCTTCCGCTCATCGCTTACGCGCACGATCAACTACTACGCCGGCTCGCTGGGCATGCTGAAGGAGCAGAAGGACGATATTTCGATCACCGGCGACGACGTTCGCGAGGGCCTGGTCGCGGTCGTTTCCGTCAAGCTCCCCCAGCCTCAATTCGAGGGACAAACGAAGGGCAAGCTGAACAGTGATATCAAGGGGCTCGTGGAATCGCTGGTCAACGAACGCCTCGGCGAATATTTCGACAAGCATTCCTCGATCGCCCGCCGCATCATTGGTAAATGCATTGACGCCGCACGCGCCCGCGAGGCCGCGCGGAAGGCCCGGGAGCTCACACGACGCAAGTCCGCGCTCGATTCGAGCGGCCTTCCCGGCAAGCTCGCCGATTGCCAGGAGCGCGATCCGGCCCGCTGCGAGCTGTTCATCGTGGAGGGCGAATCGGCCGGCGGTTCGGCCAAGGGCGGACGCGACCGGCGCTATCAGGCCATCCTTCCCCTCAAAGGCAAGATCTTGAACGTCGAAAAGGCGCGCTACGACAAGATGCTCGGCCACGAGGAAATTCGCGCCATCATCACGGCGCTCGGCACCGGGATCGGCAAAGACGATTTCGATCCTCTGAAGCTGCGCTACCACAAAATCATCCTCATGACCGATGCCGACGTGGACGGCAGCCACATTCGCACCCTGCTGCTCACGTTCTTTTTCCGCCACATGCGCGCGCTGATCGACAAAGAGCACGTGTTCATCGCCCAGCCGCCGCTCTACCGCGTCAAGCGCGGAAAGATGGACCGCTACATTCGCGACGAACGCGAGTTCTCCCGCGAGCTGATGAAGCGGGCCACCGAAGAGCATGTGGTCAAGGCCAAAACAGGCCGGTTGCTCGAGGGCGGCGAACTCACCCAGTTCCTGCTGAATATTCAGGAATACGAGCAGGTCTCGACCAAGCTCGCGCGCAAGCTGCGCGATCCCCAGCTCGTCGAACTCCTGGCCGAGAGCGAAATCGAAAAGAAAGTCGACTTCGCGGACAAGAAGAAATTGGCTGAGCTCGTCAAGCAGATCGACAAAGCCAAGCTGGAGGTCGAAGCCAGGCTGGAATTCGATGAAGAGCATAGCCTGTACGAGCTGGTCCTGAAAAACGGGGGGGAGCGCCGCATCAATTGGGCTTTGGCTGCTTCGCCGGAATACAAGCGCCTGCGAACGCTCCGCGCGGCAGTCGCGGAGAACAACAAGCCGCCCTTCACCGTCACGCACAACGGCGATAAAGCGACGAAGGAAAATGCGCGGCAGCTTTTAAGTTATGTACTGGAAGACGCGAAGAAGGATTTCACCATCACGCGCTTCAAGGGGCTGGGTGAGATGAATCCCGAGCAGCTCTGGGCCACGACCATGAATGCGGAAACGCGCACGCTGCTCAAGGTCAAGCTGGAGGATGCTGTGGCGGCCGAGGAAATCTTTGCGACGCTCATGGGCGAGAACGTCGAAGAGCGCCGCAAATTCATTCAGGACAACGCACTCGATGTCGTCAACCTGGATATCTGATGGAGGCTGAGCCCTTGCGCCCGCTCGGCACCCATCCGGCGGGGCTTTCCTGAGGAAGTGAGCCGCGGGCAAGGCTGGTCGAACCGTCGTTTTCGAGTTGCAAGTCGCGGAGAGCTAATTTGGCAGACGAACAGAACCTGTCGGTAATGCAGCCGGTCGATATCGAATCGGAAATGCGGAAGTCGTACCTCGATTACGCGATGAGCGTAATCATCGGGCGCGCGCTTCCCGATGTGCGCGACGGCCTCAAGCCCGTCCACCGGCGCATTCTGTACGGCATGTACGAACTCGGCCTCACCTCGACCAGGGCCTACCGCAAATGCGCGAAGATCGTCGGCGAAGTCCTCGGCAAATATCACCCGCACGGAGATACGCCCGTCTACGACGCTCTGGTGCGCCTGGCCCAAGATTTCAACATGCGCTATCCGCTCGTCGACGGCCAGGGCAACTTCGGCTCCGTCGACGGGGACCCGCCGGCGGCCATGCGTTACACAGAAGCCCGGCTTTCCCGCATGGCCGAGGAGATGCTCGCCGACATTGAGAAGGAAACCGTCGATTTTGTCCCCAACTTCGACGAAAGCGAGAAGGAGCCGGTCGTACTGCCCACGCGCATCCCGAATCTTCTCGTCAACGGATCTTCGGGCATCGCCGTGGGCATGGCCACGAACATCCCGCCACATAACTTGAAGGAAACGATCGAAGCGGCCATCCTGCTCATCGACAATCCCGAGGCCACCCTCAAACAGGTCATGAAAATCCTCCCCGGCCCGGATTTTCCGACCGGCGGGTATATTTACGGCCGCGAGGGAATTGAGGAAGCCTATAAGACGGGCCGGGGCAGCTTTCAGGTTCGCGCCAAAGCCGCCATCGAGCAGCGCAGCAAGGACCGCGAAGACATCGTTGTCACCGAGCTGCCCTACCAGGTCAACAAGGCCAGACTGATCTCGCACATAGCCGAGCTCATCAACACCAAGAGAATCGACGGCATCGCTGACGTGCGGGACGAAAGCGATCGCGAAGGCATGCGCATCGTCGTCGAGCTGAAGCGCGACGAAGAGCCGCAAATCATCCTCAACAAGCTCTTCAAGATGACCCAGATGCAGGAATCGTTTGGCATGATCCTGCTTGCCATCGTGGCCGGTCAGCCGCGCGAACTCGGGCTGCTGCAGCTGTTGCAGCTTTTTATCGACCATCGCGTCGACGTGGTTCGTCGCCGCACGCATTATGAATTGCGCAAAGCCTCCGAGCGCGAGCATATTCTGCTCGGCTATCGGATCGCGCTCGACCACGTCGACGAGGTGATCAAAATCATTCGTGGGTCATCGAGCCGCGCGAACGCCCGCGAAAACCTGCACGAGTTCTTCGAGAACAAGCCCGTCCGCATCCGTTTCGAGGGCCGGGATTCGACGGTTCGGGGCGTCAAGCTCGATCTCAAACAGTATGGCGTTCTGGCGGAAAGCCTGCGCGAGGTCGAAGTCTTCGGGCTCAGCTACACCCAAATTGACGCCATTCTGGAACTCCAACTGCATAGACTGACGCAGCTCTCGGTCGACGAAATCCTCAAGGAGCTGAAGGAGATTCGCGATCGCATCGCCGAGCTCAGGGAGATACTCGCCAGCGACAAGAAATTGAAGGCATTGATCGTCAGCGAGCTTCGTGAGGTCGTCAAGTCCTATGGGGACGACCGCCGCACCCAAATCGTCGACCGCGTCGAGGAAATCAAGCTCGAAGACCTGATCAAGGACGAAGAGATGGCCATCACGGTCAGCCACGCGGGCTACGTCAAGCGGACCTCGGTCGACGTCTACCGGCACCAGTCGCGCGGCGGCAAGGGCCGCATCGGTGCCCGCACGCGCGAAGATGATTTCGTTGAGCATTTCTTCGTGGCCTCCGCGCACAGCTACATTTTATTGTTCACCTCGAAGGGCCGGATCTACTGGCTCAAGGTGTACGAAATTCCCGAGGCCGCTGCGGCCACCCGCGGCAAAGCGATCAACAGCATCGTGCGCTTCCAAGAAGGCGAGAAGCTGACCGCGGTTGTGGCCGCGCGCAACCTCGAGGAGGAAAACCGGTACGTTTTTCTGGCCACCAGGAACGGCACCGTGAAGAAAACGGCCATCGCCGAATTCTCGAATCCGCGCCCCTCCGGCATCATCGCCATCAATCTCGAGCCCGGCGACGAGCTCATTGGTGCCAAGCTCACCGATGGCAAGCAGATGATCTTCCTGGCGAGTCACGACGGCCAGGCTATCCTCTTCCGCGAGACAGAGGTTCGCCCCATGGGCCGCGCGGCCGGCGGAGTCAACGGCATGGACCTCGCCAAAGGCGATTACGTGGTCAGCATGGAAGCCGTGCAGCCCGATTTCGCGATCGTGGCCAAGGAATTCAAGAAGGAGACACAGAACCTTGAAGAGCTGGAGAGCGACCACATTCGCGAGTCGCTCACCTCACTGATGCTCACCGTCGCCGAAAAAGGCTATGGCAAGCGTACTGCGCTGGCCGAGTATCGCGTCACCTCCCGCGGAGGAAAGGGTGTCATCAACCTGAAATCCACCGAGCGGAATGGACCGGTCGTCGCGGCGGTGCAGGTGCGCGAGGATTCCGACGTTATGATCATCACGCATCAGGGCAAGGTGATTCGCGTCCACGCCGGCGAAATTCGCGAGGCGGGCCGTTCGACGCAGGGCGTGCGCTTGCTGCGCCTCGACGAAGGCGACCGCATCGCCGCGGCGGCGGCCATCCTGGAGGACGAGGAAAACGGCTCCTCCGGCGCGCCCTCCGAACCCGAGAAGAAATAGGACGAGCCGAGCTCTCTCGCAAGCCGGGCCCGTCACGCGGAACGGGTCGGCGCGGACCTCTGCCGCCTCGCACGAGGGTGAATACCAAACTTCCATCCATCGTGATCGTGGGTCGGCCCAACGTGGGCAAGTCCACGTTGTTCAATCGCCTGACCGGAATGCGCCGTTCGATTGTTACCGACGAGCCCGGCATCACGCGCGACCGCATTTACGGTGCCGCTCACTGGGAGGGACGGCCGTTTGAAGTCGTGGACACGGGAGGAATCGTTCCGGAAGAGAAGGCGGGGATTCCCGGCGAGATTCTTCGGCAGGCCCACCTAGCCATCGCCAACGCAACTCGCGTCGTGCAAGTTGTCGACGGCCGCAGCGGGCCGCTGCCGCTCGACGCCGAACTCTCCCGGCTCCTTCGACGCGCTGGAAAACCGCCTGTCATTGCGGTGAACAAGATTGACCACCCGCAGCAGGCCAGCGCCGCGGCGCAGTTTTACACCCTTGGCGATGAGATTTTTCCCGTGTCGGCCGAGCACGGCTTCGGCATCGACTCCATGCTCGATGCGCTCACGGCCGAGTTTCCGCGCGGCGAGGCGCCGGAAGCTCGACCAGACGTCAGCATCGCGATCATCGGGCGTCCCAACGTCGGAAAATCAACACTGCTCAACCGGCTGGTCGGGCAAGACCGTGCGATTGTCTCTCCCGAATCGGGCACGACGCGGGATACCGTCGACACGGTGATCGATCGCGGGGGCAGGTTCTATCGGTTTCTAGATACCGCTGGAATCCGGCGGAAGGGCAAGACCAAGCTGGTGGCCGAAAAGCTCAGCGTGGTCATGGCCAAGCGGCATCTCGAGCGTGCCGACATTGCTCTGATGGTCATCGACGCCTCCCTGGGCGTCACCTCGCACGACGCGACCATCGCCAGTTATGCGGAACAATCGGGCCGCAGCGTCATCGTCGTGATGAACAAATGGGATCTGGCCCTCGAAGCGGCCCGCGCAAAATCCGCACGCGAAAAGCCCGACGGCAAACACAGTTTCCCCGGTCCGGAAAAACTGCAGTCCCAGTACGAGCCGATGGTGCGCAACAAGCTCAAGTTTCTCGACTACGCACCTGTCGTTTTTCTCTCCGCGCTCACCGGCGAGCGCACAGGGAAACTGTACGCGCTCATCGATCAGGTGGCGGAAGCGCGCAACCGGCGCATCTCGACCGGCGAACTCAATCGCTGGCTCGCCAGTGTCGATCTCGAACGCGGAACTTCGCCGGCCAGGCGCAAAGTGAAAATCTACTACGTCACGCAAACGGGGACCGCCCCACCGCGATTCGTGCTGTTTACGAACCAGACGGGGCCCCTGCACTTCAGCTATCAGCGCTTCCTTGAGAATCGCCTGCGCGCTGCGTTCGACTTCACGGGCACGCCGATCCGTTTCACGCTGCGCTTGAAGAAACGCGAGTCAAACCGGTTCGATGCGACTCGAAGAGCGCAATAGAGTTGACTGACCCGTGGCTCGGATGGCCAGGCTCGGCGAGGCTCTCGGGACGGCCGTCCCTGCTACAATGGTCTGCTCTCGCGCCAGGCCCGCGCCGCCACTGAGGATCGGGAATGTCTGAAATTCAACCCTTTCGCGCATTCCGCTACAACATAACTCGCGTTTCTTTGAATCAAGTGGTTACGCAGCCCTACGACAAAATCACGCCGTCCATGCAGGAGCGATACTATGCGGCGAGCCCCTACAACCTGATCGCGGTTGAAAAAGGCCGCGTCCTCCCCGATGACACCCCGGACGAGAACGTCTACACGAGGTCCGCCGCAAAGCTCGAGGAATGGATCGAGCAAAGGATTCTGGTCCGCGATGCCGCACCGGCGGTTTACGTCTACGCGCAGGAATACGACGTCCCCGGCACAGAGTTGCGGCGAACGCGCACCGGGTTCATCGCCTTGGGACGCCTGGAAGACTATTCGCACAAAGTTGTGTTTCCGCACGAGCGGACGCTTTCCGCGCCGAAGGCCGACCGCCTCGATTTGCTGCGCGAGACGCGGGCCGAAACCGGTCAGCTATTCATGCTCTACGACGATCCGGCCAGACGAGTCGATTCCCTGCTCGAGGCGGCCGCCAGAGGCGAGGCACCGGTAGAAGTAATCGACGAGTATTCGGTCGCGCACCGGCTATGGCCAATTTTCGACGAAGCGCTCATCAGTCAGATCCAGCGGGAAATGGCCGATAAACGGCTGGTCATTGCCGATGGGCATCATCGTTACGAAACGGCATTGAATTATCGCGACGAGCTTCGCGGACCTTCGGCGCATCCCGATCCCCTCGCCAGTTATGAATTCGCGATGATGACGTTCGTCAACGCCCGCTCGCGCGGTTTGACCATCCTTCCCACGCATCGCCTTGTGCGCAATGTTTCCGCGTTCAATTTCGCTGCTTTGCGAAAGGCCGTAGCACCCCGGTTCGACTGGTACTCCTATCCTTTTCAGAACGCGGACCAGCGTGCGGCAAGCTACGCGGAATTTCGAAAAGACTTCGAGAACCCGAAGCACGGGCGTCGGGGCATCGGAGTCTACGCCGGTGAGGGCGCCTTTTATCTCTTCCTCCTGAAGCGGCATGCCGATCTCGAGGAATGGCTGCCGGAGGTCCCCACGGCGCAGAGGGAACTCGACGTGGTCTTGCTGCACAAACTGATCATCGAACAGGGTCTGGGCATCGCCGCCGAGGCCGTCGCCGAGGGAAGCAATATCGCCTACGAGCGCGAAATGGACGCCGCGATTCTGGCGGTCGACCGCGGAGAGGCGCAGCTCGCCTGTCTGTTGAAGCCGGTCCATATTGGACAAGTGATGGAGATGGCTCTCGGCGGACAAGTCCTCCCGCAGAAATCGACCGATTTCTACCCGAAACTGCTGAGCGGAATGGCCATCTACCGCCTCGAAGGAGGAAGGGAAGCCCGGTCAGTCAAAACGGGCCCAAACCAGCCCGGATCCCGGGCCGCGGCGGAAAGGACACGCTAGAGTCCCCAGGCCAGGCGGCTTTCACTTCGCGAAGCTTTGCACCGCAGTCGCCTCGCTGTCGTAGGTGTCAAACACAGTCAACAGCTTGGTCACTTGCAAGACTTCGCGAAACTTGGCACCCAAGTTCGCGAGCTTCAGCGTGGCCCCTTGCGATTTCGCACTGTGGAAGGTCGCCACCAGCGTGCCCAAACCCGCGCTGTCGATGTAACTGACGTTCGCCATGTTCAGCACGATCTTGCGCTTGCCTGCGGCCAACAGACTCTTTACTTTCTCGCGGAACGAGTTGCTCTCCTCGCCAAGGACAATGCGCCCCTCGATCTCCAGCACAGCGATGCCGTTCACATCTCTCTCCGTCATTCTTAGTGCCACGTCGCGCCTCCTGGAATTTTATGGGTGAGCCTTTGAAGTTGTAGCCCGCAGATAATGGACCGTCTTGACGCAGCCGCTGTGTCAATAGAAATCCGAGCACGACATGTAATAGCCGCACGTCGGACACGTCATTTTGCAGCGTCGCTGCTCCAAACGCGTCGAACAACGGGGGCAATACGCGGAGGCCAAATCCGGCTCGTTGTTCGGTCGGCGCGCCGGCGAAACGTCCTCTTCCTTCGGTCGAAACTCGATGGTGCGAAAAACCCTTCGCCCCCGCCTGGACATGCTGCCGCCCCGGACGCACGTTTATAGCACATCCAGTCCATCCGGCAAAGGAAACTGACGTCCTGCGCACCCCCTCCCGCTCTCGAGCGTGCGTTTGAATCCGGCGAACACAGAAGCGAGCAGAAGCTACAAATCGGGTTTTTTGAGCAACCGAGCTCAGCTGCGCTGCGTCTTATCAGGTAGCTGCGGAGGGGATCATGAGGGACTGCTGCCCAAGCCTTACCGCAATTGCCGTTCTTGCCAGTTTCGCCCTTCTTGCTCCAGCGAACACCGCGGGGCAACGGATGCCCGCACGGACGATGGCTCCGCTTCCGGCCCCGGCCGTGGGCCACACCGGTTACGTGCACCGGGCACCCTCAAATGGAATTCACGCCACTCCGAGCCGCGCCCGCACGGCGCGAGCGAACACAGTGGCAACCGCGCAGGGCGGGAACGG
>Ga0187783_10000305_pt1 | contig 36448 bp, 25 predicted proteins | sample 1015_SJ02_MP02_2_FD_132471 | JGI IMG/M metagenome (GOLD analysis project Ga0187783, IMG submission 132471) | Tropical peat soil microbial communities from peatlands in Department of Meta, Colombia - 1015_SJ02_MP02_20_MG | ecosystem: Environmental > Terrestrial > Soil > Wetlands > Peat | place... | reverse complement strand
CCGAGAGCCTGAACTCGTTTGTGGGCCCGGACGGCGCGCTCTTGCACGGCGCGCGCCGCATTTGACGAGCCGACGAAGGATACCGAGGCGACCTCGGGATGTTCGATCAGCGCTTCGGCCGTTTCGACGCCGCCGTGCACCACGTTGAGGATCCCATCGGGAAAGTTGCACTCTTGGGCGATTCTTGCCAGCAGCTCGGAGGTAAGCGGGGTCTGCGGCGACGGCTTAAGCACGAACGTGTTTCCTGCCGCTATCGCGATCGGAAACATCCACAGCGGAATCATCGCCGGAAAGTTGAACGGCGTGATGCCGGCGCAGACGCCCAGCGGGTAGCGCACCGAAACCGAATCGATGCCGCGTGCGATGTCGGGCAACGCATCGCCCATCATCAACGACGGCATGCCGCACGCAAACTCGACCGCTTCGATGCCGCGCCGCACTTCGGCACGCGCGTCGCTCAGCGTCTTGCCGTTCTCGCGTGAGACGGACAACGCGAGCTCTTCTCGCCGCCGCTCGAGTGCGTCGGCGTAGCGAAAGAATAAGCGCGCGCGCTCGACGACCGGAACGTCGCGCCAAAATTCAAACGCGTCGCGCGCGCGGCGGACCGCTCGTTCGGCGGTTTTGTGGTCGGCAACGGGAACCGCGCCGATCAGCTCGCGGGTCGCTTTGTCGTGAACCTGAAGCTGAGTCATCCGTTCAACCGCTCCAGCGCCGCATCGAGAATTTCAAAGGCTTGGTCCAGCTCTTCCGGCCTGACCACGAGCGGCGGCGCGACGATCGCGACGTTGTACCGGCCCAGCACGTAAAGACCGCGATCGAGCAGGTCGTTGAAGAAGTGCTGTAGGGATTGCGCTCCTTGCCACGCCACTAATGGGGCCCGCGTCTCGCGGTCGGCGATCAGCTCCAATCCGAAGAACGCGCCGACGCCGCGTGCTTCTCCCACCACGCGATGCCGGGCCGCGAGGGAATCGAAGCGCGTCCGCAACCAGCCTTCGATTTCGCGCGCCCGCTCGAACAGACGCTCTTCGCGGTACGCGCGCAATGCCGCAACGCCGGCGGCCATCGCCAGCGGATGTCCGCTGAAGGTGTGGCCGCTTGGGAGCGGATGCGTGTCGAAGTACGCCGCGAGGGACTCTCGCACGACCACGCCGCCCAGCGGCACGTATGCCGAGGTTACGCCTTTGGCAAAGGTGATCATGTCGGGCGTCACGCCGAAACGCTGTGCCGCGAACGCTTCGCCGGTGCGGCCGAAACCGGTCATCACTTCGTCGAAGACCAGCAATATACCGTAACGATCGCACAGTTCGCGCACCCGTTGGAGATAGGAATCGGGATAGACGATGACGCCGTTGGATCCCACGACCGGCTCGATGAGCAGCGCGGCGATTCGCTCGGCGCCTTCGTAGCTGACGATCTCCTCGAGATGCGCCATGGCGCGTTCGACTTCTTCGCGAGGATCTCGGGTATGAAACGGGCTGCGATAAGGAAAGGGCGCAAAGAACCGCACGATGCCGGGAATCCCCGGCTCGTTCGGCCACCGTCGGTTCTCGCCGCTCAGGGTTCCCGCGCCGGGCGCCGATCCGTGAAACGAGCGATACGCCGTGAGAATTTTATGGCGTCCGCGCAGGACTCGCGCAAACTTGATCGCGTCTTCGTTCGCTTCGCCGCCACCGGTCGTAAAGAATACGCGCCCGCCCTCCTGCCACGGAGCGATCTCCACGATCGCGCGAGCGAGCTCGGCGCGGCGATCGTTGGCAAAGGTCGGAGCCGCATAGCATAGACGGTGCGCCTGCTCGGCAATCGCATCCGCCACGCCGGGGTGAGCGTGGCCGAGATTCACTGCGACCAGACCCGAGGAGAAATCCAGGTAGCGCTTGCCCAGGTCGTCGTACAGATAAGAGCCCTGCGCGCGCACGATCGCCGGTGGGTTGCGGCCGCTCTGCGCCAACCACGGCGTCAGAACGTAGCGCGCGTGGTGCAAGGCCGTGTCTTGCGCGATGTTGGTGAGGCTCATCGAGCGCGTAGTGACACAGAAACGACGATCAATCCGCCGGCTACGCTCAGTGCAAAGAAAACGATGAATACCCAGACGCCGAAGCGCTTCCAAAAATCTCGCCGCGCGCGAGTCGCGCGCGTCTGATGCGTCGGCCTGCGCCCCTTCACAACCCTTCTGCCTCTCTCAATATCGAGTCGATATCCTTGTCCTGAGCCTGTCGAAGGACGACCGGTGCCCACAGCCGTTCCAGGTTGTAGAAGGCCCGTTGCTCGGGCGTAAAGACGTGCACGATTACGTTGCCAAGATCGATCAGAATCCACGATCCATCGGCATAGCCTTCGACGCGCGAAACGTTATAGCCGTCATTGCGCGCCGACTCCACGATCGCATCGGCGATGGCGCGCGTTTGAATTTTCGAGCGTCCGGTGACGATGGCGAAGACGTCGGCTAGGATCGTCCGCCCGCTCACGTCGAGTGCGGTAAAAGCCTCCCCTTTTTTGTCGAGCGCGCTCTCGCGGACGACGTCGATCAGCTCGATGCCGCTGCCTCCGCGGCCCGCGCGGACTTTTCCGCGCGACGCCGCGCGCTCAGCGCCAACGTCTCGCGCAGTCCGCCGAAAAGATCCCGCATGGCGAGCTCCCAGAGTTCTTGACGCTCGGAAAACCTCCGCTCCGGTTCGAGAGAATCGGCCAGATATACGACGGCATCGAGCGGCGACATCGGCTCGGCACCCGTGGTATGTTTTTCGATCGCGGAGAGTATTTCAGGATCGTTGATCCCAAACCGTTCGCGCGCAATTGCCGCGCCTAGCCTCGCATGCAGCAACACCGGGTGCTCTCGTTCGACCCGCGAGATGTAAAATCCGCGTGCTTCCGATTCGGCGATCAGCCGCTGCGGCGAGTACAGGCGCGCCAGGTCGTGAAGCAGCCCGGCAAAACGGGCCTTTCGCGTTTCCACCCCGTGGCGCCGTGCCAGCAGCTCGGCGCAGCGCGCCACCCGTACGCTGTGCGCGTACCGGTGGTCCTGCCCGATATAGGCGCGGGCATCGCGCGCGAGCTGCGTGTAGCTCGCGTTACGGGACACGCTGATCGACGCGCGAGCGCAAGACTGCAAGCCGATTGCGATAGAGTTCTCCGCGCAGGCTGCCGGCCCACATTATCAGGGCGCTTTCGTTGTCGTCGTTGTAGTAACCGGTGCGCAGCGTCACGGTCGTGAAACCGTACTTGCGATAGAGACGCTGTGCGATCGTGTTGCTTTCACGGACTTCCAGCGTCATCCATGCCGCGCCGCGCGCGATGGCCTCGTCGATCAAGCGAAGCAAGATCACTTCACCAAATCGCCGCCCACGGTAATCCGGATCCACCGCCAGCGTGGTAACGTGCGAATCCTCCAGTATCACCCACACGCCTCCGTAGGCGACGACGCGATCGTCGAAGCAACCGACGAAGTAATGGGCGACCTTGTTCGTTCCCAGCTCGTTGTAGAAGGCATCGGACGGCCACACCGTCGAGAACGAAATTCGTTCGATGCGCGTCACCGCCGGAATATCCGACGTAGTCATCGGACGGATGGAAAACCCGCTGGGCCGCTGCGCCGGCCGGTCGAGCTCCATTTTCATCGGCGAAACGGCCTTAGGAGCGCGGCGGCTTGGCGGCGGGAAGCTCTCCGTAGTCGGCCCGTACCGCGTGAGGGCTCGCCGGAGGCGTGCGCGACGGCGCCGCTAGCGCGGCTGCCGCTGCGGCAGGTGTCAGGACGGGGTCAAAAGACCGCACGATGATGCCGCGTTCGGCAAGTGCGTGCAGCACGTCCTCCGCCGCCCCGACGACGTTGAGCGCGCGATCGGCAGGCCGTCGGGCAACGGGCAGCAGCGCATCGAGGACGTCGGCAATGCGGCCCGACGCGCGTCTCGTTTGCGAGAGATTTCGCAAACGCGCCGAGATCACGCCCGGGCGCCCCACGACGACGGCCAACGCGCAATCGAAGCTAGCGCCGTATTCGAGAATATCGAATGAAGAAATAGGAACCAGCGGCCGCTGCCAAACGGTTGCCAGCGCCTTCGCATACGCTATTGCGATCCGCAGCCCGGTGAAGCCGCCCGGCCCTTCTCCGACCGCCAGCCGGTCGAGTTGCGCGCCCGTTAACCCCGTATCGGCGAGCAGCTCGTCGACCAGCGCCAGTCCGTGCTCCAACGCGACGTTCCCGAGCCGGCTGCCCGACGCGACGATTCTCCCGTCGCGCGCAATTGCTGCCGAAAAGGCGCCAAGCGCGCCGTCCAGAGCAAGAACGATCACCGTTGTAAGCGAAGAGATAGCGTGCGTGGTTCGTCTCCGGCGCCGTCGATTTCGATTTCGTATCGACGCGCCGGAATCGCGTCCGGCGCGTTGCGCCACCATTCGACGAAGGCAATCGCTCGGCCATCGAGTGCTTCCTCGAGTCCGAGCTCGGGAAGCTCCCGCGGATCCTCGAGCCGGAAGAAGTCGATGTGCTCGATCGGCGGAGTGCCGTCGTAACGATGGCGAAAGGTGAAGCTCGGGCTGCAGCTTTGATCGCTGCCGTGGAGCGCTCGTACGACGGCGCGGACGAAGGCCGTTTTACCGGAACCAAGCGCTCCGGAGAGCACGACCACGTCGCCCGGGCGGAGACGGCGCGCGAAGACCGCGGCGAATTTGCTTAAGGCTTCTTCGGTGGGAAGAGTCAAACGCATGAGTATAGGTGATTATTGAACAACGATATCGTAGCGCAGGTCAACGTCGAAGACGAGATGCGGGAGAGTTATCTCTCGTATGCAATGTCGGTCATCGCTTCCCGCGCGCTTCCCGACGTGCGCGACGGCCTCAAGCCGGTGCAGCGGCGGATTCTGTACGCGATGCGCGAGATGGGGCTCGATCCCTCGAAACAGCATCGCAAGTGCGCCGGCATCATCGGCGAGGTGCTCAAGAGCTATCATCCGCACGGCGACGGCTCGGTCTACGACGCGCTCGTCCGAATGGCCCAGGACTTTACGCTGCGCTATCCGCTGGTGGACGGTCACGGTAACTTTGGTTCGATCGATCCCGATCCGCCGGCAGCCTATCGCTACACCGAGGCGCGCCTCGCCCGCACCGCGCTCGACCTGCTGGCCGACATCGATAAAGAGACGGTTCCGTTCGTCGCGAACTTCGACAATCAGGGCACCGAGCCCAACGTGCTGCCGGGCCGTTTGCCGCAGTTGCTGGTCAACGGATCGACCGGCATCGCGGTGGGAATGGCCACCAACATTCCGCCTCACAATCTCAACGAGATCGCCGACGCCATCGCGGCTTTGATCGACGATCCCAAAACGAGCGACGACGATCTCTGCGCGATCGTCACCGGGCCGGATTTTCCCACCGGCGGCACCATCTTGGGCCACGAGGCGATTCGCGAAGCCTACAAGACCGGGCGAGGCTCGATTACGATCCGCGGCAAGGCCGAAATCGTCGAGGAACGCGGCAAACACAAGATCGTCATCACCGAGATTCCCTATCAAGTGTACAAAAGCCGAATCGTCGAAGCCATTTCGGAAGCGTACGCCGAGAAACGGATTACCGGCATCGCGCGCATGGACGACGAGTCGAACCGCAAGGGCATGCGGGTCGTCGTCGAGCTGCAGAAGAGCGCCACGCCCAAGATCGTGCTCAATCAGCTCTTCAAGCACACGCCGCTGCAGGCCACGTTTGGCTTCAATATGCTCGCGCTCGTCCCGGTAGGGCAACCTCGCGCCGACGGGTCGGTGGCGGTCGAGCCGCAAGTGCTCACGCTCAAGCAACTCCTCGAGCATTTCATCGCCCATCGCAAGGCCGTGGTCACGCGGCGCACCGCCTACGACCTTCGCAAGGCCGAAGAGCGCGCGCATTTGCTCGAAGGCTATCGCATCGCGCTCGACCACATCGACGAGGTCATCGAGATCGTGCGCGCCAGCCAAACGACCGACGAAGCCAAGCAACGGTTATCGCAACGGTTCGAGCTGAGCGACGTCCAGGCGCAGGCGATCGTGGACATGCGGCTGCGCACGCTGGTCGGGCTGGAACGTAAGAAGATCGAAGACGAATACGCGCAGTTGATCAAAACGATCGCCGAGCTGCAAGACATCCTGCGCAGTCCGCGGCGCATCGCCGGCATCGTCAAGAGCGAAACGCTCGAGATCAAGAAACGTTTCGGCGACGAGCGCCGGACGAGCGTCGAGCCGGCGGAGGACGAGATCTCGATCGAGCAGATCACGCCGAACATCGACGTGGTGGTCACCTACACCGTCGGCGGCTACATCAAGCGCGTTTCGGTGGATACCTTCCGCACCCAAAGCCGTGGCGGCCGTGGGGTGACCGGCATCGCGAATCTGAAGCGCGAAGACGTGGTGCGCAACTTCTTCATGACCAAGACGCACGACCACGTACTGTTCTTCACGAACATGGGTCGCGTCTACCGCCTGCGCGGTTACGAAATTCCCGACACGACTCGCCAAGCGCGCGGCACGGCCCTGGTCAATCTGCTCACGCTGCCGCCCGGCGAACAGGTCACGGCGGTCTTTCCGATCGCCAAGTTCGAGGGTGAACGGTACCTCGTCATGGTGACCAAACACGGCGTCATCAAGAAGTCGAAGCTCGAAGATTTCGCCAACGTCCGCCGCAATGGGCTGATCGCGATCAACCTCGACGAGGGCGACGAGCTGTTGGCCGTCGACCTGTCGGACGGCTCGCGCGACATTATTCTTGCATCAACTCAAGGAATGGCCGTGCACTTCAACGAGCGAGACGTGCGCCCGATGGGCCGGGTCGCTCGCGGCGTCAAAGCGATGACGCTGGACAAGGGCGACACCGTCGTCGCAATGGACGTCGTCGAGGACGAACGCCGAGAAGTGTTGCTGGTCACCTCGCTGGCCTTCGGCAAGCGCACTCCGATTCAAGAATACCGCCATACCGCACGCGGCGGCAAAGGCGTCAAGGCCTTCGCCCGTCAGCGCGACGACATCGGGCAAGTCCTGGATCAAATACTGGTCGCTGCCGACGATCAGGTGCTGATGATCACCTCGGGGAATCAGGTGATTCGCCTGAAAGTCGGCGACATTCGTAAGACCGGGCGGGACGCCAAGGGCGTACGCCTGCAGCGCCTCGGCGAGGGCGACGAGGTCATCGCCATCACTAACTTAGGCAAACAGGCCAAGCAGATCACCGAGATCACCGGCGAGCCGCAACAGACCGAGCTATAGGAGGGTTTATAGATAGGCCATGAGCGCACTACCAGACGTTACGCAAGCTAATTTTGACGCCGAGGTGCTGAAGAGCACGCAACCGGTGCTGGTCGACTTTTGGGCCCCCTGGTGCGGGCCGTGCCGCATGCTCAGTCCGGTCGTTGAGAAGGTCGCAGCCGCAAACTCCGGCAAAGCCAAGTTCGTCAAGCTCAACACCGACGAAAATCCGAGCGTCGCCGGGCAATACCAGGTCTCGGGAATTCCCTGCCTCATCCTATTCAAGAACGGCGAGCCGGTCGACCGGATCGTCGGCTACGTTCCGGAAAACACCGTGACGTCCATGCTCTCCAAACACGTGGCGTGAAATCGATTCCGGCCATGCACGAGTTGCTGGCCGACGAACGAATCGCCGCTTATGAGGCGGTGCTGGGAAGAAACGTCGTGAAGCGCGCGGCCGATGAAATCTTCGGCCGCGTCCGCCTGTCGGGCAACGGATCGTACGAAGCGATCGTCTCCGAAGTCGTGAGCCGGCTGGATTTGCTGCAAGCGCAAGCGCTGCTCCCGGTCGTCAATGCCACCGGCATCGTTTTGCACACCAATCTCGGGCGCGCGCCGCTGGCAAGCGAAGCGCTCGTCGCAGTGGCCGAGATCGCGGGCGGCTACTCCAACCTCGAATGCGATCTCGCGAGCGGCGAGCGCGATTCGCGCTACCAGCGCGTCTCCGGCCTGTTCGGCGATGTGACGGGCGCCGAAGATTCGCTGGTGGTCAACAACTGCGCGGCGGCGGTCTTGCTCGTGCTCGATACCTTCGCCAAGGGACGCGAGGTGATCGTCGCACGCAGCCAGCTGGTCGAGATCGGCGGCGGCCTCCGCGTACCCGACGTACTGCAGCGCAGCGGCGCGACGCTCGTGGAAGTCGGCACGACCAACTGCGTCTACGTCGCGGATTTCGAGCGAGCGCTTTCCCCGCGCACCGCGTTGCTGCTGCGCACGCACCCCTCGAACTACAGGGTCGAAGGGTTCACCCACGATGCCAGTGCGCGCGAGCTTGCCGAGCTGGGGCGGCGTGCCGGGGTTCCCGTCGCAGAGGATTTGGGCAGCGGGGCGCTGGTTGATCTCGCGCAGTACGGCGCAAAGCACGAGCGAACGGTGCAGGAAGCGTTGGCCGATGGCATCGGACTGGTCACGTTTTCGGGGGACAAGTTACTTGGCGGCCCACAGGCGGGCATCGTCCTCGGGCACGCGCATCTGATCGCCCGCATGAAGAACAATCCACTTTTGCGCGCGCTGCGCGTCGGGAAGATGACGCTCGCCGCACTCGGAGCGACGCTGCAAAGCTATCGTGACGGCTCCTATGCGCGGCGCTTACCAGTTTATCGCAAGCTGGCGGCAACGCTCGAGGAGCTGCGCGAACGTGGCGGCGCGTATCTCGACGCGATGCCCAAGGCGCGAATCGTGGATAGCGAGGCGTATGTCGGCGCAGGATCGCTAGCGCAAGAACGCATCGCGTCGCTGGCAATCGCAATCGAAAGCGAGCGGCCCGATCGAATTGCGTCGCGTTTACGGGAGGCGACCCCGGCAATCGTCGCGCGGGTCAGCGAGGGGCGCGTGCTGCTCGATCTCCGCACGATCGACTCCGAAGACGATGCAGCCGTAATCGCCGCATGCCTGAGCTCCCTGACGTAGCCGCGTACATCGCCGCGCTGCAACCGCGCATCGCCGGACAACAGCTCGAGCGGATACGAGTTTCGAGCGTTTCACTCTTGCGCACGTCGCTGCCCTTGAACGATGCGCAGGGCCGAACGGTGCGTGAGGTGCGCCGCATCGGCAAACGGATCGCGATCGGATTAGACGGCGGCCTTTGGCTCGTACTCCATCTGATGATCGCGGGGCGCCTTCACTGGAGGCCTGCGGGCGCGAAGATCGGCGGTCGCAACAATCTTGCGGCCTTCGATTTTGCCGGTGGTTCGCTCGTGCTCACCGAGGCCGGCACCAAACGGCGCGCCTGGCTGCGGATCGTTGCCGGCGAGGACGCGCGCGACGGGCTCGACCCTGGCGGTCTCGACGTCTTCGCCTGCGACTTCGACGCTTTTCGCCGCGCGCTGAGCGCGGAGAATCGCACGCTCAAACGAGCCCTAACCGATCCGCACGCCATTGACGGCATCGGCAACGCATACTCCGACGAAATCCTCCACGCCGCCCGCCTCTCGCCGCTCGCGTTGACAAAGAAACTCAACGACGCCGAGTGGCAGCGGCTCTTCGGCGCCACGCGCGCGACGTTGCAAGAGTGGATCGATCGGCTCACCCGGGCCGCGCAGCAAGAGTTTCCCGAAGGCGTCACCGCCTTTCGCGAAGGCATGGCCGTGCATGGCCGTTATGGAGAGGCCTGTCCTCGTTGCGGAGATACGATTCGCCGCATCGCTTATGCCGACAACGAAACGAACTATTGCCCGCGATGTCAGACAGGAGGAAAAGTGCTCGCCGACCGCCGGCTCTCGCGCTTGGGGATCGGCCCCAAGCGCGCCTCAACCTCGCGAGGTGGAGGATAAGCGGGCCGCTACGCGCGTTATCCGTGAACGCCGGCGAGGACCTTCGTTTGCGCTTGTTCTTTCTGGTGCTCGGTTTTTTCCGCGTCGCTCTTGGGTGCCGACGGTTCGAGATCGAAGGTCACGGTCTTGATCGTTCCGGTGAACTCAAACGGCGACTTATACGTCCACGACACGGGCTTCTCGTTATCTCGACCGATGTCCATACAGGCATACGCGGAGAAGATTGCCGGCACGGTATGCTCCAACCGGCCTTCGGCAACTTGCCGGCCGTTTAGGAATAGTCGCGTGACACCGCCCGTCCCCGCCTTGGGCGCGTCCGCAATGAACTCGAAGCGTGCAATGACGTTGCCGGTGGGCACCGGTTCCGACGATGTCAGCGTATAGCTCCTAAAAACTGGCGCCAAGTGTTGAGTCTTTATCAGCAGCTTCTCGAGAAGCGGATGAGGCCGTCCTTGCGGTGTCGGCGGAATGCCCAAGAAGGCGTAGGCGTGATGGAGCTTGCCGTGTTGAACGTACAGCGAGAAGCCGCCTAGAAAATCGCAGTTTGCGACGATGGCGCCTTCCGCCCCACCGGGTGGGATGACGAGATCGGCTTCGATCGAATACGAGGTGGCGAAGACGTGCGGGACCAAGCCTTGCGGCACGTTTTGAACGCCGGGATAGAACGTGAACTTCGTCTTCGCGGCGCCCGCGGTCGGCAGGAATCCCCAAAAGATGGCGAGCCCCCCGAGAAGCGGCGTCACGTTGTATTTTGCGGACTCTTCCCAGAAGAGTGCTTTGAGCTCCGCGAGTTTCTCCGGATTCTTCGTCGCCAAGTCGTTGGCTTGCGAGAAATCCTCGTTGAGGTTGTAGAGCTCCCAGGTATCTTTCTCCGGATCGTAAAGATCGGGAGCAAACTTCGCCAGCGCGCTGGGGTCTAAACCCCACGGGGCCCGATCGAGACGGCAACTTGCCATCCAGCCGTCCTTGTACATCGCGCGGTTGCCGAAAATTTCGAAATATTGCTGCGTGTGCCGCTCGGCCGCTTTGGCATCGTCGAATGTGTAGGCGAAGCTGGTACCGTGCATCGGCATCTGCTCGATTCCGTTGACGACTTTCGGCGCAGGAATCCCGGCGGCTTCGAGAATGGTCGGAACCACATCAATTACATGGGTAAACTGCGAGCGCAGGCCGCCCTTATCTTTGATGCGCGTTGGCCACGACACCACCATCGCGTCCCGCGTTCCGCCGAGATGCGACGCGATCTGCTTGCCCCACTGAAACGGGGTGTTTCCGGCCCACGCCCAGGCGCACGCATAGTGCGGATCGGTTACCGGACCGCCCCACTTCTCGGCGCCACCGTACAGCTCGACCATCTGAAGCTGCTGTTCCGCGGTGAGCGGCACGCCGTTGAGTACGGTCAGCTCGTTGACGCAGCCGGTCGGAGTGCCTTCCATGCTGGCGCCGTTGTCGCCGAAGACCCAAACGATCAGTGTGTCGTCGAGTATGCCCATCTGCTCGATGGCGTCGATGACGCGCCCCACGTTCCAATCGGCGTTCTCCTGATAGCCGGCATAGACTTCCATCTGCCGCGAATAGAGCGCCTGTTCGTCGGCCGGCAATGAATCCCAAGCCGGGAATTCTTTGGCGCGCGGCGTGAGCTGTGCGTCGGGTGGGATCACGCCGAGCTTCTTCTGACGTGCAAACGTCTCTTCGCGTAGTTTGTCCCAGCCTTGATCGAACTTGCCCTTGTACTTATCGGCCCATTTGCTGGTGACGTGATGCGGCGCGTGGCTGCATCCGGTCGAGAAGTAGATGAAGAACGGCTTGTCGGGCTCGTGCGATTTTTGACCGCGAATCCATTCGATCGTTTTATCGGCCATCGCATCGGGAAAATAGAAGTCTTCCTTCGTTTGCGAACCCGGTCCGAGATAGGTGTTGTTTTCGGTGATCACCGTGTCGTACTGGCTCGATTCGCCCGGAACAAAGCCCCAATAATAATCGAATCCAAGACCGCTCGGCCAGCGATCGAAGGGACCGGCCGGTCCTTGCTGGTCGATCGGCGACATATGCCATTTGCCGAAGGCGGCGGTGCTGTATCCGTTTTGCCGTAGGATCTCCGCGCCCGAGGCTGCGCTCTTGGGCCAGAGCGCGTTATATCCGGGAAAACCGCTGGCGGTCTCGGCAATTGATCCGAACCCCACGGCGTGATGGTTTCTGCCGGAGAGCAGCGCCGCGCGGCAAGGCGAGCAGAGCGCCGTCACGTGGTGGCGATTGTACCGTAGGCCGCTTTTCGCCACGCGCTCGAAGGTCGGCGTTTGCACCGGGCCCCCAAACGTCGAAGGATTACCGAACCCGGCATCGTCGATGAGCACCAGCAGAACGTTCGGGGCGCCCTCCGGAGCGGTGACGGACGCGGGAAAATCGGCCTGCGAGCCACGGAGCGTGCGGTTCGCTTTACCCTTGAACGGCTGATCGGGTATCGGAAGAACGCTGCGGTCGAAACCTGATTTTCCATCGGAAGACGGCATGAACGGTCCTTTCTATGGGTGTGTGCTCGAGGATTGTACCTTAGAACGATGGGCATTCTCTATCCGAAAAACGCACGGCGGCAACCTCGCGACGCGCTAAAAATCGGGGCTCTCCTATTCGCTGAACCAGCCCGACGGTTCGACGTCGAGATTAACGTTGATCTGCTTCACTTCGGTGTACGCGTCGTAGCCGTAGGTGCCGAGCTCGCGCCCGATGCCGGATTGCTTGTAGCCGCCCCACGGGGCCTCGTTATAGGTTGGATGATAGGTGTTGATCCAAGTGATGCCGGCGCGCATCTTGCGGATCACCCGATGCGCTTTGGCGATGTCTTGGGTGAAGACCGCGCCGGCTAATCCGTAAATCGTATCGTTGGCCAGCGCGATCGCCTCCGCTTCGCTTTCGAAGGTCTGGACGACCAGCACCGGACCGAAGATTTCCTCTTGAACGATGCGCATGGTGGGCGAGGTGTCGTCGAAGATGGTCGGCGCGATGAAGTTTCCTTGCGCCAGCGAGCCGCCCAGCCGATTGCCGCCGCAGAGCAGCCGCGCGCCTTCCTCGCGACCCGCCGCAATGTAGCCTTCGATACGTTCGCGATGGACGGGCGAGATGATCGGCCCCATTTCGGTCGCGGAATCGAAGCCGTCGCCGACGCGAATCTTCTGCGCGCGCTCGACCAGCCGTTCGACCAGCCGATCGTGCAACGGGCGCTCGACGATCAGCCGCGAGCCGGCCGAACAGACTTGCCCGGCGTTGGCGAAGATACCGAACAGCGCGTAATCGACCGCCGTATCGAAATCGGCGTCGGCGAAGACCACGTTCGGCGACTTTCCTCCCAGCTCGAGCGAGATTTTCTTCAGGTTCGTGGTCGCATCGACCATGATGCTGCGGCCGGTCTTGGTGCCGCCGGTAAACGCAACTTTGTCAACCAGCGGACTTGCGGCGATGGTGTGGCCGACCGTCGCGCCCGCTCCGGTGACGATGTTGACCACGCCTGCCGGGAACTCCAGCTCGTGAAAAATCATCGCCAGTCGTAGCGTCGAAAGCGGCGTCAGTTCGGATGGCTTGAGCACGCAGACATTTCCGGCGGCAAGGGCCGGCGCCAGCTTCCACGTCGCCATCAACAACGGGTAATTCCACGGGACAATTTGGCCGCAGACGCCGATTGGCTCGCGCACGGTAAACGTCTGCGAGGGCGCCGGGACGTCGAAGGTTTGCCCGTGCGGTTTGGTTGCCAGACCGGCGTAATAGCGAAAACAGTTGGCCGCATCAACCGCGTCGTACTCGGTTTCGCGCAGCGGCTTGCCGTTGTTGAGCGTGTCTATGCGGGCGAACTCGTCGCGCGCGGCGTCAATGGCATCGGCAACCCGGAACAGTAAGGCGGCGCGGTCCGCGGCGCTGGTCGAGCTCCACGGGCCTTGGTCGAAGGCGCGCCGCGCTGCCGCGATGGCCGCTTCCGCGTCGGTTGCCGTCGCCTCGGCGACGGCGGCGACGACCTGCCCGTTGGCCGGATTCTGCAGGTCGCGGGTTGCGCCGTCGGATGCAAGCCTCCACTCTCCGTCAACGTACATCGGGATTACGCCACCGATGCGCGGAAGATTGCGCAGGATCTCATGGGCGCTAACTCGCTCAGTGGTTTGCATTTGGTAGAACTCCTTGCTTGCTCAATCTCTGGTTCTTCGTCCTTCGCCCTTCGACTACGCGCCTTCGGCGCTCAGGATGACACAATTCCTTATCGCCAAGCGCCGGAGGCGCGCAGTCCTGTGCGAGGCGCGCAGCGCCGAGTCGAAGGGTCAGGATGACACAATAACGCTTCGCTCGGCGGGCTGCGACATGTCTGCGAGGCTTTCTTTGAGCGCTTGGCAGACGTAATCAGCCTCCTGCTCGGTAATCGTCAGCGGAGGCTCGACTCGAATGACGCGCGCGTTGACCAGCGTGCCCGAAACGAGCACGCCGCGTTCCAGCATGCGCTTCCCCAGCTCGAAACCGGTGGCGTCGTCGCGGAACTCGATCGCCATCAGCAGCCCCTTTCCGCGCACGCCTACGACGATCGCTTCGTGCCCGGCGGTCGCCTGGCGCAGACCGGCCAGCATTCGCGCTCCAAGCTTGGCGGCACGCTCGGGCAATCGTTCTTCAATCAACACGTTTATCGTGGCCAATGCCGCCGCGCAGGCCAGCGGATTTCCGCCGAACGTGGACGTGTGCAGAAACGGATTGTCGAAGAGCCGGGCGAATATGTCGCGCCGGCCGATCACCGCGCCGGCCGGCACGACGCCGCCGCCGAAGGCCTTTGCCAGGCACATCAGATCCGGCGCAACGCCGTAATGTTCGCAGGCGAACATCTTCCCGGTGCGTCCCATCCCGGTCTGAACTTCGTCCAAAATGAAGAGCGCGCCGAACTCATCGCACAGCGCCCGCACCGCGGGCAAATACTCGTCGTCGGGTATGTTGACGCCGCCTTCACCTTGGATCGGCTCGAGCAGCACCGCGCCGACGTCTTCGCCGACCGCCTTGCAGGAGGTCATCATGTCGCGCAGGGCGAGCACGTCGTTGAACGGGACGTGTTCGATGTTGGGCAGCATCGGGCCGAACGGACGGCGGAACTCCGCTTTGGCGCTCGCCGAAAGCGAGCCATAGCTCTTGCCGTGAAAACCTTTGGTCGCAGCGACGATGGTCTGCTTAAACGGATCGTAGGCTCGCGCCAGCTTCAGCGCGCCTTCGACCGCCTCGGTTCCGCTATTGCAGAAGAAACTGAACTCCAGACCGTCGGGAGTGAGCATCGCCAGCGCTTTAGCCAGCATCGCGCGCAGCGGATCGAGCAGGTCCTGACTGTGCAGCGGCTGCCGGCGCATTTGGTCGGCAACGGCCTTGACGACCTTCGGGTTGCGATGACCGACGTTGAAGATGCCGAAGCCGCCCAAGCAGTCGATGTAGGTGCGCCCGGTAACGTCGCGGTACGAGTTGGGCCCGGCATCGGCCCACTCGACGACTGCGCCGGCATCGCGAGCATCGGTAGCTTTGCGATATTCGAGAAATCCCGGGTTGACATGGTTGCGAAACGACTCGACGGTTTCGCGCGTGATCCACTGCGCCTGCGCCGGAGTGACGTCGCTTTGTTCGATTAACTCTAAGACGTTTTGCGTATATTCGTAGACTCGTTGCTCTCGATCACCGGTAATTTTCGGTCACCTCGTAAAGACGTCGTGTAGGCTGCTGCGCAGAATGCCGAGCCCTTCGTCCAGCTCGTCGTCACCTACGACGAGCGGAACCATAATTCGAATAACGTTGCGTTTGCCGGCCAGCAGCAACAGGAGTCCACGCGCACGAGCGGCCTCGACGATCTCCGGGCCGCCCGACGAGAGCTCCATTCCGATCATCGCCCCCAAGCCACGAACGTCTTCGATTTGCGCGAACTCTCTCTTCATCGCGCGCAATGCGGCAGCGACTCGTTCGCCGATTGCGCGCGCGCGAGCCAAGAACTCGTCGTCAACGATCTTGAAGATCTCCAGCGCCGCGGCGCAGGCGACCGGATTGCCCGCGAACGTGCCGCCTAGTCCGCCGGGAGCGGGCGCATCCATGATCTCCGCCTTGCCCACGACCGCCGAGAGCGGCAGGCCGCCGGCTAGCGATTTTGCGACCACGATCAAATCGGGTTCCAGCTCGTATTGCTCGCAGGCGAAGAACGTGCCGGTGCGGCCAAAACCGCTTTGAATTTCGTCCGCAACGAGCACGATGCCGTTTTCGTCGGCTATGCGGCGCAAAGCGTGCAAGAATTCGCGAGGCGCGGGAACGTAGCCGCCCTCGCCGAGCACCGGCTCGATGACGATTGCGGCAATCCGGTCGGGTGAAACGACGGCCGTAAATAGTTCGTCGAGCGCCGCCAGCGCGCGGGCCGTAGTGACGCCGTGATGTTCGTACGGGAACGGCGCGTGATAGATCTCGCTGCAGTACGGGCCGAAGTGCTGTTTGTACGGCTCGTTCTTGCCGGTCATCGAAAGCGCCAGCAGCGTACGGCCGTGAAACCCGTGAGTAAAAGCCACGACGGCCGGCCTGCGCGTGTACTCGCGGGCGATCTTGACCGCATTTTCGGCGGCTTCGGCGCCGGTGGAGAGCAGCAGCGTCTTCTTCGGAGATACGCCGGGCGCGCGCCGGTTGAGCTCCTCGGCGACCGCGACGTATGGTTCGTACATCGCGACTTGAAAACAGGTGTGCGTGAGCCGCGCCGCCTGATCGGCAATCGCCGCGACGACGCGCGGATCGCCGTGGCCGGCGTTGAGGGTGGCAATTCCACCGATGAAATCGAGGTAGCGGCGCCCTTGCGCATCCCACACGGCGGCGCCGCTTGCGCGCTCGATCCAAATAGGATGCGTCGTCGCGACGCCGCGCGCGACGTTTTCCCGGCGCCGCTGCGCAAGCGCCGTTTCGTCGCCGGAAACTTGAGGTTTTTCGCGTGTTCTCATGGTGGGCGAGGAAGTTCTATTCGGCAAGTTTAAAGCCGCCCTTCTATCCCGCCTGCGAGGTAAGCTGCTCTTGGTCAATCGGATCGCCGTGCTCGTCCTCGTTACGCTCGTTGCCATGCCCGCCGGGGCAAGAGCGGGCACGACCGGTACGCTGCGCGGGCGAATCGTGGACGCGGCGACTCATGCGCCGATTGCGGGCGCGGTCGTAACCGCCTCGTCGCCGTCCCAAACGGCGCAGAGCGTTTCGGATTCCGCCGGTTCTTTTTCGTTCATTTCGCTCCAACCCGACACGTACACCGTCAGTGCGAGCAAAACGGGATACGATTCCCAGTCTCAGCCGGGCGTCGTGATCGTTGCCGACCAATCGGCCAACGTGGCGCTGGCGTTGGAGAAGACGCTGCGGACGATCGCTCACACGACCTCGCGGTCCACCGCGTCGCTGGTTCATTCCGGCGTGACCAGCGACGTGTATTCGATCAATCCGGCAGGTCAGAAAGCGGCCGCGACGCTCAACGGATCGGGTTCGCTGACTCAAGCCTACGGCGCGATCGCCAGCGCGCCTGGTGTCAACATTCCGAGCAATCAACAAGGCTGGTATCAAGGCGTGTATATCCGCGGCGGCGATGTGGATCAAGTCGCGTATGAGTTCGACGGAATCCCGACGACCCGGCAATCCGACCTCGCGCCGATCGGGACGCTGACCTCGCTGGGAAATCAAGAGGTTCAGGTCTACACCGGTGGCACGCCCGCCACGTCGAACTCATCGGGACTGGCCGGCTACATCAATCAGGTGATCAAGACCGGTACCTATCCGGGATATGCCGATGCCGACTTGGGAATCGGCGCGCCGGCGTTTTATCACCAAGCAACGGTAGAAGCGGGCGGCGCCACCCCGGATCGGCTTTTTTCGTACTACGTCGGATTCTCCGGCACCAACCAAACGTTCCGCTACGGAGACAATTTCGGCGGCGTCGGCGATCCACTGTATTTCTATCCTCTCTACGTGCCGACAAACAACAACGTTTACAACATTCTCGACGGCTCGGGTGGGCCGGCGCCCAACTACGGCTTCATTTATCAGCCCGGGTATAGCTACGCGCAAGCGGCCGCGTTCGATCGCGAAAACGTCGTCAACTTGCACATCGGCGTTCCGCATCGCGACTCGTCCCTCCGGGACGACATCCAACTGCTCTACGTCACCGGTGGAATCGCCGCGCAGTTCTACAGTTCGGCCAACGATATCTGGTACACGCCTTCGGTCGGCGCGCGAACCGGAATTGGTTATCCGATGCCGTACCTCGATTCGTTCTACTACAACGGGCCGCTCATGCAGGCGCCCGATCCGCAGGACGTCAGCATTCATCTCTTTCCTAGCAGTCCGACCGATCGCGTGCCGGGCTCGCCGATCGACCCCAGCGATCGCGACGGCAATTGGAATGGCTACTCGATCGAAAAAGCGCAGTATCAAAAGAACTTCGATACGCATTCGTACCTGCGCGCGCTGACTTGGGGCGCGTATTCGACCTGGTTCATCAACGGCCCGAACAGCGCCGATCTTGTCTTTGGCTCCGATCCTGCGGATTACGAAGTTTACGAGCACGGCTTCGGCGGAAGCCTGATCTACGCAAACCAGCTTTCGACGCAGAACCTGATAACGGCCGAGGCGTCGTACATGACCCAGCGCCTGCAGACGTACAACGCGATGTACAGCTCGACTAATCCGTTCACTACGAGCCTTGCAGCCACGGGACTGGGCACGATTCTTTCAAACTTTGGCCTGCCGGACGGGAAGTGCTTCAACTACGCCACCGGGCAGCCGTGGAGCTGCTTCGCCGCCGGGAGCCAAGGCGGATGTCTCACCGCGACCGGGTGCTACCCTGGAGAACCGCCCTACGACTTCGATCTGACGCCCGGTGACTGCATCACGTCCGGCAAGTGCCTGAACTCGCCCGCTGCCAAGGCCGGCGCCACTTGGATGATGACCGAAAACGGTGCCAGCGCGCAGGTTGACAACGTGACGCCCCATTTCGGGTCGGCCGCGCTAACCGATCTTTGGGAGCCCAACGACCGGATAGTGGTCAACGTCGGCGCGCGCATCGACCGCTTCGAATACACGACCAATAACTTGGAAGACGGTTATCCTGCCCGCCAGTTTTGGTTCGATGCATACAACAATGAATTTTGCGGCGCGCCGGGCAAGGCAACGCAGTGGACGTGGGAGACCGATTCGTTCGGACCGTGCGCGGCGGGTTTGGAGCCGCTCAGCGTTCCCGGCAACGGTCTGTATAACGTCGGCGCAGGCACGAACGTCAACAACGTCTTTCAGCCGCGCGTATCGTTCACGTATACGATCAATCCCGACACCGTCATTCGCGGCTCGGCGGGGAAATACGCGCGGGCCGAGGGCTCCTCGTACTATCAGTACAACACCTACCAGCAAGATCTCGCGTCGTTTATCTCGCAATTCTATCCGTACGGCTACCATACGCCCGATCACGACATCTTTCCGGACACCTCCGACAACTTCGACTTGTCGCTCGAGAAACACGTCAAAGGCACCCAGCTTTCGTACAAAATAACGCCGTTCTATCGCGATACCAGCAATCAGCTGCAGTTTCAGTCAATCAATGCGGTCCAGGGAATTGAGGCCGGGCTCAACGTCGGCACCCAAGAATCGTACGGCGTCGAGCTCTCGTTGCAGTACGGCGATTTCAGCCGCGACGGTTGGTCCGGCTTGGCGTCGTACACGCACACCGCTAACAGGATTCGCTTTAGCCCAATCAACGGCGTTAGCGTGATCGACGCGCTCAACACTCAGATCGAGCTCTACAATTCCTATACACGCGCCTGTGCGGGCGTTACCCAAAGTTCTCCGAACTGGGCAGCCTGCGGAAGCGGCTCGTATCCCGGCAACGCCGCCGCTTTGCTGCGCAACAGCGAATCGGGCACCGGCGACCAAGGAAAGCTGCTCATTCCAAACCCCTACTACGACGATCCGCTGGAGCCGCTCTTTAACACCAGCGCCTGGTACACGCCCTACGACGTGATTCCCAGCCCGTTCAACGCCGCGAACGGCTACGAGGTGCCGGACATCGCGTCGCTGATCGTCAATTACCGTCACGGCAAGTTTGCGGTGACGCCGTCGCTGCATTACATTGACGGTTCGAATTACGGCTCGCCGCTGGTCTGGCCCGGATACGTGCCGCAATCGTGCGCCGCGCTACCGTCCAAGACGCCGCTGACGCCGGGCGTAAGCTGCTCGGGGGGGCCGACCGGCGCGATCTTCTTGCCGGATCCGTACAGCGGCCAGTTCGACAATCTCGGCGCATTCGTCGACCCGGCCGAGCTCTCGGCCAATCTGCAGGCCAGCTACGATATTTCGCCGCGCATGACGCTCACGGTTCAAGGCGTCAACCTCTACAATCACTGCTTCCAGCGCGGCTATGCCTGGGACAACTCGCTGACGTGCGTCTATTCGAACCTGCCCTCGTTCATTCTCGCGCCATCCGGCAACTTCGTGAAGAATCCACCCGTGCAGCTGCGGTATCCGTATGGGACGTACTATAACATCACCGAGGTCGGCATCTCGCAGGTGCTGCAGCCGTTCGGCTTCTTCGCCAACCTCAGCTTCAAATTGTGAAGCGGCGGCAGTTCGTTCGCGGAGCCGGTCTGGCCGCATTCGGCGTTGCGACCATGCCGGAGTTCGTCGCCGCCGCAAGTTCACAGACTCGCGGACGGGAGCGCATCGTTATCGTCGGCGCGGGCATCGCGGGCTTGGTAACGGCGATGCGCCTGCGCGATGCCGGAATCGCATCCACCATCTACGAGTCGTCGTCCAGGGTTGGGGGACGGATGCATTCCGAGCGCCGCTACTGGGACGACGGGCAGCATACCGAGTGGTGCGGCGCGATGGTGGACTCTCTGCACCTCAACATTCGCGGACTGGCGCGCCGGTTCGGTCTGGGGCTGCTCGATACGCACGCGGCGTGGCCTCGCGGTGCGCGCGATACCTGCTATCTCGACGGCCGCTATTACGCGATGACCGACGCGGATCGCGATTTCGCGAAAATTTATCCCATTTTGCAAGAGCAGCTAAGCAAGGTGAACTCCACGACGACCTATGCCAACGCAACGCCGACCGCGCGGCGGATCGATTCGATGAGCATGCGCGATTGGATCGAGCGATACGTGCCGGGTGGCCTCGATTCGCAGCTGGGCCGGCTGATTAAAGAATCGTACCGCAACGAGTACGGCCGCGAAATCGAAGAGCTGAGCGCGCTCAATCTCGTGCTTCAGCTCGGTCAGCAGCGTTGGTACGCGCAGAATCGCGAGATGAACGTTCTCGGCTATTCGGACCAGCGCTATATTCTCGGGAAAGGCAGTCAAGCGCTGCCCGAAGCGATCGCGGCGTGGTTGCCGGCGGGCAGCGTGATCCTGGATCGCCGGTTGGTCGCAATCCGCCGGCTGGCCACAGGATCGTACGAGCTTCGTTTTGACCGGCTCGGCTCGAGCGAGACGGTTTATGCCGACCGCGTCGTGCTGGCGTTGCCGTTCATCGCGTTACGCGCGCTTGACTATTCAGGCGCCGGCTTCGACACGGCGAAAGTCAACGCGATCGAGAACCTTGGCTATGGTTATCACACCAAGCTGCATCTGCAATTCGATCGCCGCGCGTGGATGCGGACGCCTCATCCTTGGCCCGAACCGACCAGCGGGCAAATCTGGACGACGCTGCAGGTGCAGAGCGCGCTCGATTATTCGCTCGGTCAGGCCCAGCCGGCCGGCCTGATCGAAGTATTTACCGCAGCCGGACCGGCAATGATCGACACGCCGCTGATGCCCTACGCGCGCCTCTCCGAATCGGAGGCGGTTTCGTGGCACGTGCGCGACTTCTTCGAGCAGCTCGACCGCATTTGGCCGGGCGTCTCGGGCGCCTGGAACGGCAAGGCCACGTTCGGCAACGCTCAGGCCGATCCGAACATTCTTGCGAGCTATTCGTGCTGGCTCGTCGGTCAGTGCACGACCATTGCCGGGCACGAAGCTCGCGTGCAAGGGAACGTACATTTCGCCGGCGAGCACACTTCGGTCGAATACCAGGGCTTCATGGAAGGCGGCGCGGAGTCGGGATTTCGCGCGGCCGACGAGATTCTCGCGGAGTATAAGATCAGGCCGAAAAAGACGGCGTAATGCATATCGTGGGAACCGCCGGACACGTCGACCACGGAAAGTCGGCGCTGATCGCGGCGCTCACCGGAACCGATCCCGATCGCTTGATCGAAGAGCGGCAACGCGGCATGACGCTCGATCTGGGCTTCGCGCATTTGCGCTATGAAGACGGCGTCGAAGGGGGCGTCGTCGACGTGCCCGGGCACGAGCGGTTCATCCACAACATGCTCGCCGGGGCGGCCGGAATGGAGTTGTTGCTGCTGGTTGTTGACGCCGGCGAGGGCGTGCGGCCGCAAACGCTCGAGCATCTGCAAATTCTGCAGTTTCTCAACGTGCGTCGGATTTTAACGATCGCCAGCAAGATCGACTTGATCGATCCGCCGCTGCGCGACACGGCATGCGGCCGCATCCGCGAACAGCTGCGCGGAACGATCGCGCAGGACGCCCCGCTGTTCGCCGTTTCGGCCGCGACCGGCGAGAATCTGGACCTGCTGAAAGCGGCGCTGCACGACGAGCTCGCCGCACTGCCGCCGCGCGATCCTAACGCGCCGGTCTATCTACCCGTGGACCGTGCGTTCGCGTTGCAGGGGCTCGGCACGATCGTCACCGGAACGCTGATGCAGGGAAGCATCGCGGCGGGCGAGACGCTGGCGCTCGAGCCGGGCGGCAAGGAGGCTCACGTGCGCAGCATCGGCGTTTTCGACTCCACTCGCGAGCGCGTCGCGGCGGGCTCGCGGGTGGCGCTAAATCTGCCGGGTCTCAACCGGCGCGAGATCAGCCGGGGTCAAGCCATCGTCAGCCGAGAGTTTTCTGCCCGCACGGATTTCAGCGTGCGGTTTTCGGCGTTGCGCGATGCCTTGCGCCTCTTGCGCCGCCGCACGCCGGTGCGGGCGTACTTTGGCTCGGCCGAAGTGCTCGGCACGCTCGTGATGACCGGCGAGCCGGCGGCGGATCGCGAGGTTTCCGCGCGGCTGCATCTGCGCGAGCCGGTGGTGGCATTCCCCGGCCTTCGTTTCGTGCTGCGCCGTCCGTCGCCGATGACGTTGCTCGGCGGGGGCTACGTCGAGCGCGCCGAGCTGCAAGGTCTCTCCGACAGCCGTCCGGCCGACGAGGAATCGGTGCTGGCATTCCTGCGCGATCGCGGTCTCGAGGCGGTCGAGTTGAACGCGATTGCCGTTGCCGCCAATTTGCGCGAAAACGCCGTTAGCGACGTCGTCGAGCGCCTGGCCGAACAGGGTGAGATCGTGCGAGTCTCCCGCCCGGGGGCATTCCTCGACGGCAATGCCGCACGCAGATTCCTCGGGCAGCTGCTTTCGCAGCTCGAGCATGCGCATCGCGACGAACCCTGGGCGATGGGGATGACGTCAGTTGCGCTTGCGCGCGCGGTCGGAGTTGCGGAACCGCTGTTAGTGCGCGTCGCGGAGCATTTCGTCGCAGAGGGCCGCATGGTCAACCGCGGCGGCTACTACGCGACGGTCGAACACCGCCCCTCGCTCAGCGACGAGCAGCGGGTGTTCTTCGATCACCTCGTGAGCCCCGAAGAATCGCAGCCGCTTTTGCCGATTTCCTTTGCCGATGCGGCCGCCGCGGTAAAGCGTGCGCCGATGCCGGGGCTTGCCAAAGCCTTCGATACGTTGCTGGGCCAAGGCGCGCTGGTGAAAGTCGGCGACGATCTCTATCGCGGATCGCAGATCGGATTAATTCGCGCGCGCGTCGAAGCGCATTTCCGGGTGGCCGATCGGATGACTGCCGCCCAGTTTCGCGACATGCTGGGGACCTCGCGCAAATACGCGATGCCGCTGCTCGAGTGGCTCGACGCGCACGGCATAACGATCCGGAACGGTGATTACCGAACGCTGCGAGCTACCAGACCTTCACTTCACGCGGGTACGAGCCAGTCACAAACGGCGAGCCATCTATCAGCGTCAACGCGCCGGTACTCGAGTTGATTGCGTAGCCCGACATATCGTTATAGTTGGTCACGTAAAGATAGCTGCCCGTGGGGTCGATCGCCACTCCGTGCGGAGAGCTCTGGCCGACGGTAAACGGCGACCCTTTTACCGGCGTCAGGGCACCGCTGCTGGTATTAAGCGAATAACCGGAGATCTCGTCGGAACCAAAATCGGCCACGTAGGCAAAGTTATCCGACGGATCGATCGCCACGCCGAACGCGCGATGTCCGGCTGCAAACGGCGAGCCCTGCACCGGAGTCAACGCGCCGGTACTCGAGTTGATAGTGTAGGCCGAAACGTTGTCGGAGCCAAAGTTTGTCACGTAGACGAATTTGTTCGACGGGTCTATCGCTACGTCGTAGGGAGTGTTGCCGGCGGTAAAGGGCGAGCCTTGCACCTGCGTCAACGCGCCGCTGCTCGGGTTGATAGCATAGGCGTAAACGTTGTTGGAACCCCGGTTGGTCACGTAGACGAATCGGCCGGTCGCGTCGACCGCCACATCATAGGGCGAATTGCCGGCCGCAAACGGCGAGCCTCGCACCGGCGTCAGCGCGCCGGTTCTCGAATTGATCGCGTATGCGGAGATATTGCTGGAGTTGCTGTTGGTCACGTAGGCGAACGCGCCGGTCGGAACGACTGCGACGCCGTGCGGCCACGTGCCGGTTGCAAACGGCGACCCCGGCACTTGCTTCAAAGCCCCGGTATACGCATTGACCGCGTAGCCGGAAATCTCGCCCGAATCGCTGTCGGTCACGTAAGCATAGGCCGCCGCCGGATCGATCGCCACTCCATAGGGGTGGTGGGCCGCTTTGAACGGCGACCCAGGCAGTTGCGTCAGAGCGCCGTTGACGTCGCTGACGGCATAGGCGGAAATATCGTCGGAACCAAAGTCGGCAACGTAGGTGAAGCGAAGGGTCGCGCTGGGGTTGCGCGCGCCATGCAGCCCGGTCGTTTGCGCAATCGTGGTGAAAGGCGCAATCGATTCGGAATTTCCCGAGCTCGCGCACGCGGCCAGAACTGCGCAGATCCCCAACGACGATACGATTCGCAGAACGAGATGATTCGACTCCATGAACTCCTCTTGGGTTTCGGCCGGCGAAAAATTTTCTGCTGCATTGGTCGCGAGCGCGCAGCGACCCTTCGATGCGACGCGACTTCGCGCGCGAACGAAGTTCCGATTGCCTAGTGGTCTAGCACAAGTACCCGAGCAAGCGCCACCTCGGCGAAGGGCTTTGGCGCGCGAATCGGAAGGCGCGTTGGTTATGTACACGCCTTCGCAATTCGAAGTCCGCGATCGCGCGTGGGTGCTCGAGACGATCGCGCGCTATCCTTTTGGATTGTTAATAACGACTGGCGAAGAGTATCCACGAGTTTCGCACATCCCAATGATCGCCCGCGAGCGCCGGGGCGAGCTGTGGGTGCTCGGCCACGTCGCGCGAGCAAATCCACACGCCCGAGCGATCGTGGCGGGCGACCCTGCTACGCTGGTCTTCCAAGGCCCGCATGCTTACGTCTCGGCATCGTGGTACGAAGAGCCGTACGCAACCGTGCCGACCTGGAACTACACCGCCGCCCACGTCTGCGGAATGTTGCGCGAATGTGACGCGAGCCAAATGGTCGAGCTGCTCAGCCTGGAGATGGAGGGCCCCGATCCCGCCTGGGATCCGCGAAGGCTCGATCCCGGCTATCTTGCCTCGCAACTGCGGGCGATCGTGGCCTTCGACCTTCGAGCCGAGGAAGTGTATGCCAAAGCGAAGCTGAGCCAGAACCGCACGCTCGCCGACCGCCTGCGGGTGACGCAAAAGCTGCTGGCTTCGGCCGATCAGAACGAACGCGAGACCGGCGAGGCGATGTCGCGGCTGCTCGACGAACTCGACGTTTAACTCGGCAGCGCCAGAAAAAGCAGCACCACATAGGCGACGGTCATCACCATTGCTTGTGCCGTGATCCATTCTTGCGCTCGTCGCGAGCGCAACAGGTATGCGATGAGGATGACCGTTTCGAAGGCCAGCAGGAACGCGAGATTCAGCCACGACGCAATCCGCCCCGTTCGTGCCAGCTCTTCGGCGATGCTTAGCGCGGGCAAGAAAAACATGATTGCGAAGAACCAGCCGCGATTGCGAAAATACCAATCGCCAAGGTCCAGACGATCGGTCGCGTCGCCGTGCGGCAACACCAGCGCGGAAAGTAAGAATAGGTCGACCGGTACGAGCACCTCCAGCCAAAACGTGCCGAAGGTCCACTGGCGCGTGTGGCGCACGCTCCACTGCGCCCACCAGTGTTGCACCGAAATGAAGAACAGCCAGATGGCCCATGCCAGCGGCGGCCAATAAAAAACCACTCGTTCCCGGGCGGTAATCACGGCCGCAAGGCGGGTAAGAACGTTTGCGATCGCCAGCCCGAGCACGATCGAGATCAAGATCGTCAGATAGTCGAACGCGTTCATGGCTACCAGTGCAGCAGCGTCAGGATTCCGATGACGACTTCGACGGCGACCAGTACGACGATGATCACCTCCAGAAACTCGTCACGGCGGCTGCGAGCCTCGTCGCTGAAAAAGCGGTACATCTCGCGCACGCTGGCCAGCTTGGTATCAATTTGCCGCTGCCAATCGGCCAGCCCGAGACGCGCCGCCGCCGCCCGGTAGATCCGCGCGTAGTACGCGTCGCCGACGACTTTGAGCGCGTTGCTCGAGCGATCGATCAGCTCCAAGACGTCGACGATCAGGTAACGCAGCGTCGCCGCGCGATCGGCTTCGCGACGCCCGCGCAGGGATCGTGACGTCTCGCCGGGCTGCATCTTGTAAATCGCGTCCAGCTCGCGGTCGAGCAGCGCGTCGTAGGTCCTCAGTTCGAGCAGCTGCGAGTTGGCGAACTCCAAGATCTCCTCGATCGCCCGCGCGCTTTCGCCGCGATCGTAGACCAACGCCGTGTCCCATTGCACGATCGTCAGGTCGTCCTCATGATAGGAGAAGCGCACGCGCAACGCCTCGTGCGCTTCGCTCGGCGCCAGCGTCCGAGGTTCGCCAAGCAGCAGGCGCGCGAGGTCGGCGGAGTGGTCGTCCAACAGCGTTTCAGCGTCGGTGTCCTGGTCGAACCGTTCGATCTCGACGATCAAGTAATCTTCGACCAGCGGCGCGTGGCGCTCGTCGAGCGCGTGTTCGTACTCGTCGCAAATTCGCCGCACGGTCGCCTCGGCGAATTGCGTGACGCGTTCGTCGGTCCGCGCGCGTTCGGCCAGCACGGTCAAGTCGCTCAACGAACCGGCGGCCGAGAAACTCAACCGCAACGAAACCACGCCGTAATCGTAGAACTTGATTCGAACCGAGCAGCGCTCGCCGTCGAACGTGGCTTCGGATAGGTTCGCGACCACCGGGGGAACGGGGAACTGTAGATACGGCGTCGCCTGACCGCGCAGCGGCAAAGCGGCCGGAGCTCGAGTCTCGCCGCCGAGAGCGCTTATTCTGGCTAAGTCAATAGTATCGGCTACGTCGAACAGGTAGTAGGCTCGCACCGCAGCGCGGGCGACGTGCAGCATCGTAGCCGCCTTCCGACCTGGCGCAACTTGCTCCTGTGCAAGAGGCGGCGCGCCACGATGAGCCAAAAGGGCGAGCATGCTCGCGCCGATGCTGCTTGCGACGGTTAGCTCCGTTTTTTCTGGTTTGAAATACCGCGAAATCGGGCCGGCCATCAGCGGCGGGCGCGTACCCGCCGTAGCCGGCAGCAATCGCGATCCGCATCTGTACTATGCCGGCGGCGCGGGCGGCGGCGTATTCAAATCGACCGACGGCGGCGCGTCGTGGACGGCAGTCTTCGACGGCGAGCCGGTCGCGCCGGTCGGTGCTATTGCAATTGCGCCGCAAGACGACCGCGACGTTTGGGTGGGAACCGGCGAATCGAATCCGCGCAACACGGTCGAGTCCGGCGACGGCATCTATCATTCGGGCGACGGCGGCCAGAGCTGGCAGCATCTCGGTCTCGAACGTTCCGCTCACATTTCGAGCATCACGATCGATCCGCGCGACCGCCGCGTCGTGGCGGTCGGCGTCTTAGGGCGCGTTTCGGCCGACGATCCCAATCGCGGCGTCTATGTCACGCGCGATGGCGGAGCGCATTGGGCGAAAACGCTTTACGTCGGCCCAGCCAGCGGCGTTTCATCGCTGGTGCGCGTCCCGGATCGCCCCTCAACGCTTTTCGCCGGAGTTTGGCAGTTTCGCCGGCTGCCGTGGGTGCTCGACAGCGGCGGCCGGCTCGGCGGAATCTACCGGTCCGACGACGACGGCGCAACGTGGCGCAAGCTCTCCGGTAACGGATTGCCGAGCGGTCTAACCGGGCGGATTGGTTTAGCCGCATCGAACGGCGGCCGGATCTACGCGGCGATTCAGTCGCGGGCGGGCGATTTGTGGCGTTCTGACGATGGCGGCGTCACTTGGCGAAAGATGCCCCACAGTCCGCTGCTAGGAGCGCGCCCATTTTACTTCAGTAGCGTCTTCGTGGACCCGGCCAATCGCGACCGGCTGATCAACGTCGCGCTGATCCTTTCGATGAGCACCGACGGCGGACGAACGTTTCACGAGGTCGCCACCGATGCCGGCTGGGACTATCACTGGGTATGGTGGTCCAATGACGGCGCTCGCCTCATCGTTGGAAACGATGAAGGGGTGGTTCTTTCGTCCGACGGCGGGCAGAATTTTTGGCAACCCTACGATCTTCCGGTCGCCCAGCCGTACCACGTCGGCTTCGACCGCACGATTCCGAATTATCGCCTCTGCATCGGCCTGCAGGACGACAACGTGTGGTGCGGTCCGTCAAGCAGCGATAACGTCATCGGCGTGCTCAATCGCGATTGGTATCAGATTGCGCCGGGCGACGGAATGTGGGCGGTTTTCGATCCGACCGATCCGGATTACGTTTGGGCAACGTCCACCAACACCGATACCGGTCAGGTCTTTCTTTTCAACGCTCGCACGAAGCAGGCGTACGAGGTTTCGCCGAGCGCCCAATCTTCGGGTGCGAACGCCGCTGGACGAATGCGCTACCGCTTTAACTGGGAGACTCCGATCACATTTACCGACGATGGCAAGACGCTCGTAGGCGGAAACGTCGTATTCGAGAGCAGCGATCACGGCCAGACCTGGAGCGTTATCAGCCCCGATCTCACGCGCGACGACAAGAGCAAACAGCTCGATTCCGGTGGGGCAATCTCGTACGATCAATCAGGCGCCGAATTCTACGATACTATTCTCTCGTTGGCTACGGAGCCTTTAGATATCAATGTCATGTCGGACGGAATCAAAGGCGGGCTGGTGAAGATGAACCGTGACAAAGTCATCTGGGCGGGGACCGATGACGGCCTGGTGCAGCTCACGCGCGATGGGGGCGCACACTGGCAGGATGTCTCGCCGCCGCCATCGCTGGTGCCGCCCTGGGGGCGCATCATGTGCATCGAGCCTGCGCGCTACGCGCCCGGCATGGCGTTCGTATCCGTCGAGCGTCATTTGCTTGGAGACGACCGTCCCTACGTGCTCGAAACGCGGAATTATGGAAAATCCTGGCTCTCAGTCGCCGGTGATCTCCCGCGCGATCTGTTCGTGCGCAGCATCCGCCAGGATCCCCGAAGCGGCGCCCTTCTCTACGCTGGAACCAACCGCGGGGTTTGGTTCAGTTACGATGAGGGCGTGCACTGGCAGTCGCTTCGCTTAAACATGCCGGCCGCCCCGATTTACGATCTCGAGATTCAGCCCGATACGTACGATCTGATCGTCGCTTCGCACGGACGCGGCGTCTGGATTCTCGACGATCTCGAACCGCTGCTCTACTGGCAGTTCGGGCACTCGACAGCAGTAAACCTATTTCCATTGCGCGACGCGTATCGCATGTATCGGTGGTCGCCGGTCAACGTCTTCACCGGGCCGCCCTCGATTCCGCAGAACGAGTACATCGGCGAGAACGCTCCCAATGGTGCGATCGTCAGCTATTACCTGGCGTACGCAGCAAAAAGCGCGACGATAGAGTTTCTCGATGCGGACGGGCACGTCGTTCGCCGCCTGGACGGCAAGAGCGTTCCAAAGAACGCTGGGATTAACCGAACTTCATGGGATCTCACGCAAGACGGTCCGGTCAAATGGAACGGAACCTTCAAACAGAATCAGGGCCCTGACACCGGCGCCGAGGTTCTGCCGGGCACCTACTTGGTACGTCTCACGGCCGACGGCGTCACCCAAACGAAACGATTGACCGTGAAGCTCGATCCGCGCGACAACGACCCTGCTCGAGCGGCCACCCGCTATGAATTTCTTTCGACGCTGTACGCGCAGCTGAGCACGATCGATACGATGCTCAATCAAATCGACTCGCGGCTGCGAGGCGCTTCGCGAGCGCAAGCCGCGCAACTGCTCGCTTTCAAACACCGCTTAACGTACGATCCTCGCAACATCGAAGACTTGAGCGGCCCTGGGCAGCTGCGTGAGGGCGTGCTGGACTTGATCGCGCGCATGTCCAGCTCGTTCCAAGCGCCGACCGCCACCCAAACGGCGCAGGAAGCCTCGTACGCGACGCAGCTGGCCGCCCTTACCGCCGCCTACCGCGATTTATAAAAGGGGTTTCCTGTGACGCGGCCGCGCTGTATCATGGTTGGATCATGAATGTAGAGAAGATGACCGAGCGCGTCGCCGACGGGCTCAACGCCGCTTATTCGCGCGCGCTTCACGAACATAACAGCCAGACTGCGCCCGAGCACATGCTGGCGGCGCTGCTCGAACAAGAGCGCGGCATCGCGCCGGACATCATCGCGGCGGCCGGCGGCGACCCGAAGGCACTCGAGCGCAAGGCCGAAGAGGCAATCGGCCGGCTTCCGCGTTTAAGCGGCGGCAGCGCCGAGAGCGCGCAGGTGACGCTCTCGCCCGAGCTCGCGCGGATCATGAGCGTGGCCGAAAACGAAGCCAAGGCGCTCCAAGACGACTACACGTCAGTTGAGCACGTGTTGCTGGCGATGGCGCAGTCATCCGGCGCGGTCGGCAAGCTCTTTCGCGACTCTGGACTGACCAAAGATAAACTGCTGCAAGCATTGCGCCAGGTGCGCGGCAATCAGCGCGTCACCACCAAGGATCCCGAAGGGACGTACAAGTCGCTCGAGCGGTACGGCCGCGACCTTACGCTCGAAGCCGAGCGTGGAAAGCTCGATCCGGTCATCGGGCGCGACGAAGAGATTCGCCGCATCGTTCAGGTCCTCTCGCGCCGCACGAAAAACAATCCGGTGCTGATCGGCGATCCCGGCGTCGGCAAGACGGCAATCGTCGAAGGCTTGGCGCAGCGCATCGTGCGCGGCGACGTGCCGGAAGGGCTGAAGAACAAGCGCATCGTTTCGCTCGACATGGGCGCGCTCATCGCCGGCGCCAAGTATCGCGGCGAGTTCGAAGAACGCCTCAAGGCGGTTCTTAAAGACGTCGCCGCCTCCGAAGGGCAGATCATTCTCTTCGTGGACGAGCTGCACACCGTCGTCGGCGCGGGCAAAGCCGAAGGGGCAATGGACGCCGGCAACTTGCTCAAACCGATGCTCGCGCGCGGCGAGCTGCACATGATCGGCGCGACCACGCTCGAAGAATACCGCAAATATATCGAGAAGGACGCCGCTCTCGAGCGGCGCTTCGCGCCGGTGATGATCGACCAGCCCAGCGTCGAAGACACGATTTCGATCCTGCGCGGTCTCAAAGAGAAGTACGAGGCGCACCACGGCGTGCGCATCAAAGACGCCGCGCTGGTGGCGGCCGCGACGATGAGCAATCGCTATATCAGCGACCGCTTCTTGCCCGACAAGGCCATTGACTTGGTGGACGAGGCCGCGGCGAAGCTGCGCACCGAGATTGACTCGATGCCGCAAGAGCTCGACGAGGTGTCGCGCCGCGTGCTGCAGCTCGAAATCGAGCGCGAAGCCTTGCGTAAGGAGAACGACGACGCAAGCCGCCGGCGGCTGGAACAGCTCGAGAAAGAACTGGCGTCGCTGCGGGAAGACCAAGCGCGCCTGCGCGTGCAATGGGATGCCGAAAAGAACGCGGCGGTCAAGTTGCGCTCGATCCGCGATCAGATCGAGCAGACCAAAGTGCAGATCGAGCAGGCCGAGCGCCAGTACGATCTCAACCGCGTCGCCGAGCTGCGCTACGGAACTCTGCCCAAGCTGCAGAAAGAATTGGAAGCCGAGGAGCAGCGCCTGGCCCGCAGCAACGGCGCACGGCTTTCCAAGGAAGAGGTTGACGAGGACGACATCGCCGGCGTCATCTCGCGCTGGACGGGCATTCCGGTGAGCAAACTGCTCGAAGGAGAGAAGCGGAAGCTGCTGCATCTGGAGGACGAGCTGCATCAGCGGGTCATCGGTCAGAACGAAGCGGTGGATGCGGTCGCGCAGGCCGTCTTGCGCTCGCGCTCAGGCCTTGCCGACCCGAATCGCCCAATCGGTTCGTTCATTTTCTTAGGCCCGACCGGCGTCGGCAAGACCGAGCTCGCGCGAGCCCTGGCCGAGTATCTGTTCGATGACGAACGCGCGCTGATTCGGATTGACATGTCGGAGTATCAAGAGCGCCACACGGTTGCGCGCTTGATCGGCGCACCGCCGGGCTACATTGGATTCGAGGAAGGCGGCCAGCTGACCGAAGCGGTGCGGCGGCGTCCGTACTCGGTGATCCTGTTCGACGAGGTCGAGAAGGCGCATCCCGACGTGTTCAACGTCTTTCTGCAGATTCTCGACGACGGGCGCCTCACCGACGGTCAGGGCCACACCGTTGACTTCAAGAACACGATCGTGATCATGACCTCGAACATCGGCAGCCACCGGATTCTCGACTATAAAGGTTCGTTCGACGGTGCCGATTACGCGGTGATGCGCGCAACGGTGCTCGACGAGCTGCGCCAGCACTTCCGTCCCGAGTTCCTCAATCGCGTGGACGAGATCATCGTCTTCCACGCGCTCGACGAGGAAGAGCTGCTCAAGATCGTGGACCTGCAGTTGCAGCGCCTGCGCCTGCGTCTGGCCGAGCGGCGGATCAGGCTCGTGCTCGACGATCCGGCCAAGCGGCACATCGTCAAGGTTGGTTACGATCCGCATTATGGCGCGCGCCCGCTCAAGCGCACGATTCAACGCGAGCTGGAGACGCCGATCGGCCGCAAGATCCTGGCCGGCGAGATCAACGACGGCGACACCGTGAACGTGGGCTTCGACGACATCCGCGGCGAGCTAACGTTTACCGTCGCTCAGCCGGCCGTCGCAGCTACGCCTTAGCTGCTTCCCGCTTGCGCAAACGCAAGCGATCGCCTTCGTTGAGGATGCGCTTGCGTAAGCGAATCGACTGCGGCGTGACCTCGACCAGCTCATCGTCTTCGATGAACTCGATCGCTCGCTCGAGCGAAAGCTCGTCGGGCGGCGGCAGCTTGACGTTCTCGTCGGAGCCCGCGGCGCGCATGTTGGTCAGCTTCTTCTCGCGCACCACGTTGATCGCGACGTCGTTGTTGTCGTTGGCTCGCCCGACGATCATGCCCTCGTAAACGTCGGTGCCCGGGGCGATGAAGAACCGGCCGCGCTGTTCGAGCCCCATTAAGGCATAGCCGGTGCTTCGCCCGGTGTCGCTCGCGACCAGCGCACCGACGTTGCGGCCGGGTAGCTCTCCCTGCCATGGCTGGTGGTCGTAATACGTGTGTGACAGCACCGCGTTACCACGGGTGAGCGTGAGCAGCTCGCCGCGCAGACCGAAGATCGCGCGCGTCGGCATCGTGTACTCGAGCCGTTGCGAATCGCCGGCATGCAGCATGTTCGACATCGTGGCCTTGCGCCGCCCGAGTGCCTCAATTACCGCACCGGCATGCTCTTCGGGAACGTCAACGACCACGTATTCAACTGGTTCCCAACGCTTGCCGTCGCGCTCGGCCACAATGACTTGCGGTTTGGAAACGGCAAGCTCGTAGCCTTCCCGGCGCATCGTCTCGATCAGAATCGCGAGATGCAGCTCGCCCCGGCCGCGCACCTCGAACGTATCGGGCGAGCCGGTCTCCAGCACGCGCAGGGCAACGTTCGATTCGAGCTCGCGCATCAGCCGCTCGCGAATCTGGCGCGAGGTGAGAAACTTTCCTTCGCGCCCGGCAAACGGCGAGTTGTTCACGCTGAAGAACATCGACACGGTCGGCTCGTCCACGGCAACGGCGTGAATCGGTTCGGGCGCGTTTGCGTCGGCAATCGTATCGCCGATGTTGAGGTCGTCGATGCCCGACACGCAGACGATGTCGCCGGCCGCGGCCTCTTCAACGTCGATTCGTTCCAAGCCGGCGAAGGTCAATAGCGTAGCCAGTCGTAATCCGCCGGTGACGCCGCCGTCGCGCGCGATCTTGACGATCGGCTCGTTACGCCGCGAGACGCCGCGGAAGATGCGGCCGATGCCGACCCGGCCGACGTAGCGGTTGTGATCGATCGCCGAGATCAGCAGCTGGAATGGCCCTTCCTCGGACGGCGCTTCGGGCACGCGTGCGACCATCGTTTCGAACAGCGGCTCGAGCGACTCGCTGCGCTCGGAAAGATTGCGCGTCGCGATGCCGGCCTTGGCGTTGGTGAAGAGGACCGGAAAATCGGCTTGCTCGTCGTTGGCGCCGAGCTCGACGAACAGGTCGAAGGTTTGATTGACGACCTCTTGGGGTCGCGCGTCCTTGCGATCGATCTTGTTGACCACCACGATCGCGCGAAGATCGAGCTCGAGCGCCTTGCGCAGAACGAAGCGGGTCTGCGGCATCACGCCTTCGGCCGCGTCTACCAGCAGCAGCACCCCCTGGACCATCTGCAGCACCCGCTCGACCTCGCCGCCGAAGTCGGAGTGCCCGGGCGTGTCTACGATGTTGAATTTGACGTCGCCATGCCGGACCGCGGTGTTCTTCGAAAGGATCGTGATGCCGCGCTCGCGCTCCAGCGGATTGGAATCGAGCACTCGCGTCGCGACCTGCTGACCTTCGCGAAAGACGCCGCTCTGCTTGAGCATGGCGTCAACCAGCGTCGTCTTGCCATGGTCCACGTGTGCGATGATGGCAACGTTGCGAATGTCGGAGCGAGTCTTCACGAGCAGACTACTTCGTCGCGACGCGGGGCCGCTCCGGGCCGGCCGGCTTTTGCGCGTTCGGCGGCCTCGTGGTGTTCGGAGCCTTCTTGCTCACTTTAGCAGTCTTATTGTTCGCTTTCGTGCTCGGGAGGGCTTCTTAATCTCGGGTGTTGGTCAGCATATCGCGCAGCGGTTTTCAAAAGAAGAGCGAAAGCGGCCGTCGAAAAGTTTAACGGGTAGAGGAGTGGATAAATGCGCCATCTGCTGCAGGCTTCGTGTCGCGCGATCATTTCCGGCGCGGCGCTCGCATTGCTAGCGAGCTGCGGGCAGGCGTCCAGCACGGGCGGCGCGTCTGGCCTCTCGCCGACGCTAGCAGTGATGCGGCCAACCGTACATCCGGATCACGGCACGCCGTGGATGGCTCCGGAAGCGAGGGACGCCAAGATGCTGCTCTATGTGGGGGACGAGGATAAGACCAACGACGTCTTCATCTACGACTTTCCCAGCGGCAAGGCGGTGGGAAAGCTCACCGGTTTCGACGGCCCCTCCGGCCTGTGCGTTGACGCCGCCGGCGACGTATACGTTCCGAATCTCATGAATGGTACGACAGTCGAATACGCGCACGGGGGAACGAAAGTGCTCAACACCTACGACGCCGGCGGCGTGTCAATCGGATGTTCCGTCGACTCGAAGGGCGATCTCGCGGTGACGAACTACGAGGGCACGATGACGGTCTACGCGGGCGGGAAGAGTAACCGAGGCACGAGATATACCGACTCCAGTTGCGGCGGTGACTGGCAGCCAGCAGGGTACGACGACAAAGGAAACCTTTACCTCGAGGGCGTCAACGCGAGTAATGGAGTGGTGATCTGCGAACTTCCCGCAGACAGCACAAGCATGCGTGTAGTTTCCAGCAGTGGAATTGGGATCGGCAACGCCGGTGCGGTGACATGGGACGGAAAGTATCTTGTTCTTTCCGGCAACCCGATTGGCAGCGGCTCTCAGGGGAGCGAGTTGCTTGTGCGGGTCACCGAAGGAGCTGACGGCAGCCTCCAGGCGGTCAGTGATACCCAGCTCGTCGACTCTTGCTACGACGGCTACGTCGATATCCCGCTGCCGTTCATCCTTGGCGAGAAGAACACGCCCGTCAATCGCGTTCAGGGGCATACCGTCCTCGGCCCTAATACGTGGTGCACTAACTCCGGTTATAGCAAAGTCGAGTACTGGAAGTATCCCAAGGGCGGGGCACCGTTCGCGCAACTTTCAAATCCGCCTAACGCGCCGGACGGCGCAGTTGTTAGCATCGCGGAATAAGGCGAGCGAAGGTGTCCGCCGTGAACCACATGGGGGCGTACGGGTCTGGTGGCCCGCACGGTCTTCAAAATCGCTGAGGTCGTCGCAAGGCGACTGGTAGGTTCGATTCCTACACGCTCCCGCCAGAACTGGGCACGAATCGGGATTGAAAATCGCCTTACTGGTCACGGTTTGGTCACGTAGGTTGTCACGAAGGCGTAGGTTCACCGAAAGAGCGGAGCCATGACGATAT
>Ga0187783_10000304_pt1 | contig 36466 bp, 31 predicted proteins | sample 1015_SJ02_MP02_2_FD_132471 | JGI IMG/M metagenome (GOLD analysis project Ga0187783, IMG submission 132471) | Tropical peat soil microbial communities from peatlands in Department of Meta, Colombia - 1015_SJ02_MP02_20_MG | ecosystem: Environmental > Terrestrial > Soil > Wetlands > Peat | place... | reverse complement strand
TCGCGCCGGACTCTTCTTCGGCGAGCTCTTCGCGTGGCGCCGGCCAGGGCCCAACGACGTCACCTACGGCCTTGCGCGCGCCGGTTTTGGTCTGGTGAAGAAGATGGCGATCGCAGACCCGTTCGCCGACGTCGCCAACACGTATTGGACCTCGATTGCAACGCATCCCGGGGCGCCCGCGGCCTGGAGCGCGCTCTTTGCCTTCTCGATGCAGATCTATTTCGATTTCTCCGGTTACAGCGACATCGCAATCGGTTGTGCACGTCTCTTCGGATTCGTCTTTCCGGAGAACTTTCGGATGCCGTACTTGGCAACGAGCGTCACCGACTTCTGGCATCGCTGGCACATCACGCTCTCAACGTGGCTGCGCGACTATCTCTACATTCCGCTGGGCGGCAATCGTCACGGCACGTTGGTGACGCTGCGCAATCTCATGCTGACGATGCTCTTGGGCGGTCTCTGGCACGGCGCCCAGTGGACCTTCGTCGCTTGGGGAGGCTATCACGGCGTGATGCTCTGTATCGAGCGCCTCACGGGCATCGGCCGGGAACGCGCGCAACTCCGCGCGCTTCCCGCTCTCCTCCGCGTCGTCATTACGTTCGCGATCGTCTCCCTCGGCTGGGTGCTCTTCCGCTCGCCGAACTTCGCCGTCGCGCTTACCGTCTATAAGGCGCTGTTCGCCGGCGGAAGCGGCGCAGGGACGTTCAGCGGCTGGCAAATCGTGTTAGCGAGCGGCATCGTCGCATTCGGCGCAGTGCGCTGGCTGATGGAGAACCGTTCAATTTCGGTCGCCTGGCCCTCGCTTCGCCCACTCACGCAAATCGCCACCCTGACCGCGCTGCTGCTGGTGTTGCAACTCCTAACCTGGCCCGGGCTCTCCCCTACCTTCATTTATTTCAAATTCTAGCCGCCTTTCCCGCGCGGCGGCGCGCCGCTTAACGTCGCCGAACCACGTAGTTTTCGTTGGTATGCCGAGCGCCCCGTCCGCCATCGCCGCTGGCGACCAAAGCCGGCGTAGTCGAAGCGCCGACAGTCTCGGACTTGATCCGTTACCAAACGCGGCTATTGGGGCCGTGACGAGTTTGTCGCAACGAGCGTTGCTTCAGTGAGTCTAACGACACGCCGAGGTAGTCGACCCGCTTCAAGAGCAGCCTACGGCCCCGCTTACGACGTTCAGTGCAGAAGCAGCCTGACTCCGCAATTTTGAGCTCGATCTGGCGCGCGAGAATGTTCGCTCGCGTGCCATGCACCTGGCGGAAGGGGAAGCCTCCGGTGCAGGTAAACTACGCCGGAGCGGACCACGGTTGGAGTGTTTCCGCGGTAGGAGGCGTGGCATGATGCGCGCCCGCGATGGTTACGTGTGCGCGAGCCTGTGCACGGGGATCGTGCTCGCAGGCTGCGGTCTTCGGCAACCCTTCGACGGCGTTTCTCCTGACGGAGTGAATTCGCTCGCCCGGCCTATCACGTTGAGCCGAGTCGAAGGCCAATCGCACGTGCGACCTGCCTACGGCGTGATCTATAGTTTTAAAGGCTTCCCGTCGGACGGCTCCAGCCCATTTGCGAACCTCGCTAACGTCAACGGTACGCTGTACGGCACGACCTTTTACGGAGGGACGTCCGACAATGGAACGGTCTTCGCAATGACGACGTCGGGCGAAAGCGTGCTCTACAACTTTGAAGGTGGCAGCGACGGCACGGCACCATATGCGGGCCTCGTCAACACTGGAAGAACACTCTACGGCACAACTTCGGGCGGTGGCAGTTTTTCCAGCGGAACGGTCTTCGCAGTCGCCGGCGGTAAAGAAAGCCTACTCCACAGTTTTACAGGCGGCAGCGGCGATGGCTCGACGCCGACTGCGCCGCTCCTGGCGGTCGATGGTACGCTTTACGGCACAACCAAATCCGGGGGCGCTAATGACCAAGGCACGGTCTTTGCGATCTCATCCTCCGGCAAGGAGAGCGTGCTCCATAGTTTCGGTGGCAACTCGACGGACGGCGCCATTCCGCTTGCCGGCCTGATCGACTTTAAGGGCACGTTCTACGGTACGACGCAGAACGGAGGCACCTACAACAAGGGAACGGTCTTCAAGATCTCGCCGTCCGGAACGGAGAGCGTGATGTACAGCTTTAAAGGCGGCTCGGCGGATGGCGAATACCCATACGCAGGCCTCTTGGACGTCGCGGGCACGCTCTATGGGACGACCCAAAACGGCGGCGCGAGTAACGACGGAACGGTCTTTAAGATCCTGTCGTCCGGGACGGAACGCGTCCTTTACAGCTTTGCAGGCAAGGCCGGAAAATATCCGCTCGCCGGCCTCATTGACATCAAGGGCACGCTCTACGGCACGACCGGGTATGGGGGAACGCACGATGACGGAACGGTCTTTGCGTTTTCGTCCGGCAAGGAAACGGTGCTCCACAGCTTCGCAGGCACTCCGCAAGACGGTGCAAATCCGCTGGGGAGCCTGCTCGACGTGAATGGCACGCTCTACGGCACGACCGCATTCGGCGGCACCGCCTCGTGCCCCGGCGAGGGATGCGGCACCGTTTTCTCACTAGCGCCATGAAAAGAGTTGGCGCGTTAAGCACCTGCGCAGCGATGGCGATACTCGCCGCGTGCAGTACCGCTCCTTTAGGCGACACTATGGGCAAACTAGCTCAGAGTGACTTGCCAAGCCTGCTGCCGTCGCGGTCGTGGATGGCACCCGACGCCAAGACAAAAGATCTCGTCTACGTCTCCGACTACAACGCGAACATTGTGTACGTCCTCTCGTATCCGCAGTTGACGCTAGAGGGGGAGATCAAAGGTGAAGGCCTTACTCCAATCGGCTTGTGCACCGATGCGAAGCAAAACGTCTGGGTGGCGTATTCTTTCACAGAGCTTCTCCGCGAGTACGCGCACGGCGGCACGAGCCCAATCGCAACCCTGTATATGAAGACCGCCGGCAGCCCTAACGGCTGTTCGGTCGACCCCAGCACGGGAGATCTTGCCGTTACTGTGCTCGGCTACAGCAGCGACGGCGACGTAGCCATCTTCAAGCGCGCGCAGGGCACGCCAAAGATTTACACATACTCAGGCGGTGCCTTCTACGCCCAGTTCTGCGGCTACGACGATAAGGGCAATCTGTTCGTTGACGCATCAGTTCGTACGTCGGGCTTCAGCTTTTTGTTTGCCGAGCTTCCCAAGGGCGGCAGTGCGTTACAGAAGATCGTCCTGACGGGCGGAAGGGTCTATTTTCCCGGTCAGGTGCAATGGGACGGAAAATATGTGACGGTTACCGATCAGTACTATCAGAACCAAGACCAACCGGGGATTTACCGGACGACCGGCGCGGGCGGGGAGATCGTCGGCTCAACGTCACTTGACGCTGTGGGGCGTGTGGCGCAACTCTGGATTGAGGGCGCTACAGTCGTCGTTCCGAATCAAACCCAGGCCTCTGTGGAACTATTCAAGTATCCGGGAGGCGGCCTCGTTCAATCTGTCGGCGGCTTCGACCGGCCGATCGGCGCTACCGTAAGTTTGGCTAAATAACCCCAGAGAGGGAAACGCGCTTGGCGCGCGTGACCTTTAAGCCGTGACGCAGCTCAGCGGCGCCGCGGCGGTTCCCCCGCCGAGCGGCACCGTAACCTTTCTTTTCAGCGATATCGAGGGCAGCACGCAACGCTGGTCCCGCGACCGTGCCGCAATGCAAGACGCGCTCCGACTGCACGACGAGCTGATGCGCGAAGCGATCGGCGTCCGAGGCGGCTACGTCTTCAAGACGATCGGCGATGCGTTCTGCGCGGCCTTCGCAATCCCGGAGTCGGCGGCGGTCGCCGCGCTGGACGCGCAGCGCGCGCTGGATCTCGCCGACTTCTCGGCGGTGGGCGGATTGCGCGTTCGAATGGCGATCAATACCGGCACTGCCGACGAACGCGACGGCGACTACTTCGGGCCGGCGCTCAACCGCGTGTCGCGTCTGCTCTCGCTCGGCCACGGCGGCCAGGTATTACTCTCGGGCGTCGCGGCCGATCTGGTGCGCGAGAACCCGCCCAAAAACGCAACGCTCGCAGATCTTGGCGAGTACGAGCTGAAAAATCTCGAAGGACGCGAGCGCGTGTACCAGCTCGTAGCGCCCGAGCTGCAACGCGACTTCCCCGAGCTGCGCGCCGTTTCGGAAGCGCCCTGGCAGATTCCCGACGCGATGCGCACGCGCTACTTTACCGGTCGCGAAGATTTGCTCGCACGGCTTCGCCAGCAACTCGTGGAGCGCCATCGCGCAGCATTGAGCGGTCTGGGGGGCTCGGGCAAAACGCAAACCGCGATCGAGTATGCAGCCCGCCATTGCGCCGGGTATCCCGGTGGCGTCTTCTGGGTGAACGGCGAAACGCTCGGCGGACTGACAAGCGGCTTCGTGGCGATCGCCGCGGCGCTGCAACTGCCCGCGGCGGAATCGAGCGACCAGGAGGAAGTCGTTAAATCGGCGCGCCGTTGGCTCGATGTCAACGACGGCTGGCTATTGATCCTCGACAACGTCGACGATCGGCGCGAGGTGCGGCCGTTCGTGCCCGAACGTGGAAAAGGGCACGTGCTGATTACATCGCGCGAGGCGGTCTTTTCCGAGCTTGGCATTCCGCGCGCGCTGGAGCTTGGCGATCTCAACAGCGCGGAGGGTTTACGCTTTTTGTTGTCGCGCTCAGGGCGCGACGATGCCGACGACGCCGAGCGTGCGGCGGCGGCGGAGCTGGCGACGGAGTTGGGAAATCTTCCGCTCGCGCTCGAGCAAGCCGCAGCGTATATTGCCGAAACCAACGCCACGTTTACTGCGTACCTCATTGCGTTTAGAAAACGCCGCGTCGCGTTGCTGGAAAGATCCGGCGAACTGTTGTCGCGCGATACGGTTGCGGTAACCTGGTCGGCGAACTTCGAGGCCGTCGAGCGCGCATCCGCGGCGGCGGCGGACGTGCTGCGCGTGAGCGCGCTGCTCGCACCCGACGCCATTCCGTTCGAACTCTTTCTCGACGGCGCGACGGCGTTGGGCGAGGCAATCGGGGACGCGCTCGCCGACGCCGACGATCTAGCAATAGCCGACGTGCTGCGGCCGTTGGCACGCTACTCACTAGCGCGCTCCGACCCGACGTCGCGCGTCTTTGGCGTACACCGTTTGGTGCAGGAGATGGTCCTGGCCGATCGCTCGGAGGCTGAGCGCCGAGAGTACGTGGAGCGGGCGGTGCGAGCGCTCGACGCGGCGCTTCCGGAGGTGCAGTTCGCAACGTGGGCGCAGTGCGAACGACTCGTTCCGCACGTCGCATCGCTGGCGGGGCGCCCGGAGTTCGACGACGCGCCGGCCGAAATCGCCGGCGGCGTTCTGAACCGTGCAGGACGCTATCTCTGGGAGCGCGGCCGATACGCTGAATCGCAGGCACTCTTCGAGCGGGCGCTTGCGATCGGCGAACGCGCGCTTGGGCGCGATCATCCCGACGTCGCGCGCAGCCTCGACAACCTCGCGATCGCCCATGGCAAACAAGGCCGGTACGTCGACGCACAGGCGCTTATCGAGCGCGCGCTGGCAATTTGCGAACGCGCGCTCGGTCCCGACCACCCGGATGTCGCCAGGCGGCTCAACAACATCGCGAACATTTACTACGAGCAGGGGCGCTATGCCGAAGCGCAACCGCTGCACGAACGCGCGCTGGAAATTCGAAAACGCGCGCTGGGCCCGGATCACCCAGATGTAGCGATTAGCTTCAACAACCTCGGAATCGTGGTGTCGTGTCAGGGCCGCTATGCCGAAGCGCAGATACTGTACGAGCGCGCCTTGGCGATTTGGGAGAGCGCACTTGGGCCCGACCATCCAAACCTCGCACAAAGCCTCGACAACCTCGGTGAGGCTCACGACAAGCAGGGCCGCTACGCGGAGGCGCAAGCGCTGCACGAGCGCGCCCTTGAAATTCGCGAACGCACGCTCGGACCCGATCACCCGCAGGTGGCGGAAAGCCTCAACCATCTCGGCGAGGCGCATCGCGCGCAGACCCGTTACGTTGAAGCGCAAGCGATGTACGAGCGCGCGCTGGCGATCTGGGAACGCGCGCTCGGGCCCGATCATCCCGATCGGGCATACAGTTTCAACAATCTCGGCATCGTTTTGATGGATCAGGGCCGTTACGACGAGGCCGAGCTGCCCCTCGAGCGCGCCATCGCGATCCGGGAACGCGCACTCGGGTGCGATCACCCTGAGATCGCGACAAGCCTTATTGGGCTCGCTTCATTACGCAAGGCGCAAGGCCGCATCGAGGAGGCGATCGCGCTGTACCAACGCGTTCTGACGATCAAAGAAAAAACGCTGGCGCGCGACCACGCCGAACTCGCGGAGCTGCGCAGCACTATCGATGCCCTGATAGAATAGGCGTTAGCAGCGATGTGGAGAGGTGGCAGAAGCGGTTGAATGCGGCGGTCTTGAAAATCAGTAACGCTGCCCCGATGCGTCTCCGCTAATGCGATTTAGCCACGGTAATTCCAGCTATCAGGGCTTACAGATACCTATCAGGGGCCTAATCCGTGACCAAATTTCAAAGTTGGTCACGAACCTGGGCCAGGTCCTTACGTCGTCGCTTCCTCCCGACTATCCTCATCACAGCGTAGCCTCACGACCTGTTCATGCTATGCGCCGTTTTGTACTCTGCTAAAGGAACACCTATGCCATAAGCAGCGCTTTTGTCTCTTGATTTGCGCGAGCCCGATCCATATGGAACGAATGGACTCTGAACCCTCGACCTTGTCCAACGGCCACCGGGAATGGGTATGCCTCAGCTCGAACTCGTCGACCTCGGCGCCGCTTTCCGAAATGCGTCACGAATCCACTCGACGGCTTCCATGATCGCTAGCGCAAACTTTCCAAGCGTCGGAATCACCCGCGGACGCAAAAGCCGGGGATCAAAGGCCGCCATGTAGCGATCGTTTTCCTCGACGCACGCGCGCAGAAAGATCGCCGGCGTTAGACCGCTGAGTACGTCGCCGAAGAGATCGATCGTTTCCGAACCGGGGACGTTGCTCTGTATTTCGCTGCCGCCCTTCACGCGACGCGCGACCGCCGCACCGTAACAGAACAACGCCGGGAGCGCTTGCAAAACGGGTCCGCGCAATCCGCGGCGGTAACGATCCCATGCAACCCAGTTCACGAAGAAGACGATGTGGCGGGCTTCTTCGACCAGCACTCGCGAGAAAAGGGAGGTCAGTGATTCGGGAAGGATCCGTGCGTCGCGTGCTAAGCGAAAGATGCCGAAGCCCGCAAATGAGTCGACGCACTCGTCGTAGCCGAAATCGACGAAGGCCTGACGCGTCGGCTCCTTTTTCGGCACCTGCGGATTGACGCGCAAACCGTAGCGGTCGATCATGCATTGCAGGATGCGTCCGTGCCGTGCCTCTTCGTACCCTTGGAGTTCGAGCGCCTGTCGCACCAGCGGGTCCGGCTCGCTCTTCGCAAAGGCGGCGAGCATGTCGCCGGCGCCCAATTCCACTTCGAGCGCCATCGTCCAAATCGGAATTGCTCGCAATCGCGCGAGCGAGATTTCGTCGAGCTGCGGCCACGGCCAATCCTGCGGGTCGTAGGCGCGATGCGACTCCATGAACGTGCGGCAGAGAAGTTCCTTATGTTCGTCTGACCCGATCTGCACCGTCGATAACTCCATCTTCTCAAAGCGGAAGGCAACGATCCTTAGCGCGGTCGAAGGAGAGAAGCCGTCATGGCCGCGCACCTCGACCCCATTCCCTTAAGCGATCATCGCGCCTCCTTGCAGAAGTACCTCCGTGAAATCGCTCCACCAGGCGATTCGGTTGCGCGACGCATCATCGAGGAGCGCTTGCCGGCGAAATATACCCAAGATCCTGTTCGTCCGGCCCTGGTGCTCTGGGCCTGCGCCGCGGTTGATGGAAATGTCGCTGATGCACTACCCGTCGCTGCCGCCTTCGAGCTCTTCGATCGCTTCCTGCTGCTTCACGACGAGCTGACCGAGGCTTCGCCCACAGTCGCGCGTTGGGGTCTCGGACAAAGCCTCAATGCCGGCGACGCGCTCTACGCGATGGCTTTTCGTACGCTTGCATCGGATGCGTTGGATGCACCGCGCCGGCTTGCGGCTGCGCGGCTGGTTGCGCAGGCCATTCTCGAGGCACTTGCAGGCGCCAAGGATGACGAGGCGCGTAGTGCCGTGCTGACGAGTGCTGCGCTTGGGGCCGGGGCAATGCTCGGCGGAGCGCCGCAGCACGCCGTCCGTAAGTTTTTCGAAGCGGGGCGCCTCCTGAGAAGCGATCCGCCGGCCGCGGTCGCATCGCTGCGCTCGTGTACCTCTCGCCCGCATCTCGATGCGTTCGAAGAAGTTGCCCGATACGTTGCGCGAAGAGCGGCCTGACGCCTCGACGCCGTTGCGCAAGGCGGAACACCTGCGCATCAACATCGAACGCGACGTCGCCGGCAAAGGCATCGCGTCCGGCTTCGACGATTACCGGTTTCGCCATCGGGCGCTTCCCGAGATCGATCTTGACGCCGTCGATCTTTCCCTAGAGCTCTTCGGACGCACACTCGCCGCGCCGCTGTTGATTTCATGCATGACCGGCGGCACTTCGGAGGCGCGCCGAATCAACGAGCGGCTGGCGCGCGTTGCGCAGCAACACGGATTTGCAATGGGCGTTGGTTCGGGACGCGCTTTGATCGAATCGCCCGCCTCGCTCGATACCTTTGAGGTGCGCGCATATGCTCCCGACATCCTACTGTTTGCGAACCTGGGAGCAATTCAACTCAACAAAGGTTATGGCGTCGACGAGTGCCGGCGGCTCGTCGAGCTGCTGCGTGCCGACGCACTCGCGCTTCATCTCAATCCGCTCCAAGAAGCCGTGCAACCTGAAGGCGACACGTGCTTTAGCGGGCTGCTCGCGCAGATTGCGCGCCTCTGCGCCGCTGCGGATTTTCCGGTAATCGTGAAGGAAGTCGGCTGGGGCATCGCGCCCGCCGATGTTCGAGCTCTCTTTGATGTGGGGGTCGCTGCCGTCGACGTCGCCGGCGCCGGCGGCACGTCGTGGAGCGAAGTCGAACGCCATCGCATCGCGGAACCGTGGCGAGCGCGCGTCGCGGCACTCTTCGCCGGCTGGGGAATCCCGACGGCTCAGTGCCTAATCGAAGCGCGTGAGGTAGCGCCGGCCGAAATCATCATCGCCAGCGGCGGGATTCGCAGCGGCCTCGATGCCGCAAAAGCGCTCGCGCTCGGTGCCGACCTTGTCGGGATCGCCGGCCCGTTCTTGCGCGCCGCCGACGCGAGCCTGGATGCCGCGCACGAGCTCGCTCGTGAGCTGGCGGAGACGCTGCGCATCGCAATGTTCTGCGCGGGCGCCCGCACCCCGCAAGCCCTGCGCGGCACGTTGTGTCGGTGTCATCCTGAGGAGCGCGCGCAGCGCGCGTCTCGAAGGACGAAGCGAGATGGCCCTTAACCTCGAGGCCGCCGACGCCTACTGCCGCATGCTTACGCGGCGTCATTATGAAAACTTCAGCGTCGCCTCGCGGTTTGTTAACGCGACAACGCGGCGCGATCTCATGCGCGTCTACGCTTACTGCCGCACGACCGACGACCTCGGGGACGAAAGTCCCAACGGAAGCGCGCTCGTCCGATTGGAGCGCTGGCGCAGCGAGCTCGAGGCGCTCTTCGAGGGAACTCCACCGGTGCATCCCGTGCTCGTTGCGCTTGGGTCAACCATAGAGCGCCATGCGATGCCGCCGCAACCGTTCCTCGATCTCATCGAAGCGAACGTGCAGGATCAGCACGTTAAGCAGTATCGAACGTGGGAAGAGCTCATCGGCTATTGCCGGCTCTCGGCCGCACCCGTCGGCCGTATGGTTCTGCGCGTATTCAACGTCGCGGATGCGCGCTCCGAGCAACTCTCCGACGACGTCTGCATCGGCCTGCAACTGGCAAATCACGCGCAGGACGTCAGCCGCGATGCAGCGATTGGCCGCAGATATCTTGTGGATAACGATGTCAGCGCCAGGGGAATTGACGGCGCCGCGCAAGCCATGGTAGAGCGGGCCCGTACGCTGCTTGCCTCGGGGGAGGAGCTCGAACGCCGCGTTCCGCGTCCGCTGCGCATGCAGCTCGCGCTCTATCGGATGGGAGGCTTGGCCATATGCGATGCGATCCAGGCAATCGGGTATAAGACCGAGCGTGAGCGCCCCAGCGTTTCCAATTCCACCAAATTCTCGCTGGTGCTTCGCGCCGCGTTGCAAAGCCTTCGGTGAGGACGGGCCGGTATAGATGATCAACCTTCAGCGCGCGCTCCTCGGCATAGCGGTTCCGGAGTCGGAGCAGCATCGGGCCGAGCGCTTCAACCGCGAGATGGCCAAGCGCGAAGCGGGGAACTTCTATTGGGGATTCATCTCGCTTGGCTATCACGAGCGCATGGCGATCTACGCTCTCTACAACTTTTCGCGCCAAGTCGACGATGAGGCCGATAGCGTCGGAATCGAGAATCTTCCGGAGCGCTTAGCGGCGCATCGGCAACGCATTTCGCGCTGCGTACGCCGCGAATACGGCGACGATCCGATCCTGCGAGTCCTCTCCGAGGCGGTCGACCGATACGCAATTCCCGAAGGGGAGCTGCAAATGCTCGTCGACGGCGTCGAGATGGATTTTACGCGCTCGCGCTATGGCACGTTCGACGAGCTGCGCGCTTATTGCAATCTGGTGGCGTCGGTAGTGGGCCGCATGTGCGTGCGAATCTTCGGATTTAGCGATCCCGTGGCGCTTCGCTACGCCGAGGATCTCGGTTTGGCCCTGCAGCTTACCAACATTCTGCGCGACGTGCGCGAAGACGCGGTCGATATGAAGCGCGTCTACCTACCGCAGGACGAGCTGAGGCGCTTTGAAATTCCGGAAAGCGCGCTCTCCAACGGTCTGATCTATCCGGGGTGGCACGAGCTCGTGAAGCACAACGTCGCGCGAGCGCGGCGCTATTTTGCGACCGGCTATGAAGTCTTGCGCTACATCCCGCGCCGGCCCGCCGCTTGCGTGCAGACGATGGCCGGCATCTACGAGGAGCTGCTGAAGAAGATCGAGCGAGACCCGGGGCTTCCGCTGCGCGCGCGCGCCGCGCTCTCGAAAACCGAAAAGCTTCGCGTCGTCGTGCGGTCGTGGCTATCGAGCGCGTAGCCGTCGTCGGCGGAGGCCTTGCCGGGCTTGCGGCGGCGCTTCGCTTCAAAGATGCCGGTGCACGTGTCGAGCTTTTCGAGCGCAGCCGCCTGCTCGGCGGCCGAGCGACCTCGTTTGAGATCGACGGCGTCGAGGTCGACAACGGTCAGCATGTTTTTCTAGCCTGCTGCAGCGAGTTTACTTCATTCGCGCAGCGCGTTGGGATGGGGCACGAGTTGCGCCTGCAGGACCGCTTTGACGCGCAAATCGTTTCGCGCGACGGACGAAGCGGTCGTCTTCGCGCCGGCGCACTTCCCGCGCCGTTTCATTTGCTCGAATCCTTCGCCACGTATCCGCACCTTACGCTCCGCGAGAAACTCAACATCGCCCGCGCTCTAGTTGCGGCGTTGAGCGCTAGGAACAACGGCGCCATGCCGAGCGAGGCGAATGGTGGAAAAGGTGTCATCCTGAGCGCAGGCGCGAAGCGCCGAAGTAATGTCATTCCGAGCGGAGTCGAGGGACGAAGGACGGAAAGTGAGATCACCTTCGAAGACTGGCTCGCGCGCAACCACCAACGCGCCGGCGAGCGGCGCGCTTTCTGGGATCCGTTCTTCATCCCGGCGCTCAATGCGCCGTTCGATCGCGTGGCCGCCGCCGATGCGATATTCGTGTTGCAAACGGCATTCCTGCGCGACGCCGGCGCGGCGCGCTTCGGCTTCTCAAAGGTTCCGCTCGCGCAGCTCGCAACCGCTGCCGCCGCACAACTCGACGCGGTGCACACGTCATGCGCGGTCTTGTCAATTGATACCGGTGTCATCCTGAGCGAAGCGACCGCAGGGAGCGAAGTCGAAGGACGAAGGGCGGGCGTGACTCTCACCTTGTCAAAGGACGAGCCCCAAGAATTTGATGCCGTCGTGCTCGCCGTGCCGCCGCGCCAAGTTGCGCGAATTCTCGGGGATCCCGCCGAGTACGGCGTAGCGAATCTCGACGCGTATGAACCATACCCGATCGTCGACGTCCATCTGTGGCACGACGGGGGCACCATCGGCCTCGATTTCGCGGCTGCGCTCGAATCGCCGTTGCAATGGATCTTCGAAAAATCGCCGGGCTATCTGTGCTGCAGCATCAGCGCCGCCGACCGCTATTTGCAGATGCCGACGCAGGAGCTGGAGACGCTCGCGTGGAGCGAAGCCCAAGCATTTCTGCCTACGCTGAAAGACGCGAAGCTCGTTCGCAGCGCGGTCACGCGCAACCCGGAAGCGACGTGGCTTCCACGCATCGGCATGTCGCGCACGTCGCAGCGCACCTCGCACCCGTCGATCGCGATCGCCGGCTCGTGGACGCAAACCGGTTGGCCCGACACCATGGAATCCGCCATCCGCAGCGGCCTAACCGCGGCGTCAGCTCTCCTCGAACGCGACGATGTTCCGCAGCCCGGACGGCGGAGCGACGAACGGCTCTGCGGCATGGCATCTGCGATTGTGGAACATCCCTCGGCCGAGCGCGCTGACACGCGGCCAGCACTCAAGCGCGCCATCGGATGGCTGTTGCAAGAACAGTCGACCGAAGGCTGGTGGTCGGGCGAGCTCGAGACGAACGTGACGATGACGGCGGAGCACGTGCTGCTCTTTCGCTTCTTGGGCTTGCGGCACGACGAGTTTCGCGCGGGCGCGATCGCGCATATGTTGCATCAGCAGCGCAGCGACGGCTCGTGGGCGCTCTATTACGACGGCCCGGCCGACTTGAGCACGACGATCGAAGCCTACGTCGCGCTCAAAGTCCTGGGCCTCGATCCGGCCCGCCCGGAGATGCGCAAGGCGCTCGAGGTTATTCGGCGCCAAGGCGGCATCGTCAACGCTCGCGTATTCACGAAGATTTGGCTCGCGCTCTTCGGCGTCTATCCATGGGCCGGTGTGCCGTCCCTGCCGCCGGAGATCGTTTATCTCCCGCTCTGGATGCCGTTCAATCTCTATGACTTTGCCTGTTGGGCCCGGGGAACGGTCGCGCCGCTGACGATCGTTCTTTCAAAGAAACCGCTGCGCAATCTCGGTGTCGAGGTCGGTGAAATCGTCGTGCCCGGCACCGAAGAAGAGATGAATCACGTCAAAGGCCGCCGTCATTGGCTTCTCTACGTCGAAAAGCTTTTGAAGGTCTACGAAAAACTGCCGAAGCAGCCCTATCGCGAAGAAGCGCAACGTCGCATCGCGCAATGGGTGGTTGACCGTCAAGAGGCCGACGGAAGCTGGGGCGGGATTCAGCCGCCATGGGTTTACTCGCTGATTGCGCTCGATCTCATGGGTTACGGTTTGGATCACCCCGTGATGCGCAAGGGGATCGACGGCATGCGGCGCTTCACGATCGACGACCCGCAGGGATGGCGATTCTTAGCTTGCATGTCGCCGGTCTGGGATACGGCTTGGGCGGTGCGCGTTCTCGCGCTTGCGGGCTTCGATTCCGGGCATCCGGCAATGCGCCGCGCCGTCGATTGGCTATTGCGCGAACAGATCCCCGACGACGCGCCCGGCGATTGGCGCGTGAAATGTGATGAGAAGCGCGGTAACGGCTGGGCCTTCGAGTTCGACAACGACGCGTATCCCGACATCGACGACACGACGATCATCGTGCTCGCGTTGCTCGAGGGCGGCGACCGCAACTCGGTCTCCGCTTCGGTCGAGCGCGCACGGCGCTGGACGCTTGCGATGGACTCGCGCAATGGCGCCTGGGCGGCCTTCGATCGCGACAACACCCGCGAGCTGCTCTACAAGATGCCGTTTTCAGATTTCGGCGCAATGATCGATCCGCCCACGGAAGACGTCACCGCGCATGTTCTCGAGATGCTTGCGGCTCTCGGCTACGATACGAAAAATCGCTACGTCGCACGCGGCCTCGAGTATTTGCGCAAAACCCAAAAGCCGTGGGGCTCATGGTACGGTCGCTGGGGCGTCAACCACATCTACGGAACCTGGTGCGTCATCTCTGCCCTCGCCGCCCTGTCATCCCGAGCGGAGTCGAGGGACAATCGTGTCACCCTGAGCGAAGCGCCACCCAAAGGTGTCATCCTGAGCGAAGGCGCGGAGCGCCGAAGTCGAAGGACGAGCGACGAAATCGACTCAATGATCGATCGCGCGGCACAATGGGTAATTTCCGTGCAGAACCCCGATGGCGGCTGGGGCGAAACCTGTCATTCGTACGTCGACGAATCGTTTGCCGGCATGGGCGCGAGCACGCCGTCGCAAACGGCCTGGGCCGTGCTCGCTCTACAACTTGCCGGTCTGCCGCAACATCCCGCGGTCGAGCGAGGTTTACGATATCTATGCGAGCGGCAACGACTCGACGGAACCTGGGATGAGCCTGAATGCACGGGCACCGGCTTTCCCGGCGACTTTTACATCAACTACCACCTCTATCGCCATCTCTTTCCCACCATGGCGCTGGCAATGGATTGCAAGCGCCATACTAACGACCATGTCATCCTGAGTGGAGCGACCGTCTCTCCCATGTCATCCTGAGCGGAGCGACGAAGGACTTGGGCGAAGGACCCACCGAGCCAACCATGAAAGAGCCAGCCACACAACCATGACCATGCCCCTCCGGCAAAAAATCGCCGTCGCCAAATATGTCGCCGGCAAAAAACTCAAGGGCGAGACGAAATATCCGCTCGTTCTCGAGCTCGAGCCATTGCTTCAATGCAACTTAGCGTGTGCCGGCTGCGGAAAAATTCAGCATCCCGACGAGATTCTGCGCCAGCGCTTGAGCGTCGAAGATTGCGTCGCAGCGGTTGAGGAGTGCGGCGCACCGATGGTTTCGATTGCCGGCGGCGAGCCGCTCGTGCACGAGCAGATGCCGCAGATCGTGGATGAGCTCGTCAAGCGTAAGAAATTCGTCTTCCTCTGCACCAACGCGCTCTTGCTAAAGAAGAAGATCCATCTCTTCAAGCCGTCGGTCTACTTCGTCTGGATGATCCACCTCGACGGCATGCGCGAACGGCACGACCAATCCGTCTGCCGCCAAGGCGTCTTCGATAAGGCGATCGACGCGATTAAAGAAGCGAAGGCGCGCGGCTTCCGAGTTTTCACCAACACGACGTTCTTCACGCAGGACGGCCCCGACTCGATCCGCGAGGTCCTCGACTACCTCAACGACGATCTCAAGGTCGACATGATGCAGATTTCGCCGGCCTACGCCTACGAGAAAGCCCCCGACCAAGAGCATTTCCTGGGCGTCAGGCGCACGCGCGAAATTTTCCAGGCGGCGTTCGAGGGCGGAAAGCGCAAGAAGTGGCGCCTCAACCACAGCCCGCTCTATCTCGACTTCCTCGAAGGCAAGACGGATTTCGAGTGCACGCCGTGGGGCATTCCCTGTTACACGGTCTTCGGCTGGCAGCGCCCGTGCTATCTTATGAGCAAAGAGGGCTACGCGCGTACGTACAAGGAGTTGCTCGACGAGACCGATTGGTCGAAGTACGGGCGCGGCAAGCACGAGTCGTGCGAGAACTGCATGGCGCACTGTGGATACGAGCCGACCGCAGTCCTGCGCACCACCGCGTCGGTAAAGGAATCCCTGCGCGCCGCCTTCGGCAGCTAGCGCACCTCTCCCGCGTCGTGATCCAAGTACCGACGACAATGCCGGTTAACCAGTTGAACCGCGCGTCGACATGATTGAAACGGCCGTCCATCACGTCGAGCCAACGCTCGATGCCGCCGAGCCTTTCATTTACTTGCTCGAACGACGAACGCACCTTCAAGCTATAAACTCAATCGTTCGTCGAGCGCGCGAATGCCTTCCGCCGGACCGGCGACGACGATTTCGTCCCGTTCGCTCAATCGCGTTTCAAGCGCCGGCCTAAACGACATTGCATCGTCGCGTTTGAGGGCAAGGATCACGACCTCCCCGCGGTCGGGCGCTAGCTCCGAAATCGGCTTCCCGATCCATGCCGACCCGCTTGGAATAGCGAAATCCTCGAGTACGAGCTGGCTGTTCTTCGCAAAGAGGATGGTATCGACGAACTCGACCGCGGTCGGCCGCATTGCGAGGCTCGCCATTCGGCGTCCGCCCATCCGGTACGGCGAGATGATTCGCGTCGCTCCCGCCAAGCGTAGCTTTGATTCGGCATCCTCGCGATTTGCCCGCGCGACGATGAAGAGGTTGGAGTTGAGCACGCGGGCAGAGAGCGTGACGTAGATATTGATCTCGTCGCTGTCCACCGCAGCGACAAGCCCACGAGCTTTTTCGACGCCGGCGGCGCGCAACGTCGCCGTGTCGGCGGCGTCACCGGTGATCGTCTTGAAGCCGGCGGCGGCGGCGCGCTCGAGCGAGTCCGGATTGATGTCGATGATGACGAATGCTACGCCTTCGTCCGTGAAGATCCGCGCGATCTCGCCGCCGACTCGGCCGAATCCGCAGAGAATGTAATGGTTCGTCATTCCGGTTACCTGTCGTCGCATTCGCCGTTCGGCGACCATGCTCCCCAGCCGCCCTTCGAACGTATAGCTCATTAGCCGCAATAGCGTGTAGGTGAGCACGCCGAATCCGATCGCTACGATGAGGATCGTCCACCACTTGCCGGCGACGTCCATCGGCTGCGGTTCGCCGTTGCCGATCGTCGTGATCGTAGTGATGGTCATGTAGAACGCGTCGAACCACGACCAATGTTCGAGCACGACGTAGCCTGCGGTCCCGCCCAGAATCACGGCCGTGAGGAGCGCCGTGGCGAGCCCCAGAGACGAGGAGAGACGTGGCGATTCGCGCAAGTTTATGACTTCGCTATGCTTGTCGTTTTCTACCTAGCCTGGCTCATCGCGATCGTTCTTGTTGGCGTCGGCATCTACGCGCTCGCCGCCCCCCAGCAGCTCGCGCGCCAATATGGCGTCGTGGCGCACGGGCACGACGCAGCCGGCTGGGTCCGCGCAACGGGGATTCGAGATGTCGCGCTCGGGGTGGCACTGGGCGCGACGGCCTACCTCCACGCCGTCGTGCTGCTCGTCGTGCTGGCGGCGATCGGAGTCGTCGTCTCGATTGCGGATTTTTCGATCGTGTCGCACCATGGAGGTCATGGCCGGCTGCATGCAGGTCATGCGATACACGCCTCTGGGGTCGTGGCATTTATCCTGATCATCGCGATGGCGCTCTTCGCGATCGGTAAATAATGCTAGAGAATCGGTACTTGCGGCGCTGCGTCGCGGCGCGTAAGCCCGAGATACCGCGGATCGTCGAAGACTTCAACCTTGCGCGCACAGGGCGTAAAGCCCGTGCGCCGGTAAAATGCAAGCGCGTTGGGATGGTCGAGCGAGCACGTGTGCAGCCAGAAACGTTCGATCGGATGCGACCACGCAATTTCGACGGCTCGATTCATGAGCCAGCGCCCGGCGCCGCTGCCGATCAGCGGCCCCGCAACACCAAACAGCGCAACCTCGCATTCGCCGCTTACGCGAAAGTCGAGCTCTAGAAGACCCTCGTCGCCGTGCGGCGTGACGAGCACATAGACTTCGACGTTGGCATCGGCGATATAGCGCGAAAGCTCGGCCGCCGGCATGAGCAGCCGCAGCGTCCACAGATACTCGTCGCCGACGCGGTGAAAGACCGCCCGATAACGCCGGAGGTCGGAAGATGCGAAGCGCTCGAGCTTCCACGAAGGCTCCTGCGGACTCGGCCGCTGCGGCGGCCTCGCGTGCATCTCCAAGAAGGTTTGTACCGCGGCAAGCTTCCCTCGCGGCAGCGGATGATAGCCGTCGGTGAGCAGCATTCGCGCCCCGTACCGTACTCAACCGTCAAAGACCTTTCCCTATTGACTGCGCGAAGCGCAGTCCTGAGCGAGGCACTCGGTGCCGAGTCGAAGGGCCTTCGAAGGGCAGCGCTTGGCGACGTAGCACTACGCAGCGATGAGCGAACGCGATCGCGTCTTCCTCACCGGCGGAACCGGCTTCGTCGGCTCGCACGTTCTGCGCGAGCTGCTCGCCGCCGGCTACGCGCTACGCGCGCTGCGCCGCGCGCCCCTCGAGACGGCTGCGGGCGACGCGGAGTGGGTCGAGGGCGATCTGCGCAACGTTGGCGCGTTTGCTCGAGCGCTACGGGGGTGCCGCTATCTCGTGCACTGCGCGGCGCTCTACTCGTTTGCGCCACGCGATCGCAGCGACATTCAGGCCGTCAACGTTGACGGAACCGCGAGCCTTATGCTCGCCGCGCATCTCGCGGGCGTCGAGCGTGCGGTGTTGACGTCGAGTTCGGCGACCGACGGCCATGCGCACAGCGGCTATCATCGCTCCAAGCTCGAGCAGGAGCGCGCCGCATTCGCTTCGCGCGTTCCCGTCGTAGCGTTGTTGCCTACGGCGCCGGTCGGCCCCGGAGATCGGAAGCCGACGCCGACCGGAAAACTCGTGCTCGATTTTGCGCGCCGCAAAATGGTCGCCAAAGCGCCCGGCAACGGAGGGATGAATCTCGTCGCAGTGGAGGACGTTGCACGCGCTCACGTGGCGGCACTTGAGCGCGGTGCCGCGGGTGAGCGCTACATCATCGGCGGTGAGAATCTGAGCATGGACGAGATCTGGAACGCGCTCGCGGAGGTCACCGGTATGCCGATGCCCAAATGGCGCGCTCCCTACGCGCTGGCGCTAACTGCCGGCTACCTGAGCGAGTTATGGTCTGCGATCAGCGGCGCGACCCCGAACGTTCCCTTAGAAGGGGTGCGCCTCGCTCGCGAGCAGATGTACGCGGATTCTTCGAAGGCTCACCGAGGTCTCGGCTACGCACCAACTCCAGTGCGCGCGGCGCTCGAGCGCGCCGTTGCCTGGTATCGAACGAACGGTTACGTGGCCGGTCCGGCCTGACGCGTTCCCGAAGCGGTGACAAATGCCGCAAGCTCGGCGCGATTGCGCAAGCCTAACTTCGCATAGATCGCGGTCAAGTGCTTCTCGATCGTCCGTTCGCTTAGGGCAAGCGTTTTAGCGATGCGATTGTTGGCGGTCCCGGACGCAACAAGCGCCGCCACTTCTCGCTCGCGCGTTGAGAGGGGCTCGATTGAGCGGAGGTCGGTGGCGGCTCGTATCGCGGTGTACCCGCCTCGAAGCTGGTCGCGTTCGCCGGCAATCTCGTGCACGCGCGCTTCGTGCAATGGCCATCCCAACCGTTGGTAGATTCGCGCCGCTTCCATCGCATATTCGCGGCCTGCCTCCACTGCGCCGAGCGATTTCGCTTGGAGCGCGCGCAGATGTTGTGCGGTCGCCGCATAAAGGTCGAGATGCGACAATCCGTCGAGCACGCGAAGAAATTTCCACGCCGCATCGCGCGTCGCGTCGTCGCCGAGCTCGGCGGCAGCCAGGATCGTCTCGGTAGCGCCGAGGGGCGCGGCGAGGATTCGAGTGGCACGGCGCAAGACTGCCTTCGCCTGCGCCGCTTCGCCGGTTGCGTGCAGCCATCTGGCATAGGGGCCGGCCAGCCTCCCTAACGTCGAGTTGATGCGGCTCGAGAACGCCGCTTCAACAATTCGCTGGGAAATAGAACGCTCGACAAGCTCCGCATCGGCGAGCGCCTGACCGACCCAAACGCCGGCCGAGGCGAGCGCAATCGGGCCGGTCGTGGCGGGTTCGGGGATCGCCAGTCCGCACGCGACGAGGTCGCGCGCCACCTGCAAGCGCCCCGCGCGCCCGTGCGCGATCGCCGCGTTGGCGTACGACAAGACTTGAAGCGACAAGAGGCGCGCGTTCTGCAACGCCGGGATCAGCACGTCGAATCCGGCGATCGCCTCTGCGTCGAATCCGAGGATGCAAAGATTGAATGCGTGGTTGAAACGTGCGCGCAACACGTGATCCGGCCCCAACGCGGCGCTGAGGCGTTCGTGCGCGGCGTTTGCCGTCCGAAGGGCCGGCACATCGCCCGCGTTGAGCGCGGCGTAGGCGATCGCGTTTTGATAGATGGGCAGATCGGACGCCGCCTCGGCCTGTGCGATTAGGTCCCGCGCGGCGGCAACGTCGCCGTGGTCGAGATTCATGAAGGCCGACATCACGCGCAGGAGCGCCTTGGCGCGCAGCTCTTGCTCCGGTAGATTTTGCGCCGCGCGCTCGATAATCGCCATCGCGCGACGGTTATCGCCGGCCAGCCGGGCTTGAGTGCCCATCGCATAATATAGTTCGGCGACGCGCTGCGGCGTGGCGCGCCCGTCGAGCGCGATCGCCGCCGCGCCGTACAACTGCGCGGATCGTTCGGCCATCCCGTCGCGAGAAGAAGCGGCGCCGGCTTTGATCAGGATGCGCGCGCGGTCGTCAACTTGACAATCGCCCTCGAGAGCTCGCTCGTAGCAACGCACGGCGTCGGAATACGCATGGGCCGAATCGGCTTCGTCGCCCGCGCGCTCGTTGTAATAGCGGCACTTCGACGCATCACGCGCAGCCCAGGCGTGATAGCCTAAGTCCCAGGCACTCACGCCGCCTCGCGTTTCATAGGTTTCGAGAATGCGCGCGTGCAGCGGCCGCACTTCGTCGGCGAGCATGTTGCCATAGACGGCGTCGCGCGTGAGCGCGTGGCGAAACACATACGCTGGCAGATGCCGCCCAGTCTCGGCAATCAACTTCAGATCGCACAGCCGTCGAAGGGCCGCGAGCACGTCGCTCGCGGAGTAGCCGAACGCACTTGTCAGAAACTCGGCTTCAAAGCGCTGACCGACGACCGCGGCTCGCGTCGCGATTTCAAAAGCAGTGGCGTCGAGTTTGGCCATTCGTTCCATAACCGCGGCGCCGATCGTGCGCGGCAGGCTACGTGTTCCATCCAGCGGCTCAGCCTGACCGAGCGTCGTCGCCAAAAGCTCTTCCGCGAAGAACGGATTCCCCTCAGCTCGGTGGACGATCTCTTCTATCTGCACCTGCGGCAAGGCCGCCCCACCCGGCGCCGATCGAATGAGAGAGCGAATCTCACCCGGAGAGAGCGGGCCAAGCGCAATTCGAAAGGTAGCGCGGTCGCGTGCGATGCGGGTGAGGTACGTCTCCACCGCACGATCGAGCGCTACGTCGTCGCGTTGCGTCGCGACGATCAGCAAACGCATCGAGGTCAGGGATGGGACGAGATAGTGCAGGAATGCGAGCGTGCTTTCGTCGGCCCATTGGATGTCCTCGAGGACGAGAACGGTGGTGCGACGGCTCGCCGCAGCGAGTCGCGCGCGCAACTCGATCAGCTCCTCCGTGCGAGTCGCAGAGGTCGACGGAGCAACCGCGCATCCGACGCCTTTCAGCGCATCGCCGATCGGCCCGAACGGCGGATTGCCGAATTCGCGACAGAGTCCGATGCCAAAAGTCGCGCGGCCGTGCGTGAGGGTTTCGCAGAAACTTCTGACCAGACGGGTCTTGCCGATGCCGGCCTCGCCCTCGATCAACACGAGCGCGCCGTGTCCGCGGGCGGTCGCCCGGCGGCGATCCGCAAGCGAGGCAAGCTCGTTGCGCCGCCCGACAAGACTCGGAGAGACGTGCGTGCGGGTCAGCATCCAGGACTCGCTTCTTCGCCTCAGGGGCCGGTCCCGCGCTGCGATGGTGCGGCTTTCCCCCATATGCGCTCCGGCGCGTCTCGGCTATAGTTGCAGTGGAGGGGGAACCATGAGCCTTTCATTAACGGGCCGACACGCCTGTGTGCTCGCGGCACTTTTTGCGCTTGCGGCCTGCGGAACGACGCAAAACCAGCCTAGTGGCGTAAGCCTTGTGCCGTTGGTTGCGGGCCGCGTTGAGCCCGGCCGCGCGACCAAAGCCTACGGTGTAGGCCTTGCGGCCGCCGTCGGCACAGTCCCAACGTGGGGGTACCAGTGGTGCAACGGCGCGCCGGGGACCCTGAGCCTCTGTCCCGATGAGGTTCCCGGAAAGCGCTCGTTCAAGAACAGCGCTTCCGGAGGGCAGAGCCTGGGGTCCGAAGGTTACGTCAAGGCCAAGATTGACGTTACGCAAAAACTCGGGGCGACCAGCTATCTTTTGGACGGCGAGGTCGACGTATTGAATTCACACACCATCGCCGAGGCCGGGGCCACTATCTCAAACGGCTGGTGGCAAGACGAGTTCACCATCTCGTCTCAAACGCTCAAGAACGGCACTCCCGTCACCCTCGGGGTGCAGGCGGCACTCAATCCAACGGAGACCAACGTCGCGTGCGATGCCGCGCAGACTTCGTTCGGCGAACTATTCATCTACAGCCCGAGCATCACGCCCTCGAGCGGTAGCCAGTTCTCCATCTCGGGCGACTGCGTTAGCGGAACGTTCGAGTACCTGCTCGGAAACGGCACGCAAGGCACGACGGAAACCGGGACGATCAACACAGCCGTCGGCGATTCGTTCAGCGTCATCTTCACTATGACCGGCGACGTCGCCGTCTGCGAAGACAACAAAAACCAAGCCTGCTTGGGGCTATACGCCGCGAATCTCGGCGGCTCGTACCAGTTTACAGTCACGTCGATCACAAGCGGCGCGACCTACACGACCGCCAGCGGTAACATGTACTAGCAGCGTACGGGCCGCTAAGAAATAGGCCCGCTTACGATTGCAGGAACGGCTTCCCTTCGTGCGCGACGAGCAGGTCGTGCATGTCGTTGGCGTGGTCTTCCTCTTGCGCTAGGATGCCCTCGAGCATCACGCGCGTCGTTGGATCCTTCTCTCCGAAGAAGCGGATGAGATCGCGGTAATGCTCGACGGCGATCCGTTCGGCGACCAGATTCTCTTTGATCATGTCGATCAGCTTCACCGCATGTCCGTACTCGGTCGCCGAGCGCATCGCCAACCCTTCCGGATCTAGATTCGGCGTCCCGCCGAGTTGATTGATCCGATTGGCGATCAGCTCCATGTGCTTGCGCTCGTCGCGGGCGTGTTCGGCGAACTCTTCCTTGACGCTCTCGCTGTCGATACCGACCGCCGCGACGTTATGCATCGTGTAGCGCAGGACGCAGACGATCTCGGTAGCCAAGGCGGTCTGAAGCAGATCGATGGCTTGCTTGACGTCGCCGCCATAGTTTTGCGTCACCGCGCCCTTGTCGATGTGCTCGCGCGCGCGCCGGCGTAGCTCGGTGACGTCCGAGAGGAATGGTTGGCTCGTTGCTGTCATTGCCGAACTCCTTTGCTTATTTCTTCGCTCGCTTGCCGCTGAACGAAACGTCGACTCCCTCGGCGTTCGCTGTGCCGCTGAGCTTGTTACCCTTAACGGTCGCGGTGGCCGTGGCATACTGGCCCTTCTCGTCGTAGAGCTTGAAAGCGAGCGCCGCTTTCTTCTTTCCCTCGATCTTTACGGTGCCGTCTTCTACGGTAAGGTCAGCGTGTTTGCCGTTTTCCGAAAGAACGAAGGTTCCCGAGAGATTGCCGCCGCTCTGCGTGAGCGTGGCCACGAGCGAGGCGGAATATGACTTGCCATTGTCGGACCAGTGAGCCGAGCCGTCGTACGTGCCGGAAACGCTGAACGTCTTGTCCGGCGCGAATTCCGCAGAGGATTGGAGGTGAGTGATCGTCGGCGGTAGGGCCGGCCCCCACGCTCCGCTCGGGGCGCCGCTCTGCCCGGCGCAGCCCGCTAATGCGAGGCCAATGATTCCAATCGCAACTCCAAAGACGGCTCGCTTCATCGTAAACTCCTCATGAAGGTAAGGGAGCATGAGCCTACGACCGGGGACGAAAGAAACCCTATCTGTCATCCCGAGCGGAGTCGAGAGACATGTCCGTAACCCAGCCGATGGCTTCCGTAACGTTTATCGCCGCAACGACGCTTGAATACAAGGCACTTCGCCGAGCGATGCCCTCCGCGAGAATCGCTCTCGTCGGGATAGCGCTGGGAAGAGGCCCGGCGGCACTTGGCGACATCGTCGTGAGCTGCGGACTCGCCGGCGGACTTCGCCGCGATCTTCCCACCGGGACGCTTCTGATTCCACGCGAGGTCCGCCGGCCCGATGGCAGCGTGCTGCAATGCGATCCGGAGCTCGTTGAGATTCTCGCTTTGAGTGCGAGGCAAATGGGCATCGCCCCGGTCTACGACCGCCTGCTCACGTCGAGCGAAATCATACGCGGCGAGGCACGCGCGCGCTGGGCCGCGCAAGGATTCGCCGGGGTCGACATGGAGACCGGCCGTATCGTTGCGCCGCGCGTCGCCGCGTTGCGCGTGATACTCGATACGCCGCTGCGCGAGATCTCGGCGGATTGGGTTTCGCCGGCGCGAGCTCTCCTCAAACCACGGAACTGGCCGGAGGCTTTCTGGCTGGCTCGCGAAGCTCCGCGAAACGCGGCGCTCGCGGCGAGGATTGCCGCGGGCGCGCAGGGCATCCGTGCCCGGTTGCGTATGTAACCGGCCAATGGTCATCGAGCGCATCGACGCTCCGGCTGACGTCAAGCGCTTGCGGCGCGATCAGATCGACGTCCTGGCAAGTGAGATTCGGGAACTCCTCGTTCGTACGTGTGCCGCAAACGGCGGACATCTCGCTCCAAACCTCGGTGTTGTCGAGCTCACCCTCGCGCTTCATCGCGTGCTCGATTTGCCGAAGGATAGGCTCGTCTGGGACGTGAGCCATCAAACGTACGTCCACAAGATCCTAACCGGGCGGCGGGATCGCTTTCCAACGCTTCGCAAAGGCGGCGGCCTCTCGGGCTTCGCGATGCGCACCGAGTCACAGTACGACCCGTTCGGTGCCGGTCACGCCAGCACGGGAGTTTCGGCGGCCCTGGGAATGGCGTTGGCGCGCGATCTTGCGGGTACCGGCGAAACCGTCGTTGCGGTCTTGGGCGATGGCGCGCTCACCGGCGGCTTGGCGTACGAAGCGCTCAACAACGCCGGCAGCCTGAAGAGCCAGTTCATCGTCGTTCTCAATGACAACGAAATGTCGATTGCTCCCAACGTCGGCTCGATCGCATCATACCTCTCGGTGCTGCGGAGCAAGCCGTTTGCGAACTTCGTTCGCCGAACCGGTAAAGAGGTGCTCAAGCGCATCCCGCTCGGCGGCGCCGCGAAGAAGGCGATCGAAGGCGCCGAAATCGGCGCGATGCACTTCATGGGGCCGTCGGAAAAGACGGCGGTAATTTTCGAGGAGCTTGGCTTCCGCTACATCGGACCAATCGACGGTCACAACTATGATGTGCTAGTTGACGCCTTGCAGACCGCCAAAGACGTTAGCCGTCCCGTCCTGCTTCACGTACGTACGGTCAAGGGGAAAGGTTACGAGCCGGCGGAGCGCGATTCGCGCACCTTTCACGGCATCGGGGCCAACGCGTTCGAGCCGAGCAACGGCAGCAAGAAGAGCAGTCCGGGCGCGCGCCCGAAGTTCCAAGACATCTTCGGCGACGCCATGATCGCACTGGCGGAGAAAGATTCGCGGGTCGTCGGCATCACCGCCGCAATGCCCGACGGCACCGGCCTCGCGAAGTTCGGCAAACGCTTCCCCGAACGTTACTTCGACGTGGGCATCGCGGAGGCGCACGCAGTCTGCTTTGCTGCGGGTCTCGCAACGAGCGGATGGCGCCCGGTCTGCGCGATTTATTCCACCTTTTTACAGCGCGCGTACGATCAGGTCGTCCACGACGTCGTCGTGCAGAACCTGCCGGTCGTCTTTTGCATGGACCGTGCCGGACTCGTCGGCGACGACGGTCCGACACACATGGGCCTCTACGACATCGCCTACCTTCGCACGCTGCCGAACTTTACGCTGATGGCGCCGCGCAACGAGGCTGAGCTGCAGCCGCTGCTCGAGCATGCGCTCTCCCTGAACTCGCCGGCGGCGATCCGCTACCCGCGCGGCTCGAGCAGCGGCAAGCACGACGAGCCGCTGGCGCCCTTAGCGCACGGGAAGGCGGAAGTGCTGCGACGGGGGCGAGATGCCGCCGTACTCGCGTACGGCACCACCGTCGACATCGCCCTCGACGCCTACGCCCTCCTGTCATCCCGAGCGGAGTTGTCGTCCCGAGCGGAGTTGTCATCCCGAGCGGAGTTGTCATCCCGAGCGGAGTCGAGGGACGGAATTACGATCGTCAACGCCCGCTTCGCCAAGCCGCTTGACGAAGCGCTGCTCCTCGAGTTGGAGCGCGATCACTCACACGTCATCACGTTGGAAGAGCACTCGCTCTCGGGCGGTTTCGGCTCGGCGGTCGCCGAGTTCGTCTCCGATCACGGACTCAAGCTTCGCGTCGAGCGGATCGGCATTCCCAGCGTGCTCGTTCAGCACGACTCGCAGGACAAGCAGCGCGCGCTCTTCGGCCTGACCGGCGAAGCGCTCGCAGCACGGATCAAACAGATCTTGCCGTTAGCCTCAACGCGCCAAACGGCCTAGGCTCTTACCAGTGGAACGGACCGGCGGGATGCGGGACCACCCACACGATGAGATCCCACAGTGTCGGGAACTCGAAAATCGTTTGAACGTAATCCGCGCTTGGCACTTTGCCAACCTTGACGACGGTCTCGGCCGAGGGATGTGAGAGGCTGCCGCCGGCGTTCACGAAGTCGGCGTTCCAGATCCATTGGTCGTAGAGCATCTTGCCGTCCGGCATCTTCACGACGTAATGCACATGACCGTTGAACTCGTACCAGCGCCCGGGGTTGATTCCCCAAAGTTGGGGTCGGGGCTCGCCGTTGGGGCGGGGCACTGAGAAATCGGCGCCCATCAGGTTTCCACTTGAGTCGTACCACAACTGGCTAGGGTGCGTAGCGTCGGATGTCCACCACTTTGGATTTGCGTAGCTAATCGCGCCGGTGTCGTCGGGCGCCGTGTATCGGATGTATCCGGCTTTTTCGGCATCGCTCGCATGCGGGAAGCGCGCAACGAGATCCGCCTTGACCGAAGTGACAAACTGCGTTTCGGAGGGCGAGAGCGGCCCGAGGTAGGTCGGGGCTTCGTCGGCCGCCGCGCGCGCGAGGGCGGAAGCGCAAAGCAGCGCACCAAGGAGTATCGGCGGGAGCGCTTTCATATGCTTAAAAGCGCAGCGGTGGCCGCGATGTGACTATTTACAAGGGACCGTCTTGCAAACCGTAAGCAAGAACGCCGGCAGCGGTCCGTATGGCGGCATATGTTTTTTCGGCTCCATCCGCACGAGAATGTACCGCCAGACATCGCCGGTGAAATTCGTCGGCGCCAAGTACCGCAGGCCATCGCGGACCGTTATGGTGCAAACCTTGGGCGGGCCCTCGCATTTCGCATGCTTATAGTAGTCGCAACAGCGAGTTACCGATCCGATCGGCTTGTCCGTGGATCGCGACCTCGGGCCGCAGACGTACAGCTTGGGCACGAAATCAAGCGGCGGTTCCTCAGAGGACTGTTTGCTGAAGACGACTTCCCAAACGAGAAATCTGTGCTCCCCCGCGATCGCCCAAGTGCTATTGAGCGTCGCGGATGCGAGCCCCCTGGTATACCTCCCGAGACCAGGACACATAACCGTTGCGGCCGTCTGCATGCTAGGCGAGCCCAAAGCAGGGGCTCCTGAAGCAGGTACTCCGGGACTCGTGGCGGTGCTACAACCGCCGAGCAGCGCGGCGATCCAACCAAAAGCAAAAAGCCTGCGCAACATGGCGCCCGCTTCCATGGGCGTCGGACACGGCCCTCCCGCGACTCCGACCGAAGTCGCAACAAAAACGATTACCGGCTTACTTGGCAGCTCGGTTAACGGCAAAAATAAAGGCTGCTGCAAACACTAGCATCGCCGCGCCGGCAATAATGTCAACCGTGCCCCCTGATACCCACCGCCACGGCGGGGGCGATAGCAACCATACTAAGCCGCTTATGAGTACGGCAGGCCCTATAATCAAGCAAGCGACCACTATGCGATCGGCCACGCTCAACCATGCTGCCGGCCTTTGCGGCTTGCCGTTCCCTGTCACCCGGGCGTCTCCACCCCAACCCGCCTTAGGCTCTGCCTTCGATCCTGGCCAAAACCATAATACTGACCACTACCCGGCGCTATGGTACCATCAAGGAGAGTGCATCCATTCTTTGCGACCGACCCGGTTACGGTCTCCGTGGCTTGCTGGCGCTCGTAGTCGTGTGGATTCTTAGCAGGCACCGCCACACTTAACATTCGGTCCAGAGGAAAGTCGGAATCTTAATACTGACCCACTACCCACCAAGCAGGTTTCCTTGACGCTGGTGGCGACGGGTGTTAAACTCGTGGCCTATGCCCCGGGGCGCATGAAAGCCGCCGAAAAGAGAAGGGCGAGACACCTCCAGTTAGCGGAGCCCGTGTTTCGTCTTTTTGGTGTGCCCAAAAGGGGCGATGCATTCATAAATTCGACGATTGAATTCTTAGAGAAAGAGAGTGATGGCGAAGACGACAGCGCCGAAATCCGCACCAAAGAATTCCGCGGAGGCTGTCCCAGAATCGCCGAGGGCTACTAGGGGAAGATCCAAGCGCGCGGCCCCGGCGGCGCGCACGGCGGTGCCCGATGGTAAGGGCGCCTCGACCGTCATGCCCTCGACGTTCCCGATGCCGACGGGTGCATTCACCGTCGAGCAGCGCCCCGAGCCCGGTCCCAAGCGAGGGCGCCACTCCTTCGCAAAAATTCCGCACGTCCTGGAAGTCCCCAACCTCATCGAGTTGCAAAAGGCCAGCTTCAACTGGTTCAAGACCGAGGGACTCGCGGAAGCCTTCGCTTCGATTTCCCCGATCAAGGATTTCACCGGGAATCTGATCCTTGAGTTCGGCGAGCATTCCTTGGGCGAACCCAAGTATTCGATCGAGGAGTGCCGCGAGCGCGACATGACCTACAGCGCGCCGTTGCGCGTTCGGGTCCGCTTGATCACGGCTGAGTCGGGCGAAATCAAAGGCATTCCCGACCAAGAGATTTTCATGGGCGATTTTCCGCTCATGACCGACAAGGGCACCTTCATGATCAACGGCGCCGAGCGCGTGATCGTCAGTCAGCTGGTGCGCTCGCCCGGCGTGTACTACAGCCAAGACGTCGATACCAACGCCCGGCCGACCTACAATGCCACGATCATCCCCAACCGCGGCGCGTGGATCGAGTTCGAAACGGACAACGGCACCAAGAATGACGAGACCGAAGGCACGATCGGCGTCCGGATCGACAAGAATCGCAAGATCTACGTCTCGACCTTCATTCGCGCGCTCTCGCGTCCGGATCTCGGACTCAATTGGGAGAGCGACGAGGCGATCCTGCGGCTCTTCGACGACAGCCCGCTGATCCGCAACTCGATCGAGAAAGATCGCGACATCAAGACGCGCGAAGACGCGCTCAAGGAGATCTACAAGAAGCTGCGGCCCGGCGAGCCCGAGAATGCCGAAAACGCCGAGAAGCTTCTGGAAGCGCTTTTCTTCGACGAGAAACGCTACGACCTCGCCGGCGTTGGCCGCTATAAACTCAACGGCAAATTCCACTATCGCATCGAGAACCGCGACGTCGACGCGCGGGTCGAGCATCCGTATGTCGTCATCGACGAATACGCCGACGCCGGGCTCGAGATGCCGGCAATGTCGGCGAAGTGCCTCACGCGCGCCGACATGGTTGCGGTCATTCGCCGATTGATCAAAGTTGCGACCGGCATCGTGCCCAAGGACGACATCGATCATCTCGGTAACCGTCGCGTCCGCTCGGTCGGCGAGCTGTTGCAGAACCAGTTCCGCGTCGGCCTGCTTCGGCTCGAACGCGTCGTGCGCGAGCGCATGACCGTTCAGGACATCGAGACGGTAACGCCCCAGGCGCTCATCAACATCCGCCCGGTCGTCGCGGCCATCAAAGAGTTCTTCGGTTCCTCGCAGCTGTCGCAGTTCATGGACCAGACGAACTCGCTGGCTGAGCTGACGCACAAGCGGCGTCTCTCGGCGTTGGGTCCGGGCGGCCTTTCGCGCGAGCGCGCCGGCTTCGAAGTCCGCGACGTCCACCACTCCCACTACGGCCGCATCTGCCCGATCGAGACGCCGGAAGGCCCCAACATCGGTTTGATCGGCTCGCTTGCGACCTACGCGCGCGTCAACAAGTTCGGCTTCATCGAAACGCCATATCGAGTCGTGCGCGACGGCGTCGTTACCGACGAGATCGTCTATTTGACCGCCGACCGTGAAGACGAGTACATTATCGCGCAGGCAAACACGCCGGTCGATTCCGACACCGGAAGAATCACGTCGGAGTCGGTCGTCTGCCGCTATGCCGAGGAGTACATCGAAGAACCGGCCGGCCGCGTGCAGCTCATGGACGTCTCGCCCAAGCAGATCGTCTCGGTGGCAACCGCGCTCATTCCGTTCCTCGAGCACGACGACGCCAATCGTGCGCTCATGGGGGCGAACATGCAGCGCCAGGCGGTACCGTTGTTGCAGCCCAAAGCGCCGATCGTCGGCACCGGCATGGAGTATCGCGCGGCCAAAGACTCGGGAAGTCTCATTGTCGCCGAAGAAGCCGGAACAGTCACCTCGGTCGACGCAAAAGCCGTCGTCGTTCGCAACCCGGAAGGCATCGAGAAGACCTACGAGTTGCTCAAGTTCGTACGCAGCAACGCCGGAACGTGCATCAACCAGCGGCCGATCGTCGCCGTCGGCGACGACGTGGTCGCGGGCCAGGTACTCGTCGATGGCCCGTCATCCGACCAGGGTGAGCTGGCACTGGGGCAAAACGTGCTCGTCGCGTTCATGCCGTGGGAAGGCTATAACTACGAAGACGCGATCCTCATCAGCGAGCGCATGGTCAAGGAAGACCGCTTCACCTCGATACACATTGAAGAGTACGAGTGCGAGGCGCGCGACACGAAGCTCGGCCCCGAAGAGATCACGCGCGACATCCCTAACGTCGGCGAAGACGCGCTCAAGGATCTCGACGAGCGCGGCATCATTCGGATCGGCGCCGAGGTTCGGCCCGAGGACATCCTCGTCGGCAAGGTTACGCCCAAGGGCGAAACCGAGCTTACGGCCGAGGAACGACTGCTGCGCGCAATCTTCGGCGAGAAGTCGCGCGAGGTTCGCGATACCAGCCTCAAAGTGCCGCATGGCGAGAAGGGCAAGATCATCGACGTCAAGGTCTTCTCGCGTGAGAACGGCGACGAGCTCTCGCCCGGCGTGAACCATTTGGTTCGCGTCTACGTCGCCCAGAAGCGAAAGATTCTGCAGGGCGACAAGATGGCCGGGCGCCACGGCAACAAGGGCGTCATCGCCAAGGTGCTGCCGGAAGAGGACATGCCGTATCTGGAGGATGGCACGCCGGTGGACATCGTGCTCAATCCGCTCGGCGTCCCGTCGCGCATGAATCTGGGTCAGATCATGGAGACGCACCTCGGGTGGGCAGCGCGAATGCTCGGGATGAGCATTGCGACGCCGGTCTTCGATGGTGCGCACGCGGAGGACATCGCCGAGTGGTTGCAAGATGCCGGACTTCCGGCCGACGGCAAGACTTGGCTGCGCGACGGGCGCAGCGGCGAGCGCTTCTCGCGACCGATCACGGTCGGTTTGATCTACATGCTTAAGCTCGCACATCTCGTCGACGACAAAATTCATGCTCGCTCGACGGGACCGTACTCAATGATCACGCAACAGCCGCTCGGCGGTAAAGCGCAGTTCGGCGGTCAGCGTTTCGGCGAGATGGAAGTCTGGGCGCTCGAAGCCTACGGTGCCGCGTACACGCTGCAAGAGCTGCTGACCGTGAAGTCCGACGACGTCGTCGGTCGCGTCAAAACCTACGAAGCGATCGTCAAGGGCGAAAACGTCATGGAGCCCGGCGTCCCTGAGTCCTTCAAGGTGCTGATCAAAGAGCTGCAATCGCTTGCACTCGACGTGAAAGTGCTGACGGAGAATCGCGAGGAGGTCGAGATCAAGACGCCCGAGGACGAAATGGGCGAGTCCGAGCGGCGCGAGTACGGCCTACTCATGGGCGACGAGCAATCGGCGCTCTCGCAAACGGTCGTAGCAACGCGCGAAGCCGCCGCCGAAGCGCCGGCGGAAGAAGAGGAAGAGGAAGAGATCGACGACAGCAAGCCGCTCGACGGGACTGCTGCCGTCGCACCGGCCGCTCCGGTGCCGCGCACCGCCGAAGTGGAATCGGACGAGATCTTCGAGGAAGCGGAAGAGACTCCCGAAGAGGAGATCGAGGGTCCGCAGGGCTACGAACTCGAGGAAGAGGACGAAGAGTCCGCCTATGAAGACGAAAAACCGTCTTACGAAGGCGAAGAAGAGGAAGCCCCCTTCAGCGAAAACGGCCAAGAAGAAGAGTTCTAACAGAACGCGTCATCCTGAGCCGCGCGCGTGTCATCCTGAGGAGCGCGCGTAGCGCGCGTCTCGAAGGGGCCCGTGTCGATGGACGGGCGAAGAAAACGGCAATGCGATGCTTTTCGCACTATTGATTGCGATGACGATTGCGGCGGTCACCGGCGGCACGACTCCGGATCGTGCGTACGGTCTCGCCGGAACGTGGAGCTGCCAAAGCTCGGCGCTCGGCAGCGGCACGATAAGCTTCACGCGTGAAAGCGATGGTTCGATCGGGGCGACGGATGACTTTACTTTATCCGGTGCGACCAGCCACTTCGACGAGCTCTACCGTCTCGACCCCGCTGGACCGTTCTGGCGATGGACTTCTACCTGGCGTGACCACTCGGATTTCAAAGAAGCCGCAACGGGCGGAATCTGGACCGCGCAGAAATGGTTTTTCGACGGAACCGTAACGCAACGCCCACATTCGCACGACACCGAAACGCATCGCATCCGCATGATTTACACCTGGATTTCGGATTCGTCGTTCGAGCGCGAATTCGAAATCTACGAGGACGGCGTCTGGAAAACCACCAGCAGCTCCGTCTGCCGCCGCTCAGCGGCGTCATCGTGAGCGTAGTGCCCCAACCGTGTCATCCTGAGCCGCGCCCGTAGGGCGCGTGTCGAAGGACGCGTAGTCTGCGAGCTTTTGGGACGTTAGGCGACATGCGGCTGCGATCTCGTGCCGCGCCTGGGAACGCGGACCCTCGACACGCCGCATGTTGCTTCCGCGGTAGAACTCGGGAAGGCCGTCGGTCTCGTTGCGTAGACTAACAAAGAGGCCCGCTTGCGCAGGGCCTCTTCATTGTTACGCGCTAGGACGAAAAATGCAGGCTAGTGCTTCGTACAAACTCCCGTTACGGCGACGACGCGACCGGTCTTCGCTTCCGTAAACGATGACGACGAGGTCGTCTTCGTGTTGCTGACCTTGGTGATCGTGTTGTCGGTTTGACTCGAGATGTCCGAGGTCGGCGCGAAGGTGAGCGAGTGCCATACGAACTTGTTGCCGTTCCAGCCGGCAGTCGAGACGCTTAAGTCGGCAGCGGCGAGGCTGCCATAGCTCACGTCGATCCACCGATGCGTTTGGGAATCGTACGTAATCTTGTCGTACGTCATGAGCTTCGATTGCGTCGGGAACCATTTGGTCGGGGTGGTGGCGGTGGTGCCCTCGATCCACCAGCCGGTGGGGTCCATGGCGAACGTGACCGTGCTCATGTACGGCGCCGGCCTGCGAGCGCTCTTGGTGCTGCACGACCAAGTGCCGATCATAAATTCCATCGAAGAAAAATTCGGTTTTTTGGGCGCCGGCGCGGGCGTGCTCTCGACTTGGGCGGGAGCTTGTGAAGGCGTCGCGGCCGCGAACAGGACCGCGAGCGCGGCGATAAGGGGATAGATTCGCATATAACCTCCTTCTGCAAAACAAAGGCGATGTAGGATGCCGCGGAGGGGATTGGCGAGCAGTCTTAAGCACGCCTGCTGGAATCCCCAAGGTGCGCCGCTCAGGGCCACCTAACGATGGCAGCCTATGAGCACGTTGCCAAAAATCGGCGTCGTCGGCACGGGCCGGATGGGCGCCAATATCGCCAAACGCTTGCACGACGTCGGATATGAGATCGTCGCGCTCTACGACGCCAACCCCGAGTCGGCTAAGGCAACCGCGGCCGAGACGGGCGGCGCGATTGCCGCCTCGCCCGCGCAGGTTACCGAATCGGCCGAGGTTATTCTGACCGTCGTCTCCGACGACGCCGCGATGCAAAAGATTTTCTCACCCTCCGGCGATTCGTTGCTGACCAACGCCCGCGGAAAGGTTTTCATCAACTGCGCGACGGTTTCGCCGAAGGTCCACGTCGACGTCGAAAAACTCGCCGAAGAGCGCGGCGCGTATTCCCTCGAAGCTTGCATGGCGAGCTCGATTCCTCAAGCTCGCAACGGCACGCTCTACTTGATGGCGGGCGGCCGTCGCGAAGTCTTCGAGCGTGTGAGACCGATGCTGGAGAAGATGAGCGCGTCGCTCAAATACATCGGCGAAGCCGGGAAGGCAGCGCAAGTCAAGGCGCTCGTGAACATGGTAATGAATATCAACACGGCTGGTTTAGCCGAGGGTTTGGGTCTGGGCGATGCGCTCGGACTCGATCTCGATGTGCTGCGCGAAGTCTTCTCGCAAACCGGCGCCAACTCGCGGGTGCTTGAAACCGACGGCGCCGACATGCAGAACCGCGAGCACGACGTCTACTTTTCGGCGGCCCACGCCGCTAAAGATTCGGGGATCGCGCTGGCGCTTGCCAAAGAAGTCGACTTGAATCTTCCGCTGGCGCGCGCGACGTTCGATCAGTACGAGAAGATGAAGGAGCTCGGCCTAGGAGAGCTCGATAAGTCCGGCGTATCGGAGCTAACCTTCAAGTTGCGCCACGGTCAGCGAGCCGTCGCGCACGCATGAATTTGGGAAGGGGTATGTATGCCTACTGAAACTCAAACCAAGGTCGTACCATTGATCAGCTCGGGAACGGCCGGACCGCTGGGAGCAAAGCATCTTCCGCGGCTTTGGCTAAAGCTTTCGCTCGCCTCGATCGATGCGTTGCCCGAGGGTTACGATGAATGCGGCGCCGGCTTCGATGCGATGACGTTGAGCGCGCTCGGCCTCGATCGCCAGCAGACCATCGACTTCATTCGCCGGCGCAAGCCGGCGTATATGGAGTTTGAGCAATGGGTCATTGCCAACGGAAAAACCGACAAGGCTACGATCGAGCGCCATAATACGGCGATCTCGGGCTACAATCACGGCGACGAACTCGGTCAAAAAATGCGCGAAGCGTCCAAAATTCAAGACACCTCGGTAAAAGATGCCGTTTCACTCAATACGATCGAGGATCTCGACGAAGTCCACCGCCGGCTGATCCGAAAATAACGGCCGTAAAAGGCCTTGGCTAGGCGAGCGCTCGCTGTTGGGCGGGCGCTCGTTTCTTCTAATCACCTTATAACCGAATGTTACGGCTTGACGCTCGGTCGCATTGCCAATCCTTCCGACAATTATCGCAAGACCGCAATTGTGCGGTTGTTTGTCCTTCGAGGGAAGTACAATGCGCAAAGTACTGCTCATAGTCAGTGTTCTGCTCGTTGCGGGCGTCCAGGCAGCGCGAGCGGACGTTATTCTGAACGCAGCGCCGGCCGACGAATACTTCGGTCCCAGTCAGCAAAGCGTTCTGGAGATTCGCAATCGTCTGGACGATTTCGATCGACATGACGCGTCTCGGATGCTGGACCCGTCCGTTCCCGCATACCTCGATCATTTGCAGTTGGCCATCCGCGACTGGCAGACGAAATACCCACGAGATCCTTGGCTGCCGCAAGTTCTCGCGCATCTCGTGCGCGAGTATTGGCGCGCCGGCCAGTCCTCCGGCGAGCAAGCAACGGCCGCGCTCGCAGACCTACGCTCCTCATATCCTGATTCAGCGATAACCGCAAGCACCGTCGCACTAATCTATGGTTCGAATCCGGAACTTACGACGGTTGCGGACGATTCCGCAGGTGGTCCGCCGCCGGCGTATGCGCCCAGCGAGTCGCCTTATGTTACCTCGCCGGTAGCGCCTTACGCCGTCGCGGATGCCCAGGCCCCACCGGCGGAAGTTCCGTCGGTCTACGAAGCGCCTCCACCCGAGCAAGAGCGTCTTGCTGAAGAGGCGCCGCCCGCGGAAGTTGCACTTCCGGCGATCGACACTTCGCCGCCGTCCCAGTTGGCATCGGCATCGGGCTACGATGCAGCGCGCGGTTACGATACCGTACGCGGCTACGATGCCGCACGAGGCTACGATGTCGCGCGTGGCTATCATGTAACGCCCGGCTATGACGCGGCGCGCGGTTATGACGCGTGGCGCGGCTATGATGCGTCCCGCGGGATCAGCACCGCGGCAAATATCGGCGCACAACCGGCCGTGCCGGTGGCTGCAACCGATCAAAGTCCGCCGCGTTAACGTTGTAACGCAAAACGAATACGCGGAAAAGAAGAGCGCCGAAAGGTAAATTCGGCGCTCTTTCCTGCGATTTGTAATTTATCGTGAACGCGTTGGCATCGCTCTAATCCTTCTATAATCAACAGTTTATGATTTAACGTTCGGGAGCGCTGCTTTTGCTCCCGACAATTATCGCAAGACCGCAATTGTGCG
>Ga0187783_10000303_pt1 | contig 36480 bp, 26 predicted proteins | sample 1015_SJ02_MP02_2_FD_132471 | JGI IMG/M metagenome (GOLD analysis project Ga0187783, IMG submission 132471) | Tropical peat soil microbial communities from peatlands in Department of Meta, Colombia - 1015_SJ02_MP02_20_MG | ecosystem: Environmental > Terrestrial > Soil > Wetlands > Peat | place... | reverse complement strand
CGGAGGAAGCGCAGTATCCTCCGTGCAATTGATGTAACTCCTCGGGATCGTGAGCGAATAGAATTTCTTCATGTCGAGCTTGTCGATACAGGGCTGATACGGCTGTGGCGACAATTGCGCGTGCGTCCATTTGGCCATCTCGAAATCGCCGTCATTGATAAAACTCTCGCGCCAGATCTCAAAGGGAATCATGATGCTGCGATCGGAGGATTCCCGCGCCAGTTGGTCGAAGAGAGCGGCATGCGCTGCCGGCACTTCGTCAACCAAAGAATGGCCATCTTCGAGCACAAACGCATTCTGAAATACGAGCCTCCGAATTCTTTCCGGGATCGCTTCGGCAACTTTCGCAATAACGGTCCCGCCGAAACTATGACCAACTAGAACGAAGTCCGATAGCGAGCTATCTACGATAAAGCTCACGATCGAATGCGTACAATGTGCGTGGCTGACGGTTTTCGAAGCTGATTTCCCGTTGCCTGCGATCGTCGGCGCAAAAACTTTGTGGCCGCGGCTTTCCAAATAGCGCGCTACCGCGTCCCATGCTGACCCGTCGTGCCACGCGCCGTGCACCAAGACAAAGGTTGCCACGAATGAGTTCCTTCAAATAGTGCTGTGATTGCAGGTGAGGCGTTTTGCCGCCGGAGCATACTACCACCGCAATCCGCCTGCAATCTCAGCTGAGGTGACTGGTTGCGAGATGTTGTTGCCCGCGATTGAAAGTGTGAGAGAAAACGTTATCGCATTGCTGCAGGCTCGTGTTGGCAGGGCTCGATCTCGACGCGGTTGCGACCGAGTTTTTTCGCTTGATACAGGGCTCCATCCGCGCGCTTCAGGAGTTCTTCGAACTCCGGCGCTTTCGGGCCGCCCGAAAAACCGGAGATCCCGAAGCTTGCGGTCACGTTGAATGAAGTATCCGCGACCCGGAATCTCTGTTCCGCTAGTTGACTTCGAATGCGTTCCGTAACTATACGAACACCATTTTCATCCGAGTGCGTAACAACCTGTACGAACTCCTCGCCGCCAATCCTCCCGCAGATGTCCGAGCAGCGCGTGTTCGATCGTAGTATCGCGCCAAATCTTTTCAACACTTCGTCTCCGGCGGCGTGCCCGTGATTGTCGTTTACGCTTTTGAAATGATCCAGATCGATCAAAACCAGCCAAAGCGGAAACCCGTGCCGGGCTGCCCCGCCTGCCTGCCGTTCGGTCCAGTCCACGACAGCACGGCGATTGGGGAGATCGGTCAGCGAATCGGTAAGGGCGAGTTCCTGTAGAAGGCGATTCTTCGCTCCGATCTCGCGGTGCAGCTCGATGAGCCTCATTCCCACGCGCGCGCGAGCAAGAAGCTCGTCCGAATCAAATGGCTTCGTAAGATAGTCATCCGCCCCTGCGGAAAGAGCTTTTACTACATTTTGCTTTTCGGAATTGCTGGTGAGAATGATGATGTAGGTATAGCCTGACCCGGCAGCCTCACGAATTCGCTGGCAGAGTTCGATTCCGGTGGCATCCGGCATCACCCAGTCGGTGATGATGAGTGCCGGCTGCTCCCGCTCGAAAATTTCCAACGCTTCCCGGCCGGTCTTCGCCACCAGAACAGTGCCAAGTGAAAGCGCCTGTTGCTCCAGAAGTTTGCGATAGACCGCCGAATCATCAGCGATCAGTATCTTGAAATGGTCACTCAAGGAATTTTTCACTCCCGGCGCCGTGCGCACTTTGACGCCAAGAGCCGCTGATTACATGAAATAACATTCCTGACAGCAGGATGCCTTACCGACCGCTTTCGCCTGTGCGTGTGAGTTACTACTGTGGGAGGCAGTTGAAATTGGCCGTTCGGTCTGGATCAGTCACATTTTCTACGACAGAAACGAAAAGGGCCAGACGTAACGCCCGGCCCTCTCGTTAATTCTTGGTTCCGGCTAGAACTTGAGCTGCGCCGAAAATTGGAACTGCCGTGCGTTCAGCATCGTTTGCGGCGTGCCGAAGTTGGAAGTCGGATTTGACGGAATAAACAGCGCCGCACCCGATGATGTCGGATCAACAGCAGCGATCGGCGTAAACGCGAGGCTGCCGCCGGGTATGACGACCGGGCCAACGGGGCAAGCTGTCGAGGCAGCCCCGGCCTGGATCGCTCTGCTGATACTGTCGTTATAGTGTCGCGGAATCGCTGCCGGCGTCCCGCAAAAGACCGGCGAACCGTAAATCGAGTACACCTGGTCTACGTTCGGTCGGTTGAGGACGTTGAAAGCGTCAACCGCTGCCACCAGCGACCATTTCTCGTTGAAGTGGAAGTAACGCGACAAACGCAGATCCCAGGAATACAGGGGATCGCCAATGTACGTGTTCCGTCCGATCATCGTCTCGCAAGTAGAAGTAGTGGCGCAGTGGATGCCCGGGACGGCATCTCCTCCTACGCGGTCCGTTGACGCGGCTGCGAAGTCATTCAGAGTGGGAGAGCCGTAGTAAAGGGTGAAAGGCCGTCCCGACTGTAGCGTGATGATGCTGCTGAACTCGAAATTGCGCCACGGTCCCGTGTTAGGCGCAGAGGCCGTAAAGTTCGTCACAAAATGGTGGCGAGCGTCCTGGTTCGAGTTGGCTTCCTCGGCCGCATAATTGAACTGGTTGACCGGCAGATTGATGAATGTGGTGAAGTTCCCGTTGTCGATCGTGTGAGAGTAGGTGTAGTTGGCGGTCATATTGAAATACTTGCCCATGCGCTCGATTCCCGTGACCGTCAGACCGTTGTATGAAGCGTTCGCGACGCCATTGTTGTAGTCCAGAAGTCCCGCGCTGATGGTTTGCAATCCAGAGCCTAGAGCGCCGGCAAACCAAGGCCCTAGGCCAGCGAGAACGCCCGTTCCAACCACCGGAGCGCCGCTGGCGCACTGCGAAAACGAACCATTAGCATTAAGCATTCCTGGCACCCACTCAGGCAGAGGATCGGTAGGATGCGCAGCCTGGCCCGCATCGGTCGTGCCGAGCGGGCACGGAACGTTGATGTTGTTGCCGCGCACGAGCCGGTGCGCCCCAACGTATAGGTAGCCGACGTTGAGCGCAAATCCGCCACCGAACTGCCGGTCGATTTCGGCGCTGGCTTGCTCCGCATAGGGAATCTTGCTGACCTTGTGGTCCATTCCGCCGGCGCCGATGCCGCACTCGTCCCCTCCGAATGCGGCGCTAAGGAAACAAGTACCTACTAGGGAAACCGGGTTGAGCCCGTCATATCCGCCGTTTGCAATTACGCTCGCGCCGAATGGCGCTGCAGTCGCCCCAGCGAACCCAGCCAATTGGTAGCCTTGATAGGCCATGCCTGGATTAATCATCGGCAATTCTTGCGGCTGGACTCCAGCAGCATTGCAAATGGCGGACACGTTCGCGGGCGCATTGTTCCCGCACAGATAGCCCGGAACTGTCTTCTGCGTATTGGGCACGAAGAAGAACGTCAGATTGTAACGGTCGTCAAACATGCCAAAGCCAGCCCGGAAGACAGTCTTGCTATCCGGAGAATACGCCAGCCCTACGCGAGGTTGCCATCCACGGTAATCCTGCTGCACAAACGCGCTAAGCCCCGTTTCGACGTCCCACCGCAGCCCGAAGTTAAAGGTAAGCTTCGGAGTGATGCGCCACTGATCCTGTGCGAAGAGGCCCCAGTATCCATGGTCGATCAGCTTGCTGTAGTTGTTAAACAGTGACGGAGGATACGCGTTTGCCCAAGTCGCGGTGTTCAGATTGGTGCCGTTTGCGGCCAAGACCAGCGGCGGGCCAACCTGAAAATTTGGACTTGTCGGCACAGGCACGCCGGCATATGCCACGACCACGCCATTGTCGCTGGTAGCCACGGGACACGATAGCGCACCGCTCAGGAGCGGACTAGCCGGAGCCGTCGTCTCCCAAGTTGCCCCATACTTGTAGAACTCGGAGAACGCATAAAGGCACGGCAGTCCGGCCGGTATGATCAGCCGCACCGGGGTAAAGCCGGGAAAATTCTCGAGACTTGAAAGCCAGTTTCCGTCGGCTCCGAATTTGGCGATGTGGTTTCCCTTGACCCAAGACACCGAGTCTGACAATTGCACGCGTGTCTCGTACAACCGGTCGTTGGCCCCGAAGTTGTGGCCGAACTGAAGATCGTTGCTCAAATCCAGGTCTGGCTGGCCAGTGGCGCCTGGAAAATTGTAGTGGCGGCGAGCGTACTGCGCCAGGACGGTATTAACCACCGTGGGCGACAGCACCGAATTCACGGTGGCAACCACTGATTGGTCTCGGATATAGAGGTTGCGGCCGGCGCTCGGGACGGCGATACCACCATTATCCAAAGTCTTGCCGACAAGTTCGCCGGTTGCGCGGCTGTCTTCCACGTTATAGCGGATCGCGAGGCGATTGTTCGCGGTCAACTGCCGGTCGATGCGTGCAAACCCGGTGTCGTCGTTCGTCGTGGTTGTGAACCCGTTCATGTAGTTGAATGCTTGCTGTGGCGTCAAACTGGCTCCGCACGCCGCAAGTCCTTGAAAGCAGCCTTCTGGCGCAAGTCCCATCTGAGCCTTCGCCGCGTCGATCAGCGAAAGGTTTTGGACCAGTGGAGGCGCAAAAAGCGGCGCTTGGGCCGCTCGTTTTCCTTCGTAGTTTATGAAGAAGAAGGTTTTGTCCTTCTGTATGGGACCGCCTATGGCCGCGCCAAATTGGTTCTGGCGCAGCTCATCTGACAAGGGCGCCGGTTGAAGCAAAGTGCGCGCATCGGTGGCGCTGTTCTGCAAGTACTCATAGAGAGAACCGTGAAACTCATTGGTGCCGGATTTTGTGACAATGTTGACAATTCCGCCCATCGCCCGGCCGTACTCCGCGCCAAAGCTGTTGTTCACCACGCGGAACTCCTGAACGGACTCCTGCGGTGGTGTCGCCCGTTGAATTCCGCTCGCTGCATTCACAAAGTCCGCGCCGTCCACGGTGATTTCGTTGCTGAAGGAGCGCATCCCGCCAAATGATATTTGGGTCACTTCAAACTCGGTGAAGACCGTGCCCAGGCTCGTGCGGCTTGTCGTCACGCCTGGCGTTAGCAACGCAAAGTCAGTAAATATGCGATTGCTGGTTGGCAAAGAATTAATCTGCTGCGTCTGAACGACTTGGCTGATCTCAGTCTTCGTGGGTTCGATCACGGGCAGGGTGGTGTTGACTACCACCTTCTCGCCGAGTGATTGCACCTGTAGCTGCACGTTAGCCGTTGCAGATTGACCGACTGTCAGCACGATGCCCGTCTGGGTATAGTTTGCGAATCCAGTGTAGGAGGTCTTCAGCTCATAGCCACCGGGTGGCAAGTTCGGCAATACGTAGAACCCTTGCGCATTCGATGTCGCCGTGTAGGTGACATCCGTGCCCGTGTTTCGCAGCGTAACGGTAGCGCCCGAAACGGAGGCGCCGCTGGCGTCAGTTACGGTGCCGCTCAGTTGTGCGGTGGCAAGGCTGGCTTGCCCGAATGTCGAGTGAACGAAGCACAGCGGAATTGCGAATGACAGCACCACAAGCAAGGTGAAACGTCGACTCATAACCCCCCCTCAAGGAGCGCGCAACGAACGCTTCCACACCGGCTAAACGCGGTAACCCCCGCGAAAATTAACGCTTGTGTAATCCGTATCCCTCGGTTTGTCAAGAATTTAATAGGTTTAATTGTGCGGACTATGACCGACCAGACAACCGCACGGCTCACCCCCAACCCTAAACTTGCCAAGCACCATACCGGGCGATCTGCGCCACGTCTCTCCTGACGGGGAACGGGGACTTGTCTCAGAGCGAACTAGGAAATTGCGAGGATTACTCGTTCGGCAGAGTCGAGTAGCCTTTGGGGTCGTTCGCGGCCTGGAGGACCGCAGCCGCGGCGATGGAGTTCCAGGTGCCAGCGTCGCTGCGAAAGCGGCGCGGCGAAGCGCCAAAAACACGCTTGAAGCACCGGCTGAAGTGATTCGAGTTGTTGAATCCCCAGGAGTAAGCGATTTCGGTGATCGATTTGTGCGCGCAGGTCGGATCGAGGAAGTCCTGGCGGCACCGGTCCAATCGCCGCTCCAGAATGTAATCCGAGAGAGAGACCTGCTCGGACTCGAAAACCATGTGCAGGTAGCGTTTCGTGCAATGGGTCACGCTGGCAAGCCTCGCGATCGAGAGATCGGGATCGCCGAGGTGATTGGAGATGTATTGTTTGACTCTCTCCCGGAGCGCGTCTTTCGAATTCACGGCTCGCTCCCCATCCGTCGAATCGAGAAGAGCCAGCCGAATCATCTGCGCCAAGATATCAGCCACTTCTTCCGTGGATCGCTCTTGTATCTCCGCGATCTGCTCAAAAGTGGTCCTGATAAGACTCCAGATCAGCTTGCCGAGCCCGCGGCGCCCTGAAAAGCGGCGCAATATCAGTTTCGCCACGTCGAAGTTTCGTGGAACAACTTTGTCTCGGGGCATCAGCAGAACCGAAAACCGGCAGCGACCCGGAACCTCCACTCGATAGGGACGCTGCGCGTCATAGATTGTCCATTCGCCGGCCCGGAGTACGGTCCTGTGACCGTTTTGCTCCACGATGCTGGTGCCTTCTTTCTGCAGCACTGCTTTCAGAAAATCCCGACTGTCGTTTCGCGCCACCGCCTCCGTGCGCATCGCTCGATGCATCGTGTTCGTCACCAGGCGGCAAAGAGTCATGTCCGCGACGCTCTTGTACTCCACGCTTGCGTCGAAGATCTCGCGGCTGTTCGCCTCCACCTGGACGGTTCCGAAAATCGCTGCTGCGCCGTCTTCCCAGAAAGCGCGCCGGTCGGAGACCCGAACGCCATCCGTCGAAACACACTTGAAGGGCAGGGCCGCCGCGGACACGATAAGGTTGCCTTCGGTCTGCATGGGAATTTACCCGAAATGGTATCCAAAACTAGTCAGGCGTGTCTACCTGATTGGCGCCGACGGCTGGAGCGCCGAAGGGCTACTCCGGGGTGAGCAGCAGGTTTCGAGCGCCGTTACCGGCCGATTTCCCTGCGGACCGCCCGCGCGCCCTCAACCATTGCTTTTAGCTTCGCGAAGGCAACGTCGCGGCTGAGATGAAACAGCCCGCAGTCTGGAAGTATAAACAGGCGCTCAGGGGGTAGGATTTTCATCGCCTTTCGGATGCGCTCGGCGACCATGTCCGGCGTTTCGACGGCATGGTCCTTCACATCGATTACCCCAAGACCCAACTCAAACGGGGCGTTGAATTCGCGAAAGAGCTCCAGATCCTCCTCGCCCCGTCGCGCGAATTCCATGGTGAGTTGCTGAACCTTTGCATCCAAAATGCGTGGAAACAAATACCGATAGCTCCCTTCCCACGATGGTTTGCCGTACCGGTTTCCGTAACAAATGTGGACCGCGATTTTTGCTTTTACTCCATCGACCAAGACGTTCAAGACAGAAACTCCCCAATTGATGTCCTCGGGGAACCCTGAGTAGTAGGGCTCATCAATCTGGATATAATTTGCCCCCGCTTTGACCAGTTCCTTCAGCTCCAGATTCATCACCCGAGCGATATCGGTCGCCAGAGCCTCTTCGGTCGGATAGTGTTTGTTGCGGACGCGCTTCGTCAGGGCATGTGGTCCGGTAATCGTGATCTTCGCCGCCCGGTCGGTATTGGCCAGCAGAAACTTGAAATCCTGCGCCAGCCCTAACGCGGCCATCGGGATTTTTCCCAGGACCTCGCTGTCGTAGAAATCGTAATAGAACTTTTTCGACGACCGATCGATCTGAATGCCCGGAAGGCGCTCGATGAAATAATCGATCATATTGTCGCGGCGCAGCTCGCCATCGGTAACAATGTCGAGCCCGGCGATTTCCTGGTCTTTGATCGCCGCCTTGACAACCGTATCGTGGATCTCTTCGAGGTCGTTCCGGCTGATTCGCCGCGCGAAATATTCCGTCTTCAGCCGCTCGAGAAACCCCGGCATCGAGTAGCTGCCGACCATCGTCGTAGGAAGAATGGGAAGGCTCATGGACTTACTCCCGTTGTGTTGTGTACAGGATCGACGTCTTCGATCCCTCTCGGTAGCGATATGGCACGAAGTGGAGGTCGTAACCTGCGCGTTCCGCCACTTCGCGCAACAGCGCGCCATTCACCCAGCTGACAATCGAACCGTCGAGCTTGCCCGGCCCGTGAAATCCCATTGCGTAGTCCTCGAGGCCCGTCACGAAAATATCCTGCACCTGAAAGTATCCGCGCGGATGAAGCAGTGGCAGCGTGTTGCGAAAACTTTCGAGCGCCCCCGAACTCAGATGGAAGCGCAGATCGGCCGGCGCGTTCCGGAGAATGTCCTCCATCTGCGCAAGGCTGAGCCCGGCGGGAAACGTCGAATCCGGCAGTTCGAGCGTGTTCACAAGCCGCTCTTCGAACCGCAGCGCCTTCCATACCTCCTGCCAAAATGTCATGCCTTGCGACTTTTCCGGCAGGCACTCCGGACCGATTTGAAGCAGCCGCCGCACGATCTTTGGAATGTCCCCGACGGGCACTTCGGCAATCGCGGCCACTCGCGCCGCATCGGCGGGTGAAAGATACGCCCGCACCTGCACCCAGTAAATTCGGCCTTCTCGCCACACCAGCTCTTCGTCCGGCAAATTGTCGTAGACGTTGGTCAGATGCACGTGAAGAATCTTGTGGCGCAGAAAAGACAATGTCTTCGTCGGATCAAGCGCGTCGAGCGCAATGAAACTGCATAGGTCGATGTGCTCTTTCACGTTCGGCCGCGAGCGCTCCAGCGTCGAGAGTGAGTAATCGCCAAGCAGGAATCGCAACCGCGGATAGTAATTCGTGCCCCTCTCGTGATCGAGCGTCCGAAAATCGTTCATCCACATCTTTGCGCGCGTGCCTAACCCGACCCCTATCTCGAGAGCGAACACTTCGGGTGGCAATTGATTCTGTCGGTCCAACTGATTGAGCAGGTTCCAGAACTCCAGAACCGAATCGGCGATCGCTTGCGGATGGTGTCCGTCTGATTTCCCGCCCGGGAGAGCCCGCTCGTAGCTTCGTCCAGTGGCTTCCTCCCAATCCTTCAGGCGCTGCCAATACAGCCGGTTGAACTCCCATGCGATGCTCGCCCGAAAGGAGCGAAAATCCTCCAAGAATATACGGCCTGTCTGCTCCTGGCATTCAGGCCTCGCCGTCCAAAGTGCCTGGCGAATCGAATCACGCAAGCTGCCCGGCGCGAGCTGCCGCGCGTCGATGCGAATTTCCATTGGGGCCGCGTTTCCATTGCCGCCGCTGCCCTCCGTGATGGTCACGGCCTCGCGAAAGTTTTGCTTGTACTGGATCCAATCGAGATGGATCTGCAGATTTGCGAACTCCGCAGGTTCGATCTGTTTCTCTTCAAGGAGCGAGAGAATTGCACCGACCACCTCGCTCGCCGTCGCCGATGCCGAGTCTTTCCGCGTGTGATTTACATGCAGGATCATGCTGGAGAAGATGCTGCGTTCTGAGTTGGCCTCGCGCGCAAAAAAAACCGAACTCCTTATGCGAAGCTGGGGTCTGCTCGAAGCGCCGGCTGACACCCTCAGAAATCCGGGCGTTTCCGATTTCAGGCAAGCATCAGCCTGCTCGAAAACGCCCGCGCATCTTACTTCATTTTTGAAGCGTTGCGAAACGAGTCAGTTCCAGACCTTCTTGGCTACATCGATGACGAGTTTGAGCTTGGCCCACTGCTCGTCCTCAGTCAGGAGATTGCCCTCGGCCGTCGACGCGAATCCGCACTGTGGGCTAAGTGTGAGGTTTTCAAGCGGGAAATATTTTGCGGCCTCGTGAACTCGGCGAATTATGTCCTCGCTCTTTTCAAGTTCAGGCTTCTTTGTGGTGATCAGTCCAAGGACGACGACTTTGTCTTTCGGAATAAGCCGAAGCGGCTCGAACGTGCCGGCGCGCTCATCATCATACTCGAGCACGAAACGATCGACTCGGAGCGTACCGAAAAGTTTTTCCGCAATCGCATCGTAGCCGCCCGAAGCATACCAGTGACTCCGATTGTTTCCGCGGCAGAGGTGAATTGCCAGAATCATACCGGGCTTGCGAGCGGCATCCAGGCAAGCGTTATCCGCCTTGATCGCTTCGTCCAACGCTGCTTCCGGATCCTGGTTCATCTCCTTCTTGATCCATTCTCGCCACTTTGGGTCCATATAGTAGCTGTATCGCGGAGCGTCGATTTGAATGTACTTCACACCTTGCGAGGGCAGCGTTGCCATATCCTTTTTGATGATGTCGACGATATCCCAGAGCAAGGCCGAATGATCTTTGTAAATCTTGTCGGTCACTCCTCGCTTGAAGGAGATCGCCGGAAACTGCGTCGCGCTCGGCTGCATGATCTTCACATCGCCCGGACTGTGCTTCGTGACGAAAGGAAGATCATTCCCGGTCAGGGGGCGAACCTGGCGAAGCTTCGCATTCACGATTCCGGTCACATGCGCCACCTGCGTCTGCTGTGCTTGTCCCGACGCGCCCCAGTCCCGCGCCACTTCCAGGCCCATATCGAAGCCTTCGACCGCGTCCGTGAAATCGCTCATGAAATTTCGCCGTCGCAGCTCCCCATCGGTGAAAATCTCGAACCCAAGCTCCTTCTGCTTCTGGAGCAGCCGAAGGATATGTTGATCCTCCAGCGCTCGCAGACGCGCCTTGTCGCCGCTCGCTCGGGCCGCAAGCAGATCTCGCGGCCGCAGGAAACTACCGACTTGGTCGGCTCTATATGCTATGGATGCTACCGTCATTGGTCATTTCTCCCTGGTATCGAAATTCGTGCCATGCGAATCAGGACCCGCCCGCCCGCGGCGAATCTTCTCCGAGGCTAGCGGAAATTCTTGAAGCAATCTCTTTCGTAAGCGCCACCTTCTGCGCCAGTTCTTTCCCCAGAAACCGTGAGCTCGGCCCCGCCATTCCGACGGCCGCAATCACCTGGCCGTCACGTGAACGCACTGGCGCGGCCACGCCGCTCACGCCTCGCTCGAATTCCTCGTTGTCCAACGCATACCCGCGTTCGGCGACCTCCCGCAGATTCTTTTTTACCTCTGCAACACTCGTCATTGTGAATGGGGTGAACCGCGTAAGCTCCTCAATCGCAAGGATCGCGTCCACCTCTTGTTCCGGCAGATAAGCAAGCGCTGCCTTAGCCACTGCTGCGCAGTGGGCGGGGAATCTCGCTCCTATCGCCGTCTGCACCGTGATGATGCTGTCCTGCGAATTGACGCGATCGAGGCACAGCACGCCTCCAGCCCCCGGCACCGCAAGACTTACCGTCTCCCGGGAAGCGCGCGATAACTCCAGCAAAAACCGATGCGCCTCAGTTTGTAATGTTCTCGACTCGACTGCCTTCGCCCCAAGCTCATGCAGCTTCAAGCCAAGCCGGTAGTGATCGCCGCCTGATTTCTCGATGAATCCGAACTTCTCCATCGCGTTCAACAACCGGTGTACGGTTGCTTTGTTTAGGCTGAGCGCCGTGGCTATCTGGGTGACTCCCATTTCCGGGCCGTGCTCTCCCATGTGGAGGAGGATTCGGATTGCCTTCTGCAGCGACTTGCTGGAGCCTCCGGTTGGGTTGAGGCTTCCGGGCTGCCGACTCCGCGCGCTCAAAGGACTCGGCACCGCTGAGCCTTTCGCTCGCCTTGACGGCTCGTTCTGTCCAGTATCCCGCGCCTGGTGCCCTCGCTGGAGCGAAAGGGCATTCTCGTGTGACTCATTCGCCATCCTGAACGCCGAGTCTAATTCTGTCAAACCTCGAAGGTCGTTTCACATTGTAAAACAGACTTTAGGGAACTGCTGCCCATAAAACAGGTGGGTTTGGGCCATGTCGCAGATTCAGGATGCCGCTGTTTACAAAAGAAAAGGGCGATCCGATTAGGATCGCCCTTGGCCATTTGGCCGTTTGAGTTAACCTTGGCAGTTCCGGGCTTAGTGTCCGACCTTTTGCGCCGTGCGCCACCCTTCAGCGTATGACGTTCGCACCACTTCGGAGTAAGGTACCGGGCTGACGATCGCGCGTATCTCAATCTGCTTGTGGCGCTCGACGGTGGTCTTCTTGCTCCCGCCATTCGCCTCGCCCCACAGGATTGTGACCTCGTTTCCAACCTCGATGTCCGGATCCACGACGCCCAGCGAAAGCATCGAGCGCTCGTTGTAGCTATAGCCACTGAACATTGAAAGACCGACTGTGTGCCCGCGTCCCAGCACCTGGTCGTACGATGCCGAGGCGTAATTTGAAAGCGGCAGGTCGATATACTTGTAGATCTCTCCGGGTTCGAGCAGCGACCGGAACACCTTCGAGACATCATCTTTGTTCCACGCGAACGTCACTTTCTTTCGCTGCGGCTCCTTCGCATACTTCTCTAGAGCCTCTCGCCCGATGAAATCATGGTCGAACTTCACAAATGGTCCATAGCCGAGTTCGTACGGCGTCATGTAGTAGTCTTCGATATTGTTCGAGACGAAGCTGCCGCCCAGTGAGCCCGTGCCTTCATAGCTTGACGCCGGCAGCCATTGCCTGTACGCCTTCATCTTTTCGCCCGTGTAGACCCCGGGCAGCGGCGAAGGGATCCAGCCCGACTCAAGCGTGTTTGTCGCGTACGCGCGCGATCCCACTTCTCGCAGCCCGAAATCCTTACCGGCCCCTACAATCGCGGCCCTGATTTCATCGCGCTCTTCGTATGGACCCCAGATCTCCAGTCCGGGGGCGCCAGCCATGCCGTGCCTTAAAGCGCGAACTTTCCGCCCCAAGATATTGATCGTGCCCATGTTGAAAAATTTGATTTCCGGAACCGGGCCGCCGTTGAGCTTTTCAAGTATCTGCGGCGCGTTGGGACCTTGAATCTGATAGCGGTAGACCGTGCGAACGACGGCTTGTCCGCGCGGGTTCGAAGGCGACCGATCGTCCTTCTGAATCTTGACGTTGAACCCGCCTGTCTCGGCGTGGAATTGAATCCATGTGGCTGCCGGCGCGCGCCCGACGAACACCAATCGGTTCTCTTCCAAATGAAAAAGAATCCCATCGCCAATCACGTGACCGCCGTAACTGCATGGCGCGAATTGCTTCGCCCTGTCGACTGGGAACTTCGCGAAGCTGTTCGTTGCCAGATACGAAAGCAACTTGAGGGCGTCGGGTCCTTCGACGTAAATGTTCGCCATGTGATGCGACTGGTCAAAAAGGACCGCGCTCTCGCGCCAGGCGCGTTGCTCGTCGCGCCAGTTTGAATATTCGGGAGGGACAACGGGGTAAACATAGGCTCCCACCTGGGAGTTCCGCAGCATGTTCACCGGATTGCCGACTGCCTTTAGCAGATCCTCCAAACTCTGGTTGCTCATGATTCTCCTCTTCCTAGGATGACGCAGCGGCCCTCAGGTGACTTCGCTCGGCCTCTAACCCTCAAAAAGGCATCGCATACCCTACAGAAACTTGCATACATTTGCAATCACTGATCCCCTGCAGAAACGGTTGGAGCGAGCCGCAGTTTGGGGCTGGGCAACGTTCCGCTTTCGCACGCTCAAGGAACCGGTTCGACGTCCTCCGCCCAAACGCGATGCTTCTCACGAATTCTAATTGGAGTCGCGGATGCATTCAATATGAAAAGATGTTTCACAATATGAAACGAGAGACGCGCCCTTAGCGCAGACTATCCGCCCATGGGGTTCCGAGGTCCGTCGTCGCGAGTTCGGGTTCAACCAGGTTTCTTGCCCTAGCTCAACATCTTCAACTTCGAAAGCCCATGGCTCTCGAGTGTCCGCAGAATCTCGCGATGACCGAAGGCCGCCGCTGGCGACGCATACCCCACCTTTCGCGGCGGCTCAAAAATCAAGCTGTGTGCGGCGAACGCCTGCATCAATCCGGTCTGCCGATAGCAGCAGGTTCCAAATAGGACGCAGTGCGCAAAGTCCATCGATCCGCGGCCGACAATCACGTCAATCGTCCGTTGCTCTCGTGGATTCTCGCGCGGCGGCGTACCGCCCTGGACAGCGTTCGCCATGTCAGCCAGCTTCTTCTCCTGCTCTGCCTTCGGCAGTGGCCGGATCGCCTCCTCGAAATGCTTTTCAGTGGCGAGCACGCCCTCCATGATCTGTCGGTCGAGCAACCCTCCAAACGATCGGACATTTGCCAGTTGCGGATCGTTCTTGTACCAGACGGGATGCGGGAACCCGCCCCAGCTCAACGCCAATTGCGTACGAATGTAGCCCGGCACGACCGCCTCGTAGGGTGTCGCGCGCGGCCATGGTTTGTAGCGATTCTGCTCGAGATAGTAGCCCTCCGTCTGAATCACCGCGAAAATCGTCTGCGTCGAACCAAAAGTTGGCATGCCGCCGAACATGCTCAGAATCTCCACCGAATCGATTGCCGTGGATTCCGCACACAGACGCACGGCCGCATCGCTCGGAGCCGACATGAAGGCTGTTCCCGCCGCGATTAGCAGTCTCTTCGCCGCGAATTTCGGGCCCCATTTTTCCTCGGCCTCCCGATGCCACGCCTGCTCGCCCGCGATATCGATGTAGTGGCAACCCGCCCTAAGGCACGCTTCGACGACAATCGGCCCGTAATAAATAAACGGGCCCACCGTGTTGCAAACGACTTTAGTGCCCGTGAATAGTTCAGTCAGCGCCTCCACCGTGTTGTCCACATGCACGACTTCGTAGTCGGCGGTCTCTATCCCGGGAACGCGATCCAGTACGTCTTTGATTTTTTCTTTGTTTCGTCCCGCGGCGATGAACGGCACTTTGTACTCGCGCAGAAACTCCGCCACGAGCCTTCCCGAGAAGCCGCTCGCGCCATACAGGACCACAGGTCTCTTATCCGGCATGATCCCCCCTCACCCAGATTTCCAAACGATTCGTCACTTCTCTATTGGCAAATCAAGTGAATCGTACATCGGGTCCCGTCCGGCAGTGACCGGACTCGCGCACTAGGGTGCAAAAAAATAACATTTGTGGCCAAGGGAGCGATTTTAGGCTAAAGTCTCCGCTCGAATAGTAGGCACCTTTTTCTCCCCTGGTATCCTCTGGAGGTTAGTGGAATGACCGAATATCGCTGTCCCGTAAAACTGACCACCGAAGTGCTCGGTGGCAAATGGAAACCGCTCATCATCTATTTTCTCGAGCGAGGTCCCCATCGATTTAGCGAGCTCCAGCGCTTGATTCCCGGAACGACCAAGAAAATGCTCACGAAGCATCTTCGTGAACTCGAGCGCGACGAGGTCGTCCATAGAAAGGTGTTCGCGCAAGTGCCCCCGCGTGTCGAGTATTCGTTAACCAGACACGGTCAGAGTCTAAAGCCTGTCCTTGTCTCAATGTCCACGTGGGGAAAAAAACATCACACCCGATACGGCGGGCGCCGGAAGTAGCCGCAGCCCGCTGTTCGCGCCCACGGAGCTTTCCGTTCGCACTGCGCTGGTGTAGACTTCCGCACCTAGGCGAAGGTATCTCAATCCGGACCGTTCCCGCCCGGATTCTCCTGCGCGACGAAGTGCGCCCCATGGTGGCAGGGGCGGGCCGCACGCGGGCTTGCTCGCCAAAATTTCGCTACGTCAGGAGGTTTCCATGCCTGTCGCAGTTCGTGACCAACAACTTTTCATTGATGGGGAGTGGACCGCTGCGCTCGACGGCGGCACCTACCAGAAGAAGAATCCCTACACGAATCAGATCGCATTTCACGTCGCCGCAGCCAAACGAGACGACGCGCGTCGCGCGATCGATGCCGCGTCCGCTGCGTTCCCCGCATGGAGCGCCACTCCACCCGCGGTTCGCCGCACGCTCTTTCTGAAAGCCGCCGATGTGCTCGAACAACGTCAGGCGGATATCGCCAAAATCACCGCGGAGGAAACTGGCGAAACCTTCGGCTGGGGCATGTTCAATTGCATCTTCACCATTGGCATGCTTCGTGAAGCTGCCGCACAAGCCTATGGGCTGATCGGCGAAGTGATCCCCACTGATCTTCCGGACACCACCGCGATGGCCATTCGCCAGCCGGTCGGCGTTGTAGCCGGTATCGCGCCATGGAACGCGCCCATGATTCTCGGCATGCGTGCCGTGGCCCTTCCACTCGCCTACGGGAATACGGTGGTGCTGAAAGCATCCGAAGAATCTCCAGGCACGCACCTCGCAATCGGCACAATTTTCCAAGAAGCCGGATTCCCAAAGGGCGTCATCAATGTCCTCACGAACGCCCCCGCCGACGCTGCGGAAGTTGTCGACGAGTTGATCTCGCATCCGAAGACGCGCCGCTTGAGTTTTACCGGTTCGACGAAAATCGGCCGCCTGATCGCTGAGAAGGCTGGCTCCTACCTGAAGCGCACTGTGCTCGAGCTCGGCGGAAAAGCCCCGCAGATCGTGCTCGCGGACGCCGACCTGGACGCCGCTGTGGCCGCTGCCAATTTCGGCGCATTCATGAACTCCGGCCAGATCTGCATGTCCACCGAGCGCCTGATCGTCGAGAAACCGATCGCAGAGGCGTTTGCGCAAAAGCTCGCCGCGAAAGCGAACTCGCTCACCGTGGGCGACCCGATGGCGCCGAAAACGCAAATCGGCTGCATGATCAACGCAAACGCAGTGACGCGCGTGAAAGCCCTGGTGGACGACGCAGTCGAACGAGGCGCCAAACTGTTGTCGGGCGGGAAAGCCGAAGGCCCTTGCTACTACCCCACCGTTCTCTACGACGTGAAGCCCGACATGAAAATCTTCTACGAGGAATCCTTCGGGCCAATTGCCTCCGTCGTGATCGCAAAGGACGCTGAGGACGCAGTCCGCATTGCGAACGATACTGCTTACGGCTTGTCGAGTTCCGTGTTCAGTCGCGACATCGGTAAAGCGATGAAGATCGCAGAGCGGCTCGAGTATGGCATCTGCCACATCAATGGAGCCACTGTTCACGACGAGCCGCAGATGCCTTTTGGCGGCGAAAAGGATAGCGGCTGGGGCCGCTTCGGCGGCAAAGCGGTGCTCGAAGAATTCACCGAGCTTCGCTGGATCACCATACGCCGGTCGCCGACGCCGTACCCAATCTGACGCGCTGATCATTTCGACGGTCGCGCGCGTTTCACCGACTGACATGGAGGAAGCCTTTGGGTTTGCGGAACGGCTAAACTGCAAAAGCATCGAAATTCGTAACCAATCGCCGACAGTTTCCGTCGTATATCGTACGAATGTCGCTCACCGAGACCGGCAAGAATTCTAAAAATCCTGGAGGAGCAATGAAACCGAAGTTCCGCCATTTCCTCGCCGCTCTGCTTCCAATCGCACTGATTCTTTTTTTCGCATCCCACAAGAATTACGCCGCACAACAAGGTAACGCGCCCGCTGGTCCTCCTTCAATGATGGAATCCCACGCGCCCGCCCTGACCGGTCCCGACACGACCCAAACGGGGCCATTCATGGATTTTCACAGCGAGGAGCCGGGCAAGGTTCATCACATCACTGTGGACGCCCTACCCGACCCCTATGCGTCTAAATCCGCCGCAATCTTTTCACGCCCGGTACCACGCCCCGCCGACGCATGGCCAAAGGCGCCTGAAGGATTCAAGGTGACGCTCTATGCGGAAAAGCTGTCCGTCGCGCCCCGCACGATCATCAAGGCGCCCAACGGCGATTTCTTCATCGCCGCCACGAATCAGGGCAAAGTGATCGTCCTGCGTGGCATGGGACCTGACGGAAAATATCAGCAGATGGATGAATTCACGACCGGCCTCACGTTGCCTTTCGGAATCGCATTTTACCCACCCGGCCCGAACCCGCAGTACCTCTACGTTGGTGACACGAATGCCGTTCTTCGCTTTCCCTACCAGAATGGCGACATGAAAGCTCGCGGCCCGAGCGAAACGGTTGTCCCGAATCTGCCAGCCGGACCCAATCACTTTGCGCGCGGCGTCGCGTTCTCACGTGAGGGCAAGCAGATGTTCATCTCTGTCGGCTCGCACACCAACGTGACTGACATCGACACCGACAAAAGCGAATTTCATCGCGCAGATATTCTCGTCGCGAACCCCGACGGCTCCGACCTTCGCGTTTACGCTTCCGGAATCCGCAATGGCTCGGGCGTCGCGGTCGATCCCAAAACCGGCGAACTCTGGACCTCGGTCAACGAACGCGATGAACTCGGCGACAATCTGCCGCCCGATTACATCACTCACGTGCAGGACGGCGGTTTCTACGGCTGGCCCTGGTACTACACGGGCGGGCATCAAGATCCGCGATTTCCCGGAAAGCATCCGGAGCTGAAGGACACGGCACTCGTGCCCGACGTCCTTCTAGAGCCTCACAATGCCTCGCTGAACATCGTCTTCTACGAGGCGAAGCAGTTCCCGAAGAAGTACCGTGGCAGCATCTTCGCGGCCGAGCACGGGTCTTGGAACCGTTCCGTGCGTACCGGCTATGAAGTAATTTTCGTTCCGTTGAAAGATGGAAAAGCCACTGGCGAGTACGTCGATTTCCTCACCGGGTTCGTCAATCCGGATGGCAGCGTCTGGGGCCGGCCGGTTGGCGTTGCCGTGGCTGATGACGGGTCGCTCATGGTCACCGACGACGGCTCAAACTCCGTCTGGCACGTGACCTACAGCAAGTAATCGCGTTTGCCGCGGCGCGTGTAGAATGCCGCGCTCGTGACTCAAAGTCTTTGGTCGAGTCACATGACTCAAGGAGCTACGCTCGCTGCGGCAACAAATAGCCGGGCACCCAGTTTCCGTGCACTCCATTGCGCAAACGGATCGGTAATTTCACCGTCGCCATGGGGCCTGCCTGCGGTTTCTGCGCGTCCAGGATGATCAAGTCGCTCAGCATCGTCTCGTAGCGGTTTACCACCGCCAGCAAATAGCCTTCGCCTTCGAGTCCTTGGTTGCCTCGCGGCGCAAACACCGGCTCCTGGGTAGTCGACCACTCATCCAGTCCGTAACACGACTTGTCCCCGCTCTCCATGTCGTACCGCACGATCGTGTTGAACACCGCGCCGCGCAGCTTGCCCGGCTTGAACTCACGCGACGGATCGTTCGCGATAACATACCCGTGCCGATAAGTCTGCATCCCGAACCGGTCGTCGATCCGCGGGAATTCCGCGAACGCTTCCCACAACGTGTCCTCGCGAAAACATCTTTCATTCGACGACAAATCGAACATCCATCGTCTGATCTTTGGCGCCGCCTTCACCGGGTCGTAAGGCCTGCCGTTCGTATCGGGATAGAAGAAAGGGAAAATCTGCGCGTCCGCCACGCACGCATCCACAAAAACCGCCGAGCCTCTCGAATATCCATTGAAAAAATGGAACGCCCAGCGCGGCGGCCCTTCGAACCATCGAATGTCTTTCACGCTACCCTTGCGGGGGAAAATTCCGATCAGCGTGGGCTTATCGGGGTCCCATAGCCAGTGGGATCCGCCCGCCTTCAGCCGCTCCAAGTCCGTCGTTGTCGGCATCACGGGAAAAATCACGTGGTCACGCGTTACCACAAAATCGTGAAGCAGCGCCGCATAGGGCGCCTCGAACCATTCCTCGCGGACCAGCCGCCCGTGCGCATCCGCTACGTAGAAGCAGATATCGCGTGTCGTCTCGCCTTTTGCAGCGTACCCGAACGAATACAGTTCGCCTGTCACTGGATCGAGCTTTGGGTGCGCCGACGCCGTGTTGCTTTTCAGGCTTCCGTGATACGCCCACTGGCCGACGGTCTCGAGCGAATAAGGATCGACTTCCACGGGCCGGCTGTCTTCTTTCAGCGCGAGCAGCTTGTCGCCGTGCCAGATGATATTCGTGTTCGCGGTCCCGCGATTTCGTCCATGCACCAGCGGATCGTCGGTATAAGGATTGCGATACGCACCAAAGAGCGCCCGCCGCGCGGCCCGCTCCAGCTTGAATTTTTCAGTGCGCACATACCGGCTCTTGTAATCGACGTGCCCGTTCCCGAACCGGAACATCGTCACCATGCCGTCGCCATTGATAATGATGTCGTCGCCCATTCGCGGGGCGAACTGATTCTCCGGCGCCACGCGGTAGAACATACCTTCCAGGTCGCGCGGAATCTCGCCTTCGACCTCCAGCTCGTAGATGTCAGCTTCCACGCGCGTGGGCGCGTCAAATCCACTGAACGTAATCGTGTTCGGGAATCGCATCGTGGTCTCCTGCGGTAAAGCCTCGCCAGCTACCTTTCGCGGATGCTACCACACTCTGATTTGGACGGCGTCGTTCGTGAACCTCCTTCGTCATCTCTTCGCCTGCGAAAAATCGACGTGCGTTTTAGTTGCGATTAGAAACGATCGCTTGTGTTTGTTTTCAATAAGTTGAGCCCGATTCTAATTCTTGGAGTTGCGATTAAAAAAATCATAGATTTCGATCCTCTGCATACGAGTTCAGAGCCAAACAGAGAGCGCCTTTCTGCCCGGCGGGCGACGCGTCGCGACGCGCAGGGCAGGACATTGCCAGCATAAGCCGGCTTTCGATTGCAGCTTCCTGGTCAGCGCGAGACTCTCCTTATGACAACTCCACAGGCTAGCAAAGCGGACGGGAAGAAATACTGTACGGAAGTACAGTCAGCGACGGGGCACAGTACGAGCTGTACGTGAGACCGCCATGCGCGCGCATTTCGCGACGACGGCACCAAGCACTAGAGCAAGCATTACCACGCGGGCGCTCGAGGGGACATTTGGCCGGGCGGTTTGCGGATTCCGGGTTAAAATCTGGCCTCGGGCGGTTCCTCATGGCTTCCGAGCACAGCAAACCGGTCACGGCCATCTATCCCGGCTCGTTCGATCCGGTCACCAATGGCCACCTCGACTTGATTGTCCGCGGCGCCGGTATTTTCGACCGGCTCATCGTGGCCGTCGCGCGCAATCTCGACAAGGACCCTTTGTTCGCCGTCAAAGAGCGCATCGAGATGCTCGATGTCGTCACGAACGATCTGCCGAACGTGGAGGCGGAAGCCTTCGACGGTCTCCTGATGGACTACGCGCGGGCGAAGAATGCCAGCGTAATTCTTCGCGGCATTCGCGCCGTGTCAGATTACGAATACGAGCTGCAAATGGCCTGGATGAATCGCAAGATCGAGCCCGATATCGAAACGGTTTTCATGATGCCGGCCGAAGCGTACAGCTATTTGAGTTCCCGACTCGTCAAAGAACTGGCACGTTTCGGCGGGCTGCCGAAGGGCCTCGTGCCTCGGCTGGTTGAGGAGCGCCTGCGAGCGAAAGTCGGCTAGAATGGACGCAAGTTTGTTTCAGGGGAAAGAAATGGAAACGGCAACAGGAGTAAAGGCAGGACCAGAGTTTCAGCTCTCAGAACGCGTGAACCGTATCGCCGCGTCGCCGACGATGATGGTCGTCCAGGCTGCGGACCAGCTGAAATCAAAAGGTGTCGATGTCGCCGACTTCGGCGCAGGCGAGCCCGATTTTCCGACGCCGGAACACATTAAGCGCGCCGCCGTGAAGGCGCTCGACGAGAATCGCACGAAGTACACACCCGTGCCGGGCATCAGCCCGCTGCGGCAGGCAATTTGCGACTGGCACGCCGCGCAGCTGGGCTCGTCGTACAACGGCGCTGAATGTGTCGTCACGGTCGGCGGCAAGCAGGCAATTTTCAACGCGGTGTGCTCGCTGGTGAATCCGGGCGACGAAGTCGTCATCGCCGCGCCTTATTGGGTGAGCTATCCGGACATCGTGAAGTACGCGGGTGGCAAGCCGGTAGTCATCGAGACGCGCGCGGACGATGGATTCGTGATGCGCGCCGCGCAGGTGGAGGGCGCCATCACTCCGCGCACGCGCATCGTGATCGCCAATTCACCGAGCAATCCGACCGGCGGCGTGATTCCTCCGGGCGAGCTCGAGAAAATCCTGGAAGTCTGCCAGCGCGAAGGCGTCTGGCTGATGACCGACGAATGCTATTCGCATTTCACCTACGGCGATGCGAAGCCGTATTCGGTTGCGAGCGTGCCTAATTCGAAATCGCGCTTGATCGTGATTGGTTCGCTATCGAAGACGTTTGCGATGACGGGCTGGCGCGTGGGCTATGCGCTGGCGCCGCAGCCATTGATCGCGGCGATGACCAAGCTGCAAAGCCAGTCGACATCCAACCCGACTTCGATCGCGCAATATGCAGCTCTCGCGGCGATGACCGGCTCGATGGATTCCGTGCCGCGGATGCTTGCCGAGTATGCGCGGCGCCGCGAACGCATCGTGAACGGCTTGAATGAAATTCCCGGCGTGAAGTGCGGCTGGCCGGCAGGCGCGTTCTACGTGTTCCCGAATGTTTCCGCGCATCTGAACGCGGAAATGCCGACCGATACCGCACTCGCGAAGCAGCTCCTCGAGCGCGAGCACGTCGCGCTCGTTCCCGGCGAAGCCTTCGGCGCACCCGGATTTGTGCGCATCTCCTACGCTACGTCTCTCGATCGCATCGACGAGGGGCTGCGGCGTATCGGACGATTCTTCAACAGGGGCCAGTAATCGCACGTGACGCGATTCAAAGCCGCCCTCAGCCCGGCGCGACTCGAACCGACATTCAGTCCGCGCCCCTGGGGCCGGCGCTCACTCGCGCCGCTGTTTCCTGAAATGTCGAACCTTGCCGAGCCCATCGGCGAGGCGTGGATGACCGGTCCCGACTGTGTTTTCGCGAATGGGCCTTCCGCGGGGCGCAAGCTTTCCGAGGTGTGGCCCGAAATGCCGGTCGACTGGAGCGGCAGGACTAGCGAGCCCGGCGGTGACTTTCCTCTTCTCGTAAAATTTATCTTCACGGAAGAAAAACTTTCCGTGCAGGTGCATCCGGGCGACGAGTATGCGGCGGTCCACGAACGCGCTGCGGGTGGCCGCGGGAAGACGGAAATGTGGTACGCGCTCGAGGCACGTCCCGGCGCCGAAGTGATGGTGGGCCTGAAGCCCACCGTCACGCGCGAAGCGTTCGAGCGCGCACTGGCGGACGGCACCGCGGAAAACTGCATCGAGCATATTCCCGTCCGCACGGGCGACGCGATCTTTGTTCCTGCGGGAACGGCGCACACGATCGGGCCCGGGCTGACGCTGTGCGAAATTCAGCAGCAATCGGATCTTACCTATCGCGTGTACGACTACAATCGCCTCGACGCGCGGGGACGCTCGCGCCCGCTGCACATCGAGAAAGCGCTGACGGTGATGCGCTTCGGCAAACAGTTCGGCGGCAAGATTCAGCCGGCTCAGATCGCGCGAGGCTCGATCAAGAAAACATATTTCGCCGCGTGCCGCTACTTTGTGACCGACCGCTGGGAATCTTCGGAGCGCGTTTCAGCAAATACGTCGGGCGAACATTTCGACATATTGATTTTTCTCGAAGGGCGCGGCTGCATTTCGTGGGGCAGTGAACGCGCAGCTTATGAGCCGCCGCAGGTATGGATCATTCCCGCCGCGCTTGGTTCCTATCATTTGGAGCCTCAAAGCCGCACCACCGTGATGCGTACCTTTGTGCCGGGCGATCTTCGCAAGGTCACGCAAACGCTCGCGGAAGAGGGCGTTGGCGAGGCCGACCGCTCCCGCCTGATTCACGCATGAAAAAATCGCCTGCAAAGTCGCTTCCGGCGTGCGTGGTCCTGCTCGCGGGGGGACGTGGGACTCGTTTCTGGCCGCGCAGCCGCACGCGCACTCCGAAGCAGCTCCTGAATATCGTCGGGCGCGAAACGATGGTTCGCGAGACGGTCACTCGACTTCAACCACTGATCGCAGACCGGAATTTCTGGGCGGTAACGAACGTCGAGCAAGCGCAGGCGATGCGTCGCGAGTTGCGCAGCGTGCCGGCGGCACATATTTTGACGGAGCCGATCGGGCGCAATACGGCGGCTGCAATCGGACTCGCCGCAATTCATTTGGTTCGGGAATCCGGGGACGCGCTAATGGCCGTGTTGCCTTCGGACAGCTACATCGCCGACGCGCAGGCCTATCGCAAGCTGGTGCGCGCCGCGCTCGATCTCGCGCGCACACCAGGGAATTTGATCGTGCTCGGAGTGCCTCCTACGCGACCGGAAACCGGATACGGCCATATCGAATTTGGGGACGTTTCGGCGAAGCTCGGCGGCGTGAAGGCTTATGCGGTCCGGCGATTCACGGAGAAACCCGCGCTGCCGCTAGCGAAAAAATATGTCGCGTCGCGACATTTTCTTTGGAATGCGGGCATGTTTTTCTGGCGTGCATCGACCTTTCTCGATTGCCTGAAACAATTCCTTCCGGCGACGCACAAGGCGCTGGGCGAACTTGCCGAATCGATTGGAACGCGCGGCTACGCGGCGGCGCTGAGACGCACTTATCCGCGGCTCGAGAATATTTCCGTCGATTATGCGGTAATGGAGCCGGCAACGCGCAGGCAATCGAATGTGCGCGTCGCGGTGATTCCGGCGAAAATCGGTTGGAGCGACATCGGGTCGTGGGCGGCAGTTTATGAGCTGCTCGCCAAAAAGCCAGGGGCGGATGTCGGCGCTTCGTTTTCGCTCGATGCAGACGGCAACTACCTCTGGAGCCAGAAGAAATTTGTCGCGGCCATTGGCGTGCACGACCTCGTGCTCGTGGAAACGGATGACGCGTTGCTTCTTTGCTCGCGAGAGCGTTCGCAAGATGTGGGAAAAATCGTGAAATGGCTGGAAGATCGAAAACATCACCATCTGCTCTAAGCCAATCCAAGGCGACCGCAGTGACGCAGATCAAATTTGGCACCGACGGCTGGCGCGGCGTAATCGGCGAGGACTTTACGTACGACAATGTGCGCAAAGTCGCGTTTGCGATTGCGCGATACGTCGTGCGCGCCGAGCGGCCTGAAAATGGAATTTTGGTCGGTTACGACACGCGCCTGGACTCCGAAAACTTCGCGCGTGTTGCAGCCGAGACCGTTTCCGCCGCGGGGATCTCGGTCTGGCTTGCGACCGACGCCTGCCCCACACCCTCGATCTCGTTGCTCGTACGGTTGCGCGGCGCCACCGCGGGAATTCAGATCAGCGCGAGCCACAATCCGCATCGTTGGAACGGAGTGAAGCTCAAGGCGAGCTATGGCAGCTCGGCATCTCCCGCAATCATCGCGCAAGTGGAGGCCGAACTCGAAAAAGTGCTGCACGATGGCTTGCCCGCGCTGCCTCCGCGCAAGGAACTGCTCCATTCGCTCGATGTGCGCACGCCCTATCTCGAGACTCTCGATAAGCTGGTCGATTGGGAGCGATTGCGCGCATCGAAACTGCGCTTCGTGGTCGATCCCATGCATGGCGCCGGTCGCGGTCTGTTGCGCGGGCTCTTTCATCGCCATGGAATTGAAGCGACCGAGATTCGCGGGACACGCGATCCGCTTTTTGGTGGCGTAAATCCCGAACCGATCGAGCCGCACATCGATGCTTTGCGACGCGCCGTTGTTGAAGGGCATTTCGACGCGGGGCTGGCGGCCGATGGCGATGCCGACCGGATCGGCGCAATCGATGAGAACGGCAAATTCGTTACGCCCCACCAGATCCTTTCGATTCTGCTCTGGCATCTCGCGGGAACCCGAAAACTTACCGGCGACGTGGCCAAGACATTTTCGACCACGAAAATGGTCGACAAGATCGCGGCGAAGTTCGGCCGCAAAGTCTGGGAGACACCGATCGGGTTCAAGTACATCTGCGATCGCATGCTCGAAGGCGACATCGTGATCGGCGGCGAGGAGAGCGGCGGGATCGGAACGAAACTGTATTTGCCGGAACGCGACGCAACCGTGAGCGCGCTGCTGCTAGCCGAAGTGATGGCGTGGCACGGAAAGCGGCTCGGCGAGCTGGTCGCGATGCTGCAGCGAGAGTTCGGCGAGCACCACTATGGGCGCGTGGACCTGACTGTGAAAGACGGGCAAAAGGAAAAGGCGATCCGGCGCTTTCTAGATACGAAATTCGATCGCTTACTGGACTGGCCGATTGTCCGCCGTGAAGATCTTGATGGCGTGAAAGTTTATCTCGGCGAAATCGGGTGGGTGATGGTGCGCGCGTCGGGAACCGAGCCGATGTTGCGCGTCTATTCCGAAACCACGGAGCCGGAGACCACGCGTCGCGTGCTCGACGAAGTGGCGGCGCTCGTCCAAAAACTCTAGACGCGAGTGGCGGAACTGCCGTCAGCGTTCCAAACTCTTGTATGCGGCGTCGAGAATGCCGTTGAGGAATGCCGGAGCTTCCGATGACGAGAAGACCTTCGCAAGTTCCAGCGCTTCGTTGATCACTACTTTTGGGGGAGCGGTGCCGGAACGCAACTCGTAAATGGCGAGACGCAGAATGCTGCGATCGACAACGGGCTGGCGCTCGAGCCGCCAGTTCTCGGAGAGCTTCGCGATCAGTTCGTCATTTGACTCCGCCTGCGCCGTCGCGCCTTCGAAGAGTTGATTGGCAAACTTCTTGGTGGATTCGGATGCCCGGGCCGTTCTCCAGAATAGCCGTTCCACTTGCGCGGGATTTTCGCGGGTCATGTCCCACTCGAACAGCATCTGAACGGCAAATTCGCGCGATTTGCGCCGGAGCGTCATGCTAGCGGCGGCGTGCAGCGCGCATCGGAACGTTTTTGGAAGCCGCGGAAAGTTTGCGCGATAGGCGAGCCATCTCGATTGCGTTGAGGCCCGCTTCGAAACCCTTGTTGCCGCTCTTGAGGCCGGCGCGATCGATGGCCTGCTCGAGGGTGTCGCAGGTAAGCACGCAGAACGCCATGGGCACGCCTGAATCGAGTTGCGCCAGCTGGACCCCGCGCGCAGTTTCGGACGCGACGTAGTCATAGTGCGAGGTCTCGCCGCGCAAGATGCAGCCTATGCAGATGATTGCGTCGACGCGGCCGGTGCCGGCGAGCTTCTTGGCAGTGAGTGGGATTTCAAACGAGCCGGGCACGCGAAGAATCTCGATCTGATCCTCGGCGGCTCCGGCGCGCTGGAGGGCGTCAAGAGCTCCCGCGAGAAGGCGATCCGTAATGAAGCTGTTGAATTGACTTGCGATGATGCCGAAGCGCAGCCCTGCTGCATTCAACTCGCCACGCGTCGCTCTTATTTTCCGCTGGGCCGGCATCGATTCGCACCCTAAGGCCTGCACACATCGGTGAAATCCCACAACGCCACACTGTCCACCCCAAAACAAGGCGTTACCGAGCGGGTCGGGAGCTAGATCATTGTCGCATGCCGCTAGGGAGTTGCAAGAGCCACCAGGCTTCCGGCGCGCTGGCGGGCCTCATCGAGTCCCGACTCGGTGCGGTTAATCCACTCCGTGACGCGATCTTCCGTGTCGTCGCCGGGACGCGAAGTGGCTTCAGCGGCGACCGCGCTCAGGCTTAGTTCCGAACCGTTCCACGCCGGCTTAACCTCGGCGCCAACCTGTAGAAGCTTCTCGGCGATACTGCGAGCATCGTCAACGGAAGTATTCGGCAAGATGAATGCGAGCGACCAAGCCGTGTATTTCACGATGATGTCTGTCTGGCGGACGGCCGGGGAGAGCGCGCGAGCCAATTGTTCCATGTAACGATCGACGGCATCGCCCTGATCGCGAACCAGGTCGTTACCTCGATCGAGCTGCAGAAGCACGAGCGAGAGCGGAGTGGCCTGCGAACGCGCGCGATTCGATTCGGCAAGCAGGCAATCGAGATAGGCGCCGCGGCCAAGCAATCCGGTCTTCTCATCCGCAACCGCGAGCGACCGGACGAGCGAGCGTAGTCGGGTGTGGTTCACGGAAAGAACGAGCTGATCGCCCACGGCCTGCAAGAAAAAACTCTCGTTGGGCTTCCATTTGCGCGGATGCGTGTCTCCCACAAGCAGCGTGCCGGCAGGCGCCTGCGTCTCCTTGTCCGTCAACAGCACAGCGAGAGCAGAGTCGATGCCGATTTCACCAAGGGACGGCGCATCTTTGACGCTGAGTCCGATGCCGCCCATTTGATCGGGAATAGCTTTCGAAGCCAGCGCCAGTACAGGCGCAATAGCGGAAGCTGCCACAGCCGTGAGGCCGGGACCGAAATACTGGCCGGTGAGCTGAGGGCTTTCCACGCCGGCCCCGATCGAGATCAGACAGCGTGTAACGCCGAGGTGCTTCCCAATTTCGGCCGCAGTTGCCGCGATGACCTCGCGGGGCGTGGATTGCCGGTACATCAGACGATTGATTTCGGCTATGACCGCGAGATCGCGATGCGTCTCGACAGGATTCACTCCGGCGGACGACGGCGTGGCTGATGCATCGACTGCTGCTATAGCAGGAGGGGGCGATGACGAAGCAACGGGACGCTTCGTGGGCTCACCTTTGGGCCACCAATTCGCGCGATCATAGAGCGAGCGGAGCCGTTCATTCGTTTCTTCTTCGTTGGGGAAGAGTTCGGCTATCCTCGCGAGACGCTCGACGGCTTTGGACTGCAGCGAATATTGAAGAAAGATTTCGACCTGTACGATCAAGTCCTCGAGTGCTTGTGACGTCCGCGCATCTTCCGGTCCTGGAGCTGCCGAAGTATCCGCGCCCGCTCCGCCGAACCCGTCAGAGCGAGTGGAAACGGTGGCCGCTTTTGCGGCGCGAGCGAGGACATTTTGGAGGAAGGCAGGATCAGCCTTGCCTTCCAATTTCGTGATGCGCTCCTGGTTGCGGTAATCGTAAGGATCGATATCGACAAGGCGATCAAGCGTGTCGCAAGCCTCTTTAATCTTGCTGGCGCCGAGATAGAGATCGAACAAGCGGACGAGCGCGTCGAAGTATTTTGCTTCGCGATTCAGCTCTTCGTAGCTGCGCGCGACAGTTTCGGCGAGCGGCAGGGAATTCGGGTGGGCAGTTGCGAGCCGATCGAGCTGCGATCCGAGATCGGCTTCTTTGCGCGTCTTGCGCATACGCTCTTTTGTGCGCAGCAGCAGGGAAATCGCCTTTGAATCATCCCCGGCGTGAAGATAAGCGGCCACGACTTCGAACAGTTTCGAAAATCCTTCGGGTTTTTGAGTGTAGAAAAGCTCGAAAATTTCGCGGGCGCGGTCCAGCCGGCCACTGCGAAGAAGGCTTTCGCCGAACAGCGCGAGAAAAGTCAGATCCTTTTCGTTGGGCGTCAGAGGTTCGAGCAGGGCAACCGCGCCCGCAGCATCGCCCTTGCGAAGTTTGGCCTCTGCGAAGAGGAGCGCGCCTGTGCGGTCTTGGGGCGCGAGGGCGTGAGAGCGTCCGAAGTACTCGAGGGCCTCGTCGAGGGCTCCGGAAGTGAGGACAAGCTGGCCGGCGCGCAGGAAGCTGCGGGCAGCGAGATCGGCGTGGCGCAGCCGTTCGGCGAGTTCACCCAAGGCAACGTGACGCGCAGAATTTTCCGGATCGAGCAGCGCGATACTTTCGTAGCAGGCGAGCGCTTCGATGTCGCGGCGCTGCTGAAGGAAAAGCTGGGCAGCGGCTCCGTATTGTTCGACGGCCTCTAAAGGCTTGTTTTGCCTCTGGAGCAGCGTCGCGTAGCGCATCAAACGATCGGGCGGCTGGGGAAACGCACGGAGAAACCGAGTGAAAATCGCCGTTGCTTTCGCGGCGTCTCCTACTTCGAGCAGGCGGTCGAATTGCGCTCCGTAAAAGTGCGCGGCCTGGGCGGGTTCGTTGAGGCGCGTGTAGATGTCGGCGAGGGCCTGCACAGCCTCCTGGTGGCCCGGCGCCAGATCAACGACAGCCTGATACTCGGTGATCGCGTCGCGCAGTTTATTCTTCTCAAGATTGCGACGGGCGCGATCGAGATGTTTGTTGATGTCGGCAGCCATGAAGATTGCACCGTGGCACGGGCAGACACAGGCGGGTGCGTGCCACTGGTCGTAAACTCCAATATATACCGGGCTAGGGAGGCGCTTCAGGGCCAAATCAGCGGGATGTGCCAAGAATGATTGCAGACCGGCAATGCCCTTCAATTCAAATGAAGTTCAGGTTTGCACGGCATGCTTTTGGGGCTGACCGGGAATATGCCCGACCTTCTCGCGCATCGTGTGGAGGGACAGACCACTGCGCAGCAAGGCTGCGAAGCCGAGAAAGACCAAAGGAAGGGTGAGCGCCAAGAAAGCGAAAATGGAGAAGCCCGTTCTTGTGGTGCTATCGACATCAAAAACGCTCAATCCGAGGACACAAAACAACTGGTAAGAGCCGATGTTTGCCGGCGCGTTCGGAAGCGAGACTCCCAGGTTGATGATCAATAAGACCACGACGGCGGCCACAAACGGCAGATGCATGTGGTACGAACGCATCAAAGCCCAGAGCGCGAGGATTTGGCAGAACGGCATCAGCAACGAGGTCATGACAGCTGAGTAAAAGCTCGGCGCGGTGCCTATTGTGTGCAACGCAAGCAGCGCGTCAACGAGTTTGCCGCGAATTCCCGTGCGGGGTTCTTCCGATTCGGGTTTGTTGCCGAGCTTCACCTCGAGAATCAAAATGATGAGGACGAGGATCGTAAGCAGGATCAGGGTAACGATACCGAGGGTGTCCGCGATGCGTCGGAAACGTTGAAGGCGCTGCCCGAGGTCTACGAAGAGAGACGCTATCGCTAGTGAGGCCGTGGCGATCACCAGATCGATCAAGCGCTCTACACCGACCGACCCGATTGCACGGCCGAGCGTGATTCCTTCAGAGGTCGAAAGCAGGTAGCTACGGAGGAATTCGCCCGGGCGCAGCGGCAGGATCACATTTGCAAAGAGCCCGGCGAAAACGGCACGGATCGAACGTCCGAGCCGAACCCGACCGAAAGGGATCAGCAGGATCTTCCAACGGACCGCCTGCACGATGTAGCTGAGAACGTCGAAAGCCATGCCGATCGCAACCCACTCCCAGTCGACATTGGCCAGCTGATGCAGCGCGCGAACGATGTGAAAATCGTGCAAAACCCAGATTAGGCAGACGAGCGAAACGACAGCCAGTCCGTAACCGAGGAAGCGAAGAATCCACGGCCGATCCGAGCCTTCGCGCTGAAATTCCGTATTCAAAGAGACGATTCCGCGCTTCGCGGAAGTTTCCGGTCTATGCCAACCAGATCCGGCGATCCGAGTCTCGATACTCTCTTGAGAGAACCAATTGAGGCCTGAGGAAGCTTTTCACGCGATGATGTTCGAGGTATGCAGCAATCCATTCTGCGTCCTCTCGACGTGCGGCTGCGGGCGGCACATGCCAGGCGCACTCTTCGGCATTGCTGGATACTGCTGTCGGCTTCCGGGTGCCGCGAGCGCGCTCTAGGGCTGGACGCGACAGGCACGCAGCGGAAATCCGCCGAACTGGATACAGCCTACGACATCAGACGGCCAGTGGGCAATCAGACCAAACATCTAGAACCGGGTTACCGGCGCGCGGAGGTCGCCCGGGGCAGGCGACGGGCGTATAATAGCAGGCTTGAGGCGATCTTGAGTCTTCGAAGTGCCAGCCAGTCCGACCGCCGTACAGCTGAATGAAAACCTCGCAATCTGTTCAACGCCGGGAGAGAGTCTTGCTTGTGGGCGTCGCTCTCAAGAGGCCCCCGCGCGGCCAGCGGGCCCTGCGCGGCGACGATCTGAGCGCCGCTAACCGCGATTCACTTGATGAGCTGCAGGAACTGGCCGAGAGCGCCGGCGCGGACATAGCAGGCACGCTCGTACAGGTGCGCGACGCCTACGATCCGGCCACGCTGGTGGGCCGCGGCAAGCTTGATGAGATTCGCGCGGAAGCACACACGCTGCATGTTCCTCTCGTGATCATCGATCACGACCTCACGCCGGTCCAGCTGCGCAATATGGAAAAAATGACGGGCTGCCGTGTGATCGATCGCACCCAGCTGATTTTGGATATTTTCGCCACGCACGCGCATTCGCGAGAGGGCCAGCTCCAGGTGGAGCTGGCTCAACTGAATTATCTGCTCCCGAGATTGACGCAGCGTGGCGACGAGCTTTCTCGGCTCGGCGGGGGTATTGGCACCCGGGGCCCCGGCGAGCAAAAGCTGGAAACGGATCGGCGGCGAATCCGCGAACGTGTGGGAAAAATTCGGCGAGCGATCGAGACGGTGCGCAATCAGCGCACGACACGGCGTCGCGCGCGTCAGGCGGTTCCGCTCAGCATGGTCGCGCTGGTGGGATACACAAACGCGGGAAAATCGACCCTGTTCAACGCGCTCACACACGCCGAGGTGCTGACGTCGTCGAGAATGTTCGCCACACTCGATCCGACGATCCGTGCCATTCAGCTTCCGTCGAAACGGCGTGTCCTCCTTTCCGACACGGTGGGGTTCATACGCGATCTTCCTCCGGATCTGATCGCCGCTTTTCGCGCTACGCTCGAGGAGGTTCAAGAGTCGGCGCTGATTTTGCATGTCACGGATATCTCGAATCGCCATCATGCGGAGCAGGACGCCGAGGTAGTGAAAATTCTTCGCGATCTTGGAGTCGAAGATCGTCCGAGAGTTCACGTCTTGAATAAGTCAGACCGCCTGACCAAAGACGAGATAGAGATGCTGCAGAACACAAATGGCCATGGGCGCGACAACGTGCTTGTCTCCGCCACCACCGGCGCGGGTCTCGAAGAGTTGCTCGGCAAGATTGATTCGGTGCTGGCAGCCGACCCGTTGGTCCGGCTCAAACTGCGCATGCCGTTGGCGGACGGACGCCATCTTTCGCTGGTGCAGTCGCAGGGGCGAGTCTTCAAATCGGAGTTGCTGGACGGACACTACTTGCTCGATGCGGAACTGCCCGAATCGGCCGTGCGGCGTTTGCAGGAATTCGTATACAAGCAGTAGTTCGATGCAAAGTCATCTAGTGTAGCTTTCCGCCAGCGGTGGAAATCCCTGTGGAAAAGACCCCCTTCGCGTATACGGCCAGATCCGGCTTGAATCCTGAAGCTCAAACTTCCGGGAATTACCAAGGCATGTAAACCGAACGGGCTCAATGGGATAGCGGGTGTCAAGAATGAAACCCCATGCGCAGGGCTTGCCTGCAGGCCCACGGGCTGCCCTCCGAAATTTGCACAACGGTGGGGCACCCACTTTGCGCTATCAGTAAATAGACCTGAGCCTTGAGTTTGTGCTCCGAGCCGGTGAGGTGTGGCCGTACCGTTGACTCCAGGCGCGACCGGGGGCTATATTTTTTACGTTGGCTGTGCTGCGGGCAGCAAGGTGGGTCCGGAGTGCCTGCCTGGGAACGAAATGAACCTGCCGAATAGTTTGACGGTTCTGCGGATCTTCTTTGTCCCTCTGTTGGTTGTTGTTCTGCTGACTCGACAACCCAATTGGAACTTTTTCGGCTTGCCCATTCATTTTGAAGTGTGGGGTGTGTTGATTTTGCTGGTCGCAGCTGCAACGGACGTGATGGACGGATACATTGCGCGCCGCCGGCGTGAAATTACCACACTAGGAATCTTGCTCGATCCGATCGCCGATAAACTTTTGATTTCGGCCGCTTTCATTTCACTGGTGTCGATGGGCTTGATGCCGGCGTGGATGGCCGTCATCATCATCGGACGCGAATTCGTTGTCGTCGGTCTGCGCGAAATTGCTTCGGCTGAAGGACTCGTCATACCCGCATCAGCGCTAGGCAAGGGAAAAATGATTTTGCAGGTCTTGGCCGGCTGCGCCGTGATTCTGACGGCGAAGTATCCATCGCTGAAAACGTTGGGGACAATTTTGTTATGGCTCGTGGTCTTGAGCGCGGTCTCGTCTGCAGTCCACTATTTCCAGATGTTCTGGAGTCAGGTTAACTTCCGGGTCCAGCAGCGGCGGCGGGCCAGTGCCAGAATGATCGAGGCTAAAGAAAAGCCGCAGGATGTCCTCACTAGGTAGTTCCGAAAAGCAGCTCCTGCTCGATGTCGCGCGAAGGGCCGTGGTTGCGGCAGTCGAGCGGCGCGAATCCCTCGAAAATCTGCCGGAAACCGATGGAATCCTGTTCGGCGGAGTGTTTGTGACCCTGCACCGCCGTGGAAGACTGCGCGGGTGCATCGGCCAGATCGGTGCACACGGTTCGTTGATACAGACGGTTGCTCATTGCGCGAAATGCGCCGCCTTGGAAGATCCGCGTTTCAGTCCCGTGCGCGTCGACGAGCTAATCGAAATTGAAATCGAGCTGTCCGTATTGTCGGCGCTGGAAATGATTTCACCGGGCGAAATCGAGGCAGGCAAGCACGGGCTGTTGGTTTCCAACGGGTGCCAGCGCGGCGTACTGCTGCCTCAGGTGGCTCCTCAATTCGGATGGGCCGCGATGCGCTTTCTGGAGGAGACTTGCCTAAAAGCGGGACTGAACCGCGAGGCGTGGAAAGACGCGGAAACGCAAGTGCAAGCCTTCACCGCGGAAGTCTTCGGCGAGAAGGACCTCGGAGGCGAGGGCACGCGGGATCAGGAGATTCCGCCGATTACCCCCGCGAAAACGGATTACTCGAGTTCGACGTAATCGCCCGCGTAGATCTCGCGCAGGCTCAGCGTGATCAGCACAGTCGCGGAATTCGGACCGGTGCGCAGGACGATGCCTTCTCCCAAGCTTTCTCTTGGAGTGTTGGACCAATTCCATTTGGTAGGCACGGTGCCAAAGCCGAAGAGGTTCGCGGTGGGCACCTTAACTGTATCTTCCTGGTCGAAGGAATAGCGCGGCATCTGATAAACGTATTCATGCTGCGTGCCGTGGTAGCGGAATATCCGGAAATAGTCGCCGATCTTTACGCCCTGGGAATTCCCGAGGTTCACATAGACGATGTCGTTGGTGCCGACACCCATGAGGAAGTCCTTGCCTGTAATAACCATGGCCAGCGGTTTTCCGTTGGCTGGTGCGTAGCGGTCGTAATCCTTTTCAGATTTGAGTGGGGGCGCAGGCCGTTCAAGGAAAGGAATGGCAATGTCGCCTCGTTGGAGGTAGTTGCAGAAATGCTCGACCCGGCCAATCGAAACCCTAGGACGGGCGATCATCACTTTCACACGGCCTTCGTCTTCCCAGACGGTACCCATCTTGTGGAGAATGGAATCCTGCCACTTGGTCCACTCCATCTCGAACGTGGGATCCTTGATCGGACGTACGACCGAGAATTCGTCGCCGGGTTTCACACCCTTTTCGGTGCCTTTGTTGATATAGACGACATCGCCGTCGTCAAAGGTGAGCTTGGTTTCGGATTCTTCGCCGGTAATGACATACGTATCGCGCGGAACTGCCTGCGTTGTGACCGTACCCGAACAATAGAGTGAATTGGGCGTCGGAACGGCCGGTGAAGTTTGCGCCCCAGTGATAGTTCCGGCCAACGCGAAAATCAGGCCGGCAACGACAGTTTTGCCGCGCATGTACGGGCTCCTTGTTCTAAATCCTTCCGATACCAGCGCGTCTTCGAAGAGACGCTCTTCCCCACTAGATCGACCGTAGCAAAGGGTCCAGGAGGCGTCAAGGAAAGGGAGTCCTGGGCTTTACACATTGTGTAACTACGTGCTAGAAGCAAACACCCTCCTTTGGCGGCGCGATTTTGGTGTCCCGTGGGAGTCCGGAACTCATTGGAAATGCGGATGTTAGATTTGGACAAAGTGTGTGCCGTCGTGGCGGCGCAGGACGCGAAATCCATGCTCCGCCAGCTTCGCCTAGGCCTAGACCAGACCGGCACGGCCGAACTGCGTCTCGACTGGCTGGCGGATGACCTCGAAATCAAAAGGTTCATTCGGGGGCTGGCGAGGATAGGTCTGAGGGGCGCAAAACTGATCGCCACGTGCCGGCGAACCCAGGCCGGCGGGCGATACCGCGGAACCATTGCCAAGCAGTTGGTGCACCTGGCCGAGGCCATTCGCGCAGCCTGCGCATGGTACGATCTTGAGATCGAAACGGTCCGCGAATGCCCTCCGGAATTGATCGACGTGCTCTTGGGTGAGGGAAGGCAGCTCGCCTCGGCGCACTTCTTCGAACGAATGCCCAAGGATCTCGCGCGAGTTGGCGCGGAGCTTTTGCGTGGGCGGCCAGCTGCAATCAAGATCGCCGCGCAATGCGATTCGCTGGCGGACACCAGGAAGCTGCTGCATTTCGCCCGCAAGCGCCGGAACATCGTCGCCATGCCCATGGGAGAAGTCGCGCTGCCGGCCCGCTTGCTGGCAATTCGGGAAGGCAGCAGCGCCTTCATCTATGCGCCAGTCGAGAACGCCACAGCGCCTGGACAAATTTCACTTCGGGATACCAAAGAGGTTTATCGCGCTGACCAGCTTGACGCGAAGACTCGCGTTTATGGCGTGATTGGCGATCCGATCGCCCATTCGCTCTCACCGCAAATGCATAATGCGGGATTTGCGGCCCGCAAAATCAAGGCGGTCTATCTGCCGTTCCTTGTGCATGACCTGAAAGACTTCGTTGGTGCGATCGCGGATTTCGAGATCAAGGGATTCAGCGTGACTCTGCCGCACAAGGAACGGATCCTCTGTTATCTCGACAGTTGCGATCCGCTGGCTGAAAAGATCGGCGCGGTAAACACGGTGGTAGTGCGGGGTGGGAAGTTGCACGGTCTCAACACAGACTACGTCGGCGTTCTGCGGGCGCTCGAAAAACGAATTCCGTTGCGCGGCAGCCGCGTGCTGATTGTCGGCGCAGGAGGAGCCGCGCGGGCGGTTGCGTTTGCGCTTGCGCAGGCGGGCGGCCGCATTTG
>Ga0187783_10000302_pt1 | contig 36594 bp, 27 predicted proteins | sample 1015_SJ02_MP02_2_FD_132471 | JGI IMG/M metagenome (GOLD analysis project Ga0187783, IMG submission 132471) | Tropical peat soil microbial communities from peatlands in Department of Meta, Colombia - 1015_SJ02_MP02_20_MG | ecosystem: Environmental > Terrestrial > Soil > Wetlands > Peat | place... | reverse complement strand
GGTTGCGATAGACGAGGAAACTGACAAACGCACCCATGACCAACGCAAGGAACCCGATCATCAGTAGCCGGTTACGATTCATTCCTCTTCCTCAATCCGTCGCCCGCTCGGGTCACACAAACTCCTGCACTCGTGTCGATGATTCCATTCCAGGGCCCATGTTACTGTGCGAGCGAGCTTGCCACCGACGAGAAGACGTTGTTGGCGTTGCCTCCGATGAGCCGTATCGTGCCAACCACGATCACCAAGATTACGGCTAACATCACCGCGTATTCCGCGATGTCCTGCGCCTCCTCATCGCGCCACAAACGGCGGAAACCCTTTGTATTCATTTTCTTCTCCACTTCCCAGCAGCCGGTTACCTGTGGCCAGGAATTGGGTCATTTGTGGGCACCGGCGCTGCTTGGTTGAGTCTCGCTTGCATGTTGTGAATCAATAGCTTGCGAAGGAAAAAGACTACCCAGCCTCTTCCTTGCCCCATCATACTCCGAGCTCACTTCGTCGGTGCGACAATTTCTCGCCGCGGACGGGGTCCCGCATCTGGTTTCTCAAGTAACCTTAGTCTCTCAGATAACGTCGGGGTCCGGTCAAGAAACTAAAGTTTCAACCCCCGAAGGCGCCGGCGCTAGGGCCCGGTCTACGTTCGGCCATGCTTGATACGCCGTCAGGCCGACGACCCGGCATCTTAATGGACCGGTAGCGTCCGCGTGAGCACGGTCGCCTGCGGATCGGAAAACACCACCTTCCAATCCGGCAAACTCGACAGGGCAGTCACCAGGGGCGCATCCGGCGGCAAGACCACGGTTCGCACTCCCCAGCGCTCCAGTCCGGACCGCCAAGAACTGCCTCGCAGGTAGTAGGTGGAAGCGAATTCTTGCAAGAACGAATCTCCATAAAGATCCGCCCGCCCGTCGATGTAAACCTGGTACTGCGGATAAAGTTGCCAAATGAAATACCCTCCCCAGTTGTAGTGGTTCATCAGGGGAGCCGGAGCTCGGGCAAGCTTGAGGAAGCGAACCGCAGCGGAAGGGAACTCCTTCGTCTCGCTGGCGCCTTGCTTGGCAACAACCAACCAGGCTCGCGCCGCCGCAAACCCTAGGAACCCTGCCAGCAACACCACGTTCACCATCAACTTGGTCCGCGTCAGGGGCGTCGCAAGATCGAAAGGCGAGTTCCTGGTCTGGTTGAATCGAGCCTGAATAATGGCGCTTAATAACGGCACCGCCACAAGCGCAAAGATCGGGATGTGACGCACCGATCGCAGCGCGGCAGCCATGGTGAAGGCCAGTAATAAGAGCTCTCGAGCCCGCAATCTTCGCGGCGACAAGGCCGGCGCCACCAGCCAGGCGAGCATGAGGCAGAGCGCCGCCAGATATTTGGCCTGATGAAAATCCGGCGACTGCCATTCTCCAATGTAGGCCAGCATGGCGCGGGAATGGAGAGTTTCGAAGGGGTAGCGATACATGGCTTGGCCGTAAGGGTTCAAGGGAACGACTGCAATCGAAGCGGCGGTGACCAGCGCCAGGGTCTTCATGCGCACGCGCACGTCCCGCTGCTGCTTGTGACCCCATGCCAGTTCGACCGCATCTCCCACCCAAAAGATGAGCAGAAATGCGATGCCCAGAGCATATCCGGCGTGAAGGTTCACCCAAAACACCATAAGGACCGGGACCGACCACAGCAGCCGCCCCCGCTGCTCGGAGCGCTCCAGGAGGAACAGAAGCAGACTGGCGAGAAACAGAGTGAACATCTGGGGCCGCACTCCGAAACTGGGCACCGACGCGATCGCTCCCCACACCGTCATGGTCCCCGCGACATAGGGTTTTCCCTCGCATCGCAAAAACACTACGAAGAACGCAATGCTGATGAGAGCCGCGAAGGCCGCGATCAGCCCGCCCCAGCCTCCTATCCGGTACAGACCATAGATAACGATCTGAGACAGCCATTCGTGGTCGACCCAGGGTTGCCCAAACTTGGTGAACGAGTACGGGTCGGCGTGAAAAAGTTTGTGATTTTCCAGCATCAGCTGGCCGGTCCGCAGATGCCACCACAGGTCGGGGTCGGTCGCATTGCGAAATCCCAGCGCGAAAATACCCATGGTGACGACCGCCACAAATATCCGCCTGGTTGCGAAAATCACTCTCACGATTTCACGATCATACCGCGACGATCCGATGTTCAGGAGTCACTCAGCAGCTCTCGAACCCCTGGATGCTCCGATTTCCGGGAGGTGTTTCCATCGACGGCTCATGGTCTGCGATCCCGCGGAAGCCAGGGCTTTGCGCCAGTGAAATGATCGCGCCTTGACGCCGGCTCTGGCTCCGGCTAACGTAACTCGAATCCTAGCGCTCGAGCTCTTGGAGCAATGGCGCGGAAGATGGCTGGCTGATCGGAGACACGGTCGAGGTTCATGGTGCAGTTCGATATTGACTCCAATTCACCCCGGGTTGCCGCGTGTGCCGATCAAGGGAAACCCCTCCCCACCGGCAGATTTGTCCGCCTAGTTCTACTGGCCGCATCGGTCGCAGCTTGGGTGTTCTCGGTCGCCGAGACTTCCTCGGCTCGGCAGCTACCACAGCCGAGATCGGTGGTTGAAACCGGCAGGTTCCGTCTGCACAAATTCGAACAACCGATCGGCGAGGAGACCTACGATATTACTCGCGAAGGACCGTCGATGGTGGTCAAAATGGATTTCAAATTCACCGACCGCTCCACGCAGGTTCCTCTTTCGGCCAGCTTTCGCTCGAACTCCGACCTCACGCCACAAGCCTTCGAGATCAAAGGGAAGATTGCGCGCACAGCGGACATCGATCAGGCGGTCGAAATTCTCCCGGACAAGATTCGCCTGCGCAATCGTGCGGAATGGAAGGAAATTCCTCCCTCCGCCGGCCCGTTCTTTACCATCGCCGCGTATGCTCCAACCACCATGCAGATGCTGCTGGTGCGCTATTGGCTTACCCACGGCAAGCCAGATGAAGTACCGACTCTTCCCGACGGCAAGGTCAAAATCGAGCCCCGGGGACAGGATACCGTCTCCCACAATGGCGGGAACGAGAGGCTGGATCGCTACATGGTCGAGGGGCTGGTGTGGGGAAGGGAGACGCTGTGGTTTGACCGCAAAGGCAATCTGATCGCGGCGGTCACGCTCGATGCCGAGTTCGATCACTTCGAAGCCATTCGCGAAGGGTATGAAAGCGCGCTCGGTCTGTTGGTGGGACGTGCCGCAGCCGACGGGATGGCAGCGCTCGCCGATCTTTCGAAAACCATCCCTGGCAGCCGCGCCGACCTACTGGCCTTGGTGGGAGGCAACCTCATCGACGGCACCGGAGCCGCCACCGTCCGGGACGCTACGCTGGTGGTTGAACGAGGTCGCATCATCGCCGTCGGGAGAGAAGCTGAGGTGAAAATCCCGGAGGGCGCGACCGTTGTCAACGTACGAGGCAAGACCATCCTGCCCGGCCTCTGGGACATGCACGCGCACTTCGAGCAGGTCGAGTGGGGTCCGGTGTACCTCGCCGCAGGCGTGACCACGGTGCGGGATTGCGGCAACGAATTCGAGTTCATCACGGCCGTGCGCGATGCGGTTGCCAACGGCCGCGGGCTGGGTCCGCGCCTGCTGCTCGCTGGAGTCGTCGATGGCACCAGTCCTTTTTCGCTCGGCATCCAGGCTGTCGATACTCCGGATGAAGCGCGCATGTGGACCGACCGCTACCACGATGCAGGATTTCAGCAAATCAAGATCTACAGCTCGGTCAAACTCGAGGAACTGAAAGTCATTACTCAGGAAGCCCATCGCCTGGGCATGACGGTAACCGGTCACGTGCCGGAGGGCTTGAATGCCTATCAGGTGGTCGAAGCCGGACAAGATCAGATCAACCACATCCAGTATGTCGCGGATATTATGCACGCTCCACCCTCGCCAAATGGCGGCACAGTCACCAACGGCCGGCGGCAGCGCACGCAACTGGTTCCGGGCATCGAGCTGTCCTCCCCCGAGGCCAGAAAGGCCATTGCTTTTCTTAAGGCGCGCGGAACCGTGATCGATCCGACCATTGCCCTCAGCGAGTTGTATACCGCGACCACCGCCAAGCCGCCGGCCAGCTTCGAGCCGGGCGTTAACGACGTCGCCCCGGAACTGGTGGAACAAGTCGCCGATGTCGGGCCCCCGACCGAGAAATCGGAGCTGAACGAGAAAGTCTTCAAGAAAGAATTAGAAATTCTAGGCGCCTTGCACCAGGCGGGTATTCCCATCGTCGCGGGCACGGATCAGGCGGTTCCCGGGCACAGCCTTCACCGCGAGCTCGAGCTTTACGTCGAGGCCGGCTTCACTCCCATGGAGGCCATTCAATCTGCAACGGTTGTCCCCGCCCGCGCGATGGGGCTCGACAAAGAACTGGGAACACTCGAGCCGGGGAAGCGCGCCGACCTGATCGTCATCGACGGTGATCCGCTCGTCGAAATTCGCAATACGCGCAACGTGGAATTCACCATTACCAACGGTCGACTGTACACCAGCGCCGAGCTTTGGCGCAGCGTCGGATTCAAACCGTGGCAAGACGCTGGTGCCTCGCACGGCACATCGCAATGATCCTCTGCGCGACCAGCAGCCGACTTCCACCCCTATTCAAAACCGAACCCTGACGGTAGAATCACCGCCAATGCATGGTGGTCCACTGCTGCTTGGGCATCGCGGTGCCCGTGCCTCTCGTTCGGTCGCCGAGAATACGCTCCCTTCCTTTGCTTTAGCGCTCGAGCATGGCTGCGACGGTTTTGAATTCGATGTGCGCTTATCCGGATCCGGCCGCGCAGTCGTCAGTCATGATGACGAAGTCCAGGGGTTCAGCCTGTCTACGACAACCCACGACGAGCAGTTGCACTTGCCCGTACTTCGCCAAGTTTTGCAGCATTACGCCGAGAAAGCCTTCCTCGATATCGAGCTTAAGGTACCGGGGCTCGAGTCCGAAGTGGTGCAAAGCCTGAACAAGCACCCGCCGGAGCGGGGCTATGTGGCCTCTTCCTTCCTTCCCGAGGTGTTAATTGCGCTCCACGCACGGAACGGCTCCATTCCTCTGGGCATCATCTGTGACAACCGGCAACAGCTCGCGCGCTGGGCGGATCTTCCGGTGGGCTATGTGATTCCGCATCATTCCATGGTTAGCAAGCGGCTGGTAGAAAAGCTGCGCAGCGCCGACAAGACGATACTTGCCTGGACCGTCAATGACAAAACCACCATGCTGCGGATGGCGGACTGGGGAGTTCACGGGATCATCAGCGACGATACCGAACTGCTAGTAAGAACCTTTCGCTGATTGGATGGATTGCGAGGGAAATCCGGAGAGAAGTAAAACGCTCGGCATCGAGGGAGACCCTGTTCGGTAGTTTTCTCACCGAACTCCGAGCAACAGCTCAATCGTCAGTTGGTCAAGGCGTTCGTAGCACAGCCGTTTGTGGAGGATCGCACCCTTCTCGAAGGAATGGCTGAGCAAGCTCGCTACTCCCTTTTTGGAGAACCTACCGACCGAAGGGGTGTGGTGGTCGTCGGCGGAAGCCTCCTTGAGAATTGCCTGAATCTCCTTGTCGTTGTTCCAGCGCGCCGCTTTCTCTTTAAGGATCAGATACGTGCGCATACAACCACTGGCGAAGTCTTTGACTCCCTCGTAGTCCTCGGTACGATAAGCGTGCGCATCGAAGTGGCGTGGACCGTCGTATCCGACGTCTTCGAGAAACTTGACCAGAAAGAAAGCGGACTTCGGATTGGCAGCGCCAAAGCGAAAGTCCTGGTCATATCGACCGGGCACTTGATCGTTCAAGTCGATGTGGAATAACTTGCCAGCCTCCCACGCCTGGGCGACTGTGTGCATGAAGTTGAGACCCGCCATTTGTTCGTGGGCTACCTCGGGATTCACACCGACGAGTTCGGGATGGTCGAGCGTGGGAATGAACCCAAGATAGTGGCCGGTCGTCGACATATAGATGTCAGCGCGCGGCTCATTCGGCTTGGCCTCGAGAGCAAAGCGATAACCGTAGCCCCGATCGATCGAATATTCGCACAGATAATTGACCGCTTCGCGAAGACGTTGGATCGCTTCATCGACACGCCGGCAGGCATCGGTTTCAACGCCTTCACGTCCGCCCCATAGGACAAAAATCTTGGCCCCGAGTTCGGCCCCCAAATCCATGGCGCGCAAGGTCTTCTGCAAAGCGTAGGCGCGCACTTCGGGATCGTTGGAGGTAAAGGCGCCGTCGCGAAAAATAGGGTGGTAAAAAAGATTCACTGTCGCCATGGGAACCGTGATGTGGTTCTTTTGGCAGGCTTTCTGAAACTGACGAACGATTTGATCCCGCTCCGCCGGCTGGGCATCGATGGGGACGAGGTCGTTGTCGTGCAAGTTGACGCCCCAGGCCCCGACTTCCCCCAGCAAGGAAACGATCTCCAGCGGGGAAATCGAACCACGCACCGCATCGCCGAAGGGATCGCGCCCGCGATTCCCGATGGTCCAGAGTCCAAAAGAGAATTTGTGTTCCGGCCGAGGTTCGTAACTGCCTTTGCTCATGTGGTTCCTTTTCGCACTCCGCCTGTGGATTCCCCCGCTAGCTCATCACCGTTGAAAATCACCTCGTCGCCGGAAAGACGCGGCCGATAGGTACGGCATGGCTTTCCCTCATTGATCAGGACGGGAGGACGATCGCCGCTGTCAGGCTCAACGAAGATAGCAAATCACCGGTGAACGACAAAGCGTGAACCGAACCGGCTGCGGGTTCGAGCACGCTGCGATTGGGCCCTAAGTCACACCCTGCGGAACGAGTGTCTCTGTTTTCGCAAGAAATGCCTGGTATTCGGTTTCGAAGCCTTCGAGCTCCGCCTTCATGCGCGCGTCATCCCATCCCCGAATCTCAGCTACCCGCGCTGCCGCTACGGTGGTGCACGCTCTCGACCAACACCTGCCCAAGGCGAGCGGAACCCGGCGTAGCAGAACATCAGCCAGGCTGACGGCACGCTGGTTCTCGAATGCATCCTCGGCCTCTGCCACGATGTGATGGGTATGGGGGCACAGGCGCTCCCTCAATTGCGCGCTCGTGCGCGCCCGGCGCGCGATCTCCCAAGAGCGTTGCCCATACCACTCGACCATCGCATGCGCGGTTTCGGGAGTGATCGACGCAATTTGGGAAACCTCGGCGACGGTTTTTGCGAGCAGGCCATCCAGTTCGCTCTCCGAGGCCAGAGCCACCGAGGATCGTGCGGATCGAAACCCTAGCTTCTCGGCGCACTCTCGCGCCACGGAGCCGGCCGTGGTGAGCTTTCCACCAATCACCGAGATCATGCCCGCGGCTCCATCGAGGGTGTGATCGTGGAAATAGTGACGGCGAGGAATCGCCGAAGGTGCTACGTGGGGAGAATAGGGAAGCGGGCGCACCCCGGCAAATGCGTAGCGGATATGGCTGCTGGAGATTCCGAGCCGGGGAAACAAGCCGGCGAGCGAGGACAGCAGATAGCGGATCTCCTCCGCGGAAGGCCGCACCCGGCTCGGATCACCACTTTCAGGCACTTCGGTGGTGCCGACCAGGATCTGATCATTCCAGGGAATGATGAAGATGGGACGCCCGTCCACGGCCTCGGTGTACAAGGCCTGGCCCGGTGCCCCGGCAAACTTCTCGAGCACGATGTGGGATCCGCGCACCCCTCCCACCATCCGATGCGGCGTGTGAACTCGCGAGTTTTCGCAGATCTCATCCGCCCAGGGGCCAGCGGCATTGATGACCGAAGAACACTCGACTTGTTCCTCCCGGCCGCTCAGTTCATCACGCAGCACGGCACCGGTTGCCCGCCCGTGACGGATCGTGACCGCGAGAAGGCGAGTATGGTTTCTTGCCACGCAGCCCGCAGCCGCGGCTTCCACCAGCCATTCCGCGACCAGGCGCTCGGGAAACTCACACTGGGCATCTTCGAAACGGAACAGCGAAAAGTGTCGCCCGTGATCAAGCAGGCGCTCGAAGTCGGCGGAGTCGTCCTGCCTACGATCGATCGGGCTGCCGGCGATGCGCCGGTATAGCCACAGCCCGGCACGCACGGCGAGGGCGCTGCGCCGGCTTTTGCCGTCCAAGGCAAGCACGAACTCGAGGGGGCGTACCAGATGGGGATAATCGCGTAGGAGCTTCCTGCGCTCCCCGAGAGACTCCCGCACCTGCGCAATATCGCCGTGTTCGAGATAACGCAGACCGCCGTGGATGATGCGAGTTGATCGGCTGGTAGTTCCCGCTGCAAAATCATGCTGCTCGACGAGCAGAGTCCGACGCCTGGCTCGCGCACACTCACGGGCGATGGCTACGCCGTTGATTCCTCCACCAATGACCAGGACATCAAACGGCAGGTTCTCGAGAGGCGGTCGGGAGTTCATCACCAGGCTTTGATGCGCGCGGTTTTCACTTGGCATTCTACTGCCCAACCACATCCAGGAGTGAAGTCGTCGGAAGCTTCCCGTCAGCCGGCCCCGAGGTCCCCATAACCAGTATGCCAGCCACCAGACCGAGCGGGGTTGCCCTGTTCAGGCTCAGTGTGGCGGATTGATCAGACGCCGGAAAGATGACGGAAGTTTGGCCTCCCGCGCTCCGATTGCGCGTCACTCCCACGGTTGCCCGAGCGACCTGGCGTCATTTAAAGTTTAGGGTCGAATGTTCACCACAGGAAAACGCTTTGAAAAAGCGGTTTCGATCATGGCTCGCCTGCGCGCGCCCGGCGGATGCCCGTGGGACCGCGAGCAGACCTTCGATTCGATTAAGCCGTACACTCTCGAAGAAGCTTACGAAGTACTCGAGGCGATCGACAATCGTGACTGGCAGGAGCTCGCCGGCGAGCTTGGCGATCTCCTGCTGCAGGTCCTCTTTTATGCTCAGATGGCTCAAGAACAAGGGTGGTTTTCGATCGATGACGTGCTCGACCGGCTTTCGAGCAAGCTGGTCAATCGCCATCCCCACGTCTTTGGAGACGTCAAAGCTGAAACCTCCTCGGACGTATTGCGCAACTGGGAAGCTTTGAAAGCGGAAGAGAAGAAGCAGCGACTGGAATCGGGCGGAAGCAAAACGGCAACCGCCGAAGAGCCCGGCGAGTCGGTGCTGACGGGTGTTTCCTCTGCCATGCCGGCGTTGCTCGAAGCCCACAAGCTGAGCTCGCGTGCGGCGCACGTGGGCTTTGACTGGCCCGATGTCCGAGGCGTCGTCGAGAAGCTGGAGGAGGAAATTCAGGAAGTAAAGCAACACTTGAAGGAATTGCCGGAACCTGCTCGGCAAATGGAGACACAAGGCCCCCAACAGCCAGAAAAACCTAACCTCAGCGACTCGCTCCGCAACCGTCTCGAGGGAGAACTCGGCGATGTGTTTTTTGTGCTGGTCAACCTGGCGCGTTTCCTGTCGCTTGATCCGGAATCGGCTCTCAAAAAGACCAACCGTAAATTCCGCCGTCGCTTTCAATCGGTCGAACGGCAATTAAGCGATGGAGGTCGCCGGCCGCACCAGGCCTCGATCGAAGAGCTAGAGTCCTTATGGCAAGAAGCCAAGCGGCAGGAACAACCCGACCGGTGAGCGACGATTCGCTTCTCATCCGCAATTGCCACGGCCTCGATGAGATGCGTGCCTGTGTACTTCTGCAAAAAGAAGTGTGGAATTTCGCCGATATCGAACTGGTGCCCTTGCGCATGTTTGTGGTGGGCGAGAAAATAGGCGGCCAGGTGGTTGGAGCCTTTGACCGGGGCGAATTGGTGGGGTTTGCGTTCGCCATCCCCGGCGTTCGCCATGGGTGTTCGTTCTTGCATTCTCAGATGCTGGCCGTCCGCCAACCGTACAGGAATTCCGGCCTGGGACGGCGCCTCAAGTTATTTCAGAGAGAAGATGCCCTCGTCCGCGGTTTTGAACTGATGGAGTGGACCTTTGATCCCCTGGAAATCAAGAATGCCTACCTCAACCTCGAGAAACTGGGCGCCATTGTGCGCCGGTATAACATCAATCTGTACGGCGTGACGTCGTCGTTGCTGCAGGCGGGTCTACCCACCGATCGGCTGGTGGCCGAGTGGTGGCTGAGCTCCAACCGAGTGGAAACGTTGCTCGCGACCGGCGCCAAACCGGCTTTCCAGGTTCTCGAGGCCATTTCGGTTCCCGCCGGGATTTATGATTGGAAGGCAAAACCCGAGACTCGGAATCGGGCCCTGGCCTTACAGGGCAAGAATCGCGAGGCGTTCCTGAAGGCTTTCGCCGAGGGGCTCGCCGTGCTCGGCTACGAGCGCGATGCGCAGGGAAATGGCCGCTTCTTGTTGGGACGCTGGGAGGAGGAGCGGGGTTCCCCCTCGTCTTGAGTCTTTGGAGGCTTCCGTCTCTACTGTCGGCTTATGAAAATTGAATTGATCACGCTGCGCGAAATTCAGATGCCCCTGGTCCATTTTTTTGAGACCAGCTTTGGCCGCACCTACAATCGCCAGATTCTCCTGCTGAGCGTTCACTCGGATGGGGTTACCGGATGGGCCGAATGTGTGGCGGGGGAGAATCCTTACTACAGCTCGGAGTGGTTCGAAACAGCCTGGGCCACGATCAAGCATTTTCTTGCCCCCGCGGTGCTCGGGCACAGTGTGTCCACCGCCTGCGAGAGCGTGCCCCTGATGGGACAGGTTCGCGGCCATCGCATGGCCAAAGCTGCCATCGAGAATGCGATCTGGGATGCCGAGGCTCAGCAGAAGCAAGAACCTCTTTGGAAGCTGCTCGGCGGCAAGCGGCGGGACGTTGTCTGCGGTGTTTCCATCGGTATTCAAGATTCGCTCGAGCAACTGCTCGAGAAAATCCAAACCGAACTCGCGGCCGGGTACCGCCGCATTAAAGTGAAGGTAAAGCCCGGGTGGGACGTCCGGGTCCTCGAGGCGATTCGCGGCCGCTGGCCGGAGATCGTTCTGAGTTGCGACGCCAACAGCGCCTATACCCTCGACCAGCTCGAACACCTGCGGAAATTCGATCAGTTCAACCTGCTGATGATCGAACAGCCGCTTTGGAATGACGACCGCTATTATCACTCCCGCCTGCAACGGGAGATACAGACGGCAATCTGTCTCGACGAAGCCATTCATCATGCTCGCGATGCGGCGGAAGCGCTCGAAATCGGGGCCTGCCGCATCATCAATATCAAAGTGGGCAGGGTGGGCGGCTTCACCGAGGCCAGGCGGGTCCACGACGTGTGTGCCGCGCGGCAGGTTCCGGTGTGGTGCGGCGGGATGCTGGAATCGGGAGTGGGCAGAGCCCACAATATTGCCCTCTCCACGCTCGAGAATTTCCGTCTGCCGGGTGACGTTTCCGCTTCCAAGCGCTATTGGAAGGAAGACATCATAGACCCGGAAGTCCAGGTAACTCCGCAAGGCACGATTGTGGTTCGTGATGAGCCGGGCACGGGCTATCGCGTGCGGGAGGAGCTCATTGAAAAGCTTACCCTGCGAAAAGAAGTAATGCGACCCTGAGCGCGGGTGGCTTCGGGTGTGAACTATTTGGAGGCAGGATGGCTCGAGGCGTGCTGCCGCTGGTTCGCCAACACTGCTTGCTCTTTCTTTAACAGCTCCACTCCCTGAGCGAAGGTCAGATTCCAAGGAGCGGGCGAGAAATCACTGAAAGTTTCGTTGGACTTGATCACGATCTTTTTAAGCAGAAGCTCTTTACCGGTGAAGGCGATGTCCATGCGCGTGATCTCCCAGTCGTGGTCGGCGACGACTCCCTGCTGGACTACAAACCGGCCGCCCTTATCCAAACGGCCGAAGATTCCCCATCCGAAGGTCACATCCTTGAATAGTATTCCGTCGATCTTCGCGATCCGCTTCTTGCCTGCGTCTATCAGGACATAACCTCGCATACCCGTCAGGACCTGCTCGGTGCGCGACGGCGGGTTGTAGTTCGGGTTCGAACGGAAGCGGAGCCGCACGAGTTGATCTCCCGGGCTGCCCATCCCCTCGCTCCCGCTCTCGGTGCCCTCAAACTCGTACAAAAAAGCCTCGGGCAACGCCTTCATGATCCGGTTTTCGCGCTCGGTGTCCTCTCGCTCCGCCCTCTGCCTCTTCTTGAGTTCCGCGGGGCTGTGCGCCAAAGCATCCAGCCGTGCCTCTTCGGCCTTGCATTGTTCCGGCGTGAGCGGTTTGCCATCGGATTCGACGAGAAGCCGGGGAGTGCCCTCGGTGGTTTCGACGATCAGGTCGACTTCGGAGCCGTGAGCGGTTTCCTTGTGGTCTCGGTACATCAATCGCATCCCGCCATTGTTGGCGTGGATTTCGTTTTCCGCGGTTTGCCGCACCAGCTCATGCGGCGAAATCGAGGCGGGCTGCTGCCCGCTCGAACTGCCCAGTGAGACGGCCACGCTAAGAGCTGCAATTAGCCCTATCCCCATGCGCCTTCTGCCGATCTTCAGCAGCCTGGAACGCGCTTCGGTCTTCACCGCCACCTCTGCCAAGGCCCCACGTCTCTCTGACTCAAATTTTAAGCCAAGGGTTGCCGGCTCTGTGCTCTCATCTCTCAGGGCGTTATTACCGTGGTTTGTGATCATTTCTGTCTGGGGCTGCCGAGGATTGGGCAAATCGGTTAGAATCCAGTCTCCGAGCCAGCGCGAAATCTTGGAAGGAGATCCGAACCATGCCCATGTCTACCGAGGTGGACTTTGCCCATATCGGCAACTCTGTCAGCATCAAAGGAGAAGTTTCCGGCAGCGAGGATCTTTACGTCGGCGGCGTGGTCGAAGGCGCCATCGAGCTAGCGGGGAACAACCTGGTCATTGGGCCCAACGGTCAGGTTCGGGCCAAAGTTCATGCCAAAGGGGTTGTCGTCGAAGGCAAGGTGGAGGGCTCCATCCGAGCCAGCGAGCGAGCGGAGCTGCGGAAGACGGCAATCGTGATCGGCGATATTTCAACCCAGCGCATTGTGGTCGAGGACGGGGCGTCTTTTGTCGGTAAAGTGGATGTCCAGCCCGAGGCCGCGAAAGCCGCGGCCAAGGCCGCCGAGGCCCAACCGAAAACCAACCCCGGCGCGCCCGCGCCTCGAACTCCAGGCGACTCGGTAGCCAAATAGGAGAAGGCGTGTCGCTGGTTCTCCCCCATACGATGTGTCTTAATGTATCTTAAAGTTACAGAGGGGCGTGCGACGGGCCGGAGCGAAAAATCCGCGCCCGACTCATCTCTTGATGAAAATCTTTCGTAATTCCGTCACGCCCCCGGAGGTCAAACCGGTTCCAGGGGTTGAGCGGCTGACGCGGCGTTCGAGCGGGCTTCGAGAACTGGCCCGCTTGCTCGCGTCGGAAGAACCGCTATGCGTTCTTGATCTGGGTTCGACTTCTGCCGCCAATATTCGCTATCTGACCGAACGGGGACACAAAATCTATAGCGAGGACCTGCTGGAGGCCTCGACCGATCCCGATCTCGTCACCAAAGATGAGGATGGACAGCGAATCTTGGACCACAAGCAGTTCTTTTCCGAGAATCTGGCGTACTCGGCGGCGAAGTTTGATCTGGTCCTGTGCTGGAATTTGGCTGACTACCTGGATGAGAGCCTGGTCAAGCCGGTGATGGCGCGCCTGTGGTCGGTGATGAAACCGGGAGCGATGCTGTTGGCCTTCTTTCACACTCGCGAAGCCGGGCCGGATGCGCCTTGTTATCGCTACCATATCGTGAGCACGGAGACCCTGGAAATGCAGCACGTGCAAGCGCAACGGGATTTGCGCAAGGGCACCGGCGAACGAAGCTTCCGCCTGCAGCGCGTCTTCAATAACCGCCACATCGAAAATCTTTTTCGGGATTTTACTTCGATCAAGTTTTTCTTGACCCGCGATAACGTCCGCGAAGTGCTGGTGGTGCGGTAGCTGGCATGCTGTAGCCAGCTGCTTGGTCGACCCACTGGGGCTTCATCGGTCTCCCCCACTCCACCTCATCTCGTGCTGCGGACCAGATACCGGGCGAGCGCGGGCGAGCTCTTGAGCAGGAAAAAAAACGGTCGGCGAGCGAGGCGCGGGATCTGAAGCATACGGCGAAGCTTGGCGGACGAGCGGAAGACGGGAGCTAGCTCGCGCCGATATTGTCGGCGGTACTCATCGATGGCCTCGCCAAGGCGTATCTCGTCCTGAAAGAAGGGACCCAGACAGTGCGCCGCGAGCGTGCCGCTGCGCAACGCCAACGAGATTCCGTCGCCGACGAACGGATCCACAAATCCCGCGGCATCGCCCACCCGCAGAACCCCGGCTCGCGCTGCTTCCGGCGTGGCGAAGACCAGGGGAGCCACGCTCATCGGCTCCATGCGCGGCTGCCATCGCCGGGCGCGCCGGGCGAGCGCGGGATCGAGGTCGAATACGTCCTCTAAGCGGCTCGCGACATCCGCCCGCACCATGGCGCAGACGTTGATACGGTCGCGGTCATGCTCCGCTTCGAGGGCCACCGGCTGTACCCCACAGTAACCACCGTCGAAGAAGTAGAGATCCACGGACTCGCTCGGAGAAGACTCCGAAAAGTGTGCCTTGACGCCGATCCACTTGCTCCGGCCGGCGCCGGGATTCGATTTCGCAAGCTTCAGACTCGACCAGCGGCCAGAGGCGTCAACCACGGCTCGGCCTTCGAGGTCGCCGACGGAGGTGCGCACGACAAATGGGCCGGTGCCGAGGATAAAGTGAGCGCTCGCCTGCTGCCGGGTCTCGACCCCAGACTCGGCCGCAGATTGCCACAGGGCCCGATCGAGATCCAGCCGCGCGATGCTCCGGGCGCTCCGGTCGATCGGAGCCTCGAGCATGCGATCATCGAGGAAGATGCGGGCTCTCGGAATCCGCACTGCTTCCTCGAGAATTCCCCGCTCGTGCCCGCTGAGCAACTCGAACAACAGGCCCAGCGCCTCCGGGGAAACAAATTCGCCGCATACTTTGTGACGCGGAAACCGTCCCCGCTCAACCAGCAGGGTGCGTGCCCCCATGCGGGCGGAGGTGATGGCGGCGGCGGTCCCGCCCGGACCACCCCCGATAACGATCAAATCGTACCTGGGGCGATCAGCCATCGCGTCCTCGAAGAGAGCCCGGAAGTCGTTGCTTCCACACCACCACTCCCATCCGGAACAGAGAGTGGCGTCGGATGACCATACCTGCCTTCGCCGCAGGTTGAAGGATCTGCTCGACCTCATCCGGGGTATAGGCCTGTCGGATGGAGGCGGGCGCATCATGTTGGGTCAGCCGGCTGCGGTACAGTGGCCAGCCGGCGTAACCCAACGCCAAATGCATCGGATGCCGCACCAGATCGTTGATCAGCACAGCGATTCGGGCCACTCGCAGACCTTCCGTCACCAGCTGAAGCAGCTCTTGTGGTGAGAAGTGGTGGGCCAGGAGACAGCTCGACACCAGGTCGAAACTGTCGTCACCGAAGGGAAGGGCGCGAGCGTCTGCTGCCACCCGCGGGACGGAGTCCCGAGCCCTGTTTCCGAGGTGAGAAGGGGCGCGGTCGAGCAAGCTGACCTGGAGGTGAATGCCCCGCCTGGCGAGGCGTTCCCCCGCGGCCCTCGGCACCTCTCCCGATCCCGCGCCGACCTCCAGAACCGAGAGTGATCGGGTTCCAGTTTTTTGGGCCACGTACTCGATTATGCTGTAGGTTGTGGCCACTCCGCCGAACCAGTGGTTAATTCTGGCCAGGTCCGAAAGGGAAGCCGCAATCTCATCCGGAGTACCGGAATCGCCGTCAAGAAGCTCGGAAGTGCGGACACGTTGCATCGCGGGAAGCCGTCTATGGTGGCGCTTGGTTCGTACTCTTCGAGGGTGAAGGGCGAAAAGGATCCAGGAACCAAACCCGGGTTCTGCGGGTCTAGACTTCGGCCAGTTCCTCTTCGAGCAGCTGTTTATGGTAGAGATCGGTGTAGTAGCCGTTCCGTGCCAACAGCTCTTCATGCGTGCCCAGCTCGACGATCGTTCCCCCGTGCAACACGGCAATGCGATCGGCATTACGCACCGTCGAGACCCGATGGGAGATGAAGATCGTGGTGCGGCCTTGCATGATCTCCCGCAGGTGGTTCAGGATCTTGTCTTCCGTGTGCGTGTCGACGCTCGACAGCGCATCATCGAGAATCAGAACGCGAGGATTGCGCATCAGGGCGCGTGCGATCGCCGTACGTTGCTTCTGACCGCCGGAGAGGGTGATGCCGCGTTCTCCGACCAAGGTGTGATATTGCTCGGGAAAGCTTTCGATGTCATCCGCGATGCTGGCCGCTTGCGCCGCTGAGGAAACTTCGCGATCGCTGGCTCCGCTGACTCCAAAGCTGATGTTCTCGCCTATGCTCTCGCTGAAGAGAAAGGTCTCCTGCGGCACGAATCCGATGGACTTGCGCAGGAACTCCAGAGGATATGCGCGAATGGGCCGGCGGTCGATGAACACCATCCCGGGTGCGGCGTCATAGATTCGCGGAATCAAGCTGACCAGCGTGGTCTTGCCGGAACCGGTCGGACCCACGATCGCCAGGCTGCTGCCTGCGGGGATTCGCAGGCTGATGTCCTTTAGAACCTCCGCACCGTTGTAGGAAAAGCTCAGATGGCGGAACTCGATTTCTCCTTCCATCGGGGTTGCCGAGGCTGTCGAGTCGACCTCCGCGGTATCGGCAATCTCCGGCGATTCGAGAAAAATCTCCTCAATGCGGCCCATCGAAGCGGTCCCGCGTTGAAAGATATTTACCACCCAGCCCAAGGCGATGACCGGCCAGGTGAGTTGCACCATGTAGGTGTTGAAGGCCACGAAAGCCCCCAGACTCATCGCACCGTTGAGCACCTCGCGCCCGCCCAGCCAGAGCACAAGCACAATGGCCAGGCCCAGCATGATTTCGAGCGTCGGCCATAACATGCCCATCAAGCGGACCAGTTTCAGGCTTCGTCGGATGTATTCCCGGTTGGAAGCTTCGAAACTCGCGATCTCAGCCTCTTCCTGCACATAAGCGCGAATCACCCGAGCCCCGGAGAAATTCTCCTGCGCCCGGGCGGAAATGTCGGAGAACATCGCTTGAATCTTTTCGAATCGCTCATGAATCTGGCGCCCGAAGTACTGGATGACGATGCTCACCATGGGCAGAGGCAGAAAGGCGTACATCGTGAGTCGGGGGCTGATCGAGAGCATGAACGCCAGTGCGCCGGCGGTAAACACGATGGTGTTCGCCGAATACATGATGGCCGGCCCGAGCAGCATGCGCACTGCATTGAGATCATTGGTGGCCCGAGCCATGATGTCGCCGGTGCGTGTCCGCTGATAGTAGGAATACGAGAGTTTTTCCAGGTGACGGAAGAGATCGTCTCGCAGATCGAATTCGATCTCGCGAGAAATCCCAATCACGATCCACCGCGTGAGGAACTGAAAGATGGCCTTGGTACAGGCGACGGCAAGCAGCAATAGAGCGTAGGTGACCAGCTTGTGCCGGGTGACGTCCCGATGGAGGTCGTCCACCGCGCTGCGGATCACCTGGGGGAACAGAATCCAGACTCCGTTGTTCAGAAAGACGCACACCGTCCCCACCAGATAGCGGCTTCGGTACTTCTTCAGGTAGGGAACAAGCGGGTGCAAGCTCTTGAGCAGCATAGTATCTTCTGAGCAACGATTGTATCAGTCGACCATCGGTAAGGCGGGGGCGGAAGGTCGCGTCCTAACGACTGCGCCGGAATCGATCGCGCAGGGCATCGATCTGCTTCCAGATTCTCGGTCGCGCGGCCGGCGCAACATGGCCTAGAACGGGAGCTCACGAGCAGGAAGGGAGCACGATGAAGGTTTGCGGTTGGTTAGGAGTTTGCGGATCCTTGCCGCCGAAAGCCCGGGTCTCAGCTGGAGGATCGTCGCCCGGGAACGGCTACGTCCTCCTCGCTTGAGTTGCCCAAGACAAATGTCCGGCACTGCGCCTGATTAGAGGATCCCAGGTTTATTCCGGATTGGGCGCGGCGGAATGCTCCATCATGTGCTGTTCCGCTCGTTGCTCGCGCTTCGCCAAGAATTCGTTCAGCTTGGTTTTCTGTTCGGGCGTCAGTATCTGGTAGGCCTGGGCCGCCAACTGGGCGTGCTCGACCTCGAGTTGTGCGCGGACTTGCGATTCCTGGCTGGCGATGGCCTGGGCCTTGGCCGGATCAAAAGTGCCGCTGGTAATCAGTTTTATCATCGCCAAGTGGCTTTCGCGCTCCTGGCTCCACAAAGGCTTCATACTGGTCTTGCCGTTATGGTAGATCTGCTTAATCTGCGCCTGTTGGGCATCGGTAAGATCGAGCATATCCATCATCATCGGTCCCAGAAGATCCCCGCCGCGGTGCCCGCCAGGGCCTTGGGCCGTCGCCGCTCCGCTCAACAGCGCCATGGCCAACACGAGGGAAATTGGGGCAATGCGTACAAATCTCATGGTTTTCTCCTTAGATGCTTCCTCACTCGGAAGTCCCGAGTTCTTGCTAGATAAGAACACCGATCATTCCGTGCAGGGGTAAATTGTCGGTCAACTGGAGTAAAGTTTTGTAAAAGGGCCTCCAGGCGACTTTGACAGGGGTTTTACTGCTCTTCTGCGGGTGCTATTGTAACAACGTGGATCGCATTCTGGTAATCGACGATGACACGGAACTGTGCGGCTTGGTGGGCGAGTATCTGGAGCCGGAGGGTTTTTCGATCGAAGCGGTCTCTGACGGCCACCGTGGTCTGGATCGGGCTTTGAGCGGCGATCACCGTCTGGTGGTGCTCGACGTGATGCTGCCCGGCATGAACGGCTTTGACGTCCTGCGCAAGGTTCGCCAGACATCCAGGGTCCCCGTGCTGCTGCTGACCGCCCGCGGGGAGGACGTCGATCGCATTGTGGGCCTCGAAATCGGCGCCGACGATTATCTTCCCAAGCCATTTAATCCGCGCGAACTCGTAGCCCGCATCCGTGCCATTCTGCGGCGAAGTCAGGGTGCGGAGAAGGGGGCAGCGGGTGAAATCCCCGAGGTTCTGCATGTCGGAGACGTAGAACTCGACCCGGCCAGCCGAACGGTCTTGCATAAGGGCCATGCGGTTGATTTAACCTCGGTCGAGTTCAACCTGCTTTATGTGTTGCTGCGGGAAGCCGGCCGCGTGGTGACTCGCGAGAATCTTGTCCATGAGGTGCTGAGCCGCAAGTTCTCACCCTTTGACCGCAGCATCGATATGCACGTGAGCAAGGTGCGCAAGAAGTTGGGTGATACCGATGACGGCACCGACCACATTAAAACGGTACGGGGCGTGGGATATATCTTCGCCCATCCTCGCGACCACTCCGGGAGTGGAGAATGAGAAGCTTGTTCGTCAAGATCTTTGTCTGCTACTGGCTGGCACAGGCATTGTTCTTCATTTTGGCCATTCTGGTGGCCTCGGCTTTACGGCCGTCCCGGGAAATTTCCAATTTGCAAGCCCAGCAAAGCCGATTTCTTAGCGAAGCGCTGCAGGCCTACCAAACGGGAGGGGAGCCGGCGGCTTGGAAGTACTTGCACAGCATCCACGACATGCATCATGTGCGCGTTTTTATTTTTGATGAGGCGGGCAAGGACATTCTGGGACGCAAGGCCACGGACAAGTGGATCGAGCGCGCCCGACATGGGGACATGAGTACCGCCGACACCTTCTGGGGAAGATTCCGCCCGACGCAGTTCCTGCGGGCTTCGACCACGGGGCCCGATGGTCGCCGCTACACCATCATCACGGATCTGCAGCCTGAACCTCACCCCCCGTGGTTGTTCTTTCATGGGGCACCGGGACTCGGCGTGTTGATCGGCATTATCTCGTCCGGATTAGTCTCTTATCTGCTGGCGCGTTATCTGACATCTCCCATCGTGCGACTGAGGGAGGCGACCCAGAAGCTGGCGGCCGGCGACCTGAGCGCGCGCGCCGGGGTGCCAACCGCAGGTCGTCACGACGAGACGGCGGAATTGATGCGGGATTTCGACCGCATGGCCGAGCGCATCGAAAACCTGGTTGCCGCCCAAAACCGGTTGCTAACCGATATCTCCCACGAGCTGCGGTCGCCCCTGGCTCGGCTGAATGTCGCGCTCGAGTTGGCGCGGCAGCGCAGCGGTTCGGAAGCTGCCAGCGCACTGGAGCGGATTGACCGGGAAAGCACCCGCCTGAATGAGATGATTCAACGGTTGTTGACCCTGGCGCGGCTGGAAAGCGGTGAAGACCAGCTCGAAAAATGCCCCGTCGACCTCGAACAGCTGGTTCGCGAGATTGCCAAAGACGCAAGCTTCGAAGCCCAGAGCCGTCGGTCGCATGTCGAGGTGCACATCGCCGACAATTGTTTGGTCGATGGCAATCCAAGTCTGCTGCATAGCGCGATCGAAAACGTGGTGCGCAACGCGATTCGCTACACCGAAGCGGGCACGAGCGTTCATATTCATTTGGAGCGCACCGATGCGGCTCCGGCCGAAGCCATCGTGCGAGTGAGCGACTCCGGCCCCGGGGTTCCCGAAGAGGCGCTCGACAAGTTGTTCCGGCCCTTTTATCGGATCGACGACGCGCGTAGGCGCCAGACCGGAGGCGTCGGTTTGGGACTCTCCATTACCGCCCGAGCCGTCGAACTTTCCGGCGGGAGTGTCGAAGCCCGCAACCGTACGCAAGGCGGTCTGATCATCGAGATTCGCCTGCCTCTGCTCATCCGCGAGCTGGCGAAGGATGCGGCGCTTGAAACCCCGGTTCCAGTTTCCGGGGGAAGGGATTGAAGGTGGGACAGTACGGCTTGCGGTGTTTGCTCTTTCCACCCATTCCTGATACAACCTGGACATAGCTATCAGCATCGAATTGCGCGGATCGATTTGCCTGCGGGCCGAAATCTGCCATCCAACCCAGGAGCTAGCGTCGGGATGAGGCCTCTCTTTCTGTCCTGTTTGCTTACGATTCTTTTGTGTGGATTCACTGGTTGCGGCTCGAAGAACATACCCGCCACCCCGAGCACGCAAATTGAGAACGCCACCATCTATTCTGCCGTCCTGGGCAATCCCGGTTTCATCCAGTCCTTCACGGCGACTCTAAGCCTGGGATCGCTCAACCAGTTTGGACCTTCGCCCCTTACGGGCAACATGCCTTTCAGCATTGCGATCGCACCCTCGCTCAACGCCCTCTTCGTGGATAACAACGGTTCGAATACCATCTCTGCTTTCAGCGTGAGTTCGAGTGGGTCACTCTCGGCGGTCCCGGGCGGGACCGCGACCGGAAAGTCGCCCATGGGTATGGCGATCGATCCCCTCGGGCGGTTCTTGTTCGTTGCCAATCAGGCGTCGAGCAGCATCTCCGTCTATTCCATCAATGGAACCAGCCTGCGGGAAGTTGCCGGTTCCCCGTTCACTACGATTCCCAAGGGCACAACCACAGCGACCCTGCCAATGGCGGTGGCCGTAAGCGCCACGGGGAACTTCCTCTATGTAGCGAATAATTTCACCAACTCGGTGGGTGCTTTTTCCGTTGCTTCTTCGGGTGCGCTCACCGCCCTCGGCGCATCGCCTTATCCAGTTTGCTCGCCGAACACCAACTGCATGGCCCCTTCCGGACTGGCCATCACTCCCGGCGGCGGATTTCTCTACCTCGCCAACACCGGCACGGCCAACGTTTCCGCCTTTGCCATCTGCGATAAGGTGGTCACGACTTGCGCCTATCCGAACAATCCCGACGGCACCTTAACCCCGGTGGTGAATCCCAATTGCTCCTGCAACGTGTTTTCCGCCGGGCTTGGTCCGATTGCAGTTAGGGTGGATCCTTATTTCTCGTTTCTTTATGTTCTCAACAAGCAATCCTTTCAGATCTCCGAGTACAGCTACTCTCCGGGCACGGGAGTGTTGACTCCGCTGTCCACCCCTGCGGTTTCGACCGGTCAGACTCCGCTCTCGTTCGTTATCATCCCCGGGGCAACAGGCAGCAACGCGGGGTTCACCATTACCGAGCCCAACGACTTCATCTATGTCGCCAATAGCGGCGCCTCCACCCTCGCCGCCTTCACCTTGAACACCACTACGGGAGTCCTGACCCCGTTAGGCGCGGCCACCGATATTAACGGCAATCCTTCTGCCGTGGCAGCACCTTAGCGCCTGCTCGGGGGGGCCGGGTCTGCCTTTTGCGGTCATGGGCAACGAAGCAAGAGGGTCGATCCATTCTCTAGGTGGGAACCTTCAGAATCATGTAGCCGCCCAGAAGCGCGAAGATCAAGTCAGGAGACCAGGCCGCCAGGAATGGGGGCAGCTCGCTGATATTGCCCAGGGCTTCAAACAAACCGGAGACCGTCCAGTACACCACTGCAATAGCCACGGCCGTGGCTACTCCGGTGATTGCTCCTCGCCGGCTCGCGGACAACGAAAAGGGAACTGCGAGCACCGCCATCACCAGGGCAATCACGGGAAAGGCGAACTTCTTTTCGAGCTGCACCCGCAGTCGCACCACATCGAATCCACTCTGCTCGAGATCATGGATGTAGCGCCGCAATTCTTGGGCGTTCATCTCCGAGGACTGCTTGACTTCCTTTTTGAAGTACGTTGGCGGCTCGTCGACGAAGGGAAAGGTGGCGACTTGGAACCTGCGATAGTCGGCGATGGCAGGACCGCGCAGCTCCCGTTCCCATCCTTGGGTGCAGACCCACTGCCGCAAGTCCTCTTGCCAGCGGGCGCGAGCCGCGTAAATGCGGTGGGTCAGTTGAAAGCTGAGAGGATCGAATTGAAAGACGGAAAGCCGTCCGAACTCGTTGCGCTCAGAATCAAACAGCTCGTAGTAGTAAATATTCGAATGCTCGCCGAAAATCCATTTTCGGTCCGGGTTCAAGTACGTCTGCGCCGGTTTGCCCTTGATCATATTCCGCAAGGCATCCTGGCGCTTGTTGGCGTAGGGTAAGTACAGCTGGTCGGAAAAAAACAGTCCGGTAGCCAGCACCGCGCAGCCCACCAGCAGTGGGGTTACGATGCGGTAGATGCTGATCCCGGTGGCCTTGATGGCAGTGATTTCGTTGGAGCGCTGCATAAGACCCAAGGTAACGAGAACCGCAAGCAGGATCCCCAGAGGAGAGATGTTGTACAGGAAATAAGGGGAGACATCGAGCAGATACTCGGCAACGATCAGGGGAGCAATCTGGTTCCGAAGAATGTCTCCCAGCAGCTCGAAGACCGTGAAGACCAGCAGCAGCAGCAGGAAGGTGGCCAGCACCAGGCCCAGGTTCACCACAAATTCCCGCAGCACATAGTCATCGAGAATCATCGGGAAGTGAGCCGTCAAGACCCGCCGCCGGGCGAGTGCTCGAGCAAAAGCATCCTCGGAGCGCGCCGAACGGGCCGGGACACTCGCGCCCCCCGCCGGCCGCGCCGGATTCCATAGGCTGCGAAACGACGAAAGATCAATCGGCCGGCGCTCGCTGCGCCAGCAAAGGATCGCTCCGCCGACGAAGAACGCCAGATCCGCCAGCCATACGCCGAACCCGGGCGACAACCTGCCTTGTCGCGCCAGGGAGACTCCGACCAGCGACACCAAATAATAGGCAAACACCAGGAGAATGGTGAGGACAAAGCCGGTCGATTTACCGCCCTTTCGAGAAGCCAAGCCGAAAGGAATGCCAACCAGGGCCAGGACCAGACACGAAGTAGGCAACGCAAAGCGCTGGTTCAGCTCAATCAGCGCCCATTTCGCGGAGGGATTGTTCTTGTCGGCGCTTTGCCGCCACAGCTCCGTGGTCGCAATCTGGGAGAGCGGAACCGACTCCTGTGGTTTCCGAGTGTCGGATTCCGGCAGAGAAATCGGCATGTCGGTCTGCTCGAACGTCGAGATCTGATAGTGGTCAGGATCCGCTGGATCGGTCTCGTGGGTCGATCCTTTGGTGAGGTGGAGGTGCAGCGTGTTCGGTCCTTCGCTGACCAGAATGCCTTGTTGGGCCAAGGTGATGCGTGGCGCCGCCGGCGTGCTGGTATCGGCGATGAAGACACCCTTCCAAATCGCGGCGCCTTGGGCGGCGGTTACGTTCTGGACGTAAAGCACGAGCTGGGGGAATCCTTCATAGAACACCCGGGGTTGAACTTCAAAGGATGCCTGGGAAGACTTCAGACGGTCTTGCAGGCGGGCCATGGCAGCCTGCGATCGGGGCGCGAGATACACGGCGTTGCCAAGCGCCAGCAACCAGGCTACGGCGGCAAAGATCGAAATGATTCGCAAGAACGTCAGGGGACCGATCCCGCTGGCGCGCATGGCGGTAATCTCGCTATCCGCCGCAAGCCGGCTCAAGCCAATCAGTATGCCGACCAGCACGGCGGCGGGAATGCTGATGGTTAGAGAGGTAGGCAGAATAAAGAAAAACACCTGGGCGACACTGGGCAACGGCGCACTGTTGCGGACCACCAACTCCAGGATTCTTCCAAGATCACGGGTAAAAAGAACGAAGGTGAACACGGTGACGCCAATCAAGGCGTGAGCCGTCACCTCGTGCAGAATGTAGCGGGTAAGAATTCGCATGGCCGCTAATCTAAGGGCAGTCTAGCACGCCACCAGATTGGCTCTCTGCCTGCGCCACCGGCACCGTAGATCGATCGGTCGTGGTCGAGGGTTCGCGCTTCGGAGGAACTTGCGGGTTGACCTCACGCGGTGAAAGGAGCCGAAGGTCATTCTTCGGTGGCATTCGGAACAGAACGAAGCATGTGCCACCGTGCTTCTCCGACCTACAGCAAAGCCAGAAGTTCCGGAAGTGATAGCGCTTTTGTTTTCTGGATCCCGATCTTCGACCAGATTACCAAAGACAGGGAGCGTGAACTTCCGGAACATTTTTATGCTCGGGACGAGACCCTAAACTGTGGTCGGAGCAAGCCGCAAACCCCTACCCGGTCTGCCGATCAGCAGGGCCAACTGCCGATGCGCGACCTGAGGTTTGGGACCGGACATGACAGAGCCATGATGAACAAGAAGGTAATGCGATCACTGCTTGAGAGCATGGAACGTGAGGCGGAGGAGTCCCTGCAACGGGATTCGGCTTTTGCGGAAGTCCTACAGGTCCTCAAGTGGGAAATCAACAATGATACTCGGGTTCAATCGGCGATTCGCGACCTCGAAGCTCGCGGACGGAGAGTCTTTAGCTCGGTGGTGCCCCGCATTCGGATCCGAATCCGAGGCGACGAGGGTGTGCTTCTGCTGTCCGGACGGACCGAAGAACCGACGTCGGCTTCGGCGGAGCAGGTCGGCCGCTTGACCGAGGAACTGAGAAGTGCGGCGAGCGCGGTGATCATGAAGAGTCGTTACCGCGAGGAGCTAGAACTCATCGTAAACAAGGCGGTGGGGTCCAGCGACCGCTTCGAAGGGATTGCTTCGGAGATCGAAAACGCCGGATACGAGGTCCTGATCTGTCTCGATCTTTCTGCCTATGCCCAGGTTCAGCAGTCGCCTCCGCGACTTGCGAAGGCTCGAGTCGACGAGGCGATGGTACGCCCGCGCAGACCCGCTTATGAAGAGCCCTTAAACCTCAAGTTTTCAGATCACGATTTGAGGTTTCTAAAGGCGCTGCGAATCAAAGTAGAAAAGGACTAAGGCAAGACAGAAGGTCGCGGGCCGAATTAAGGGAATTGTAACCGAGGCCATCGTCGGCCAATGGGACGACCAACAGGTTGGGACGACTATTCGGCCTTCAGATAGAGAACCGCCAGCGGCGGCAAGGTGAGGTTGACAGAGTACGGGCGGCCGTGGGCCGGGATGGGCTCGGCCTGTACCTGTCCAAAATTACCCATGCCGCTGCCACCGTATTCTCCGGCATCACTATTCAGCAGTTCCCTCCATAAGCCTCCCCTGGTAGCACCAATTCGATAGCCTATTCTCGGGACGGGGGTGAAATTGCAGGCTACGACCACCTCCTGGGTGGAAGAGCTTCCTTTGCGCAATAACGAGACTGTGCTCCAAGCGTTGTCGTTGCAGTCGATCCACTCAAATCCCGCGGGATCGTTGTCCAGCTCGTGCAAGGCGGGCTGCTCGCGGTAGAGCCGGTTCAACTGTTCCACCCACATTTGGACGCCACGGTGCATCGGATAATGGAGGACGTGCCATTCTAAGCTTGCGTCGTGGGCCCACTCGCGCACCTGTCCGAACTCGTCTCCCATAAAGAGCAACTTCTTGCCCGGCTGGGCGTACATGTACCCCAGCAGCAGACGCAGGTTGGCAAACCTCTGCCATTCATCGCCGCTCATTTTCCCGATCAGCGATCCCTTGCCGTGCACCACCTCATCGTGGGAAAGCGGTAAAACAAAGTTCTCGGTGAAAGCATAGAGCATGCGAAACGTCAACTTGTCGTGATGATATCTGCGATGGATCGGATTCTGCGCGAAATACTGGAGCGTGTCATGCATCCATCCCATATCCCACTTGAAACCAAAACCCAACCCGCCGAGGTACACCGGCCGGGAAACCATGGGCCACGACGTCGATTCTTCCGCAAAGGTCTCGACATCGGGGTATTCGCGGTACACCTCCTGATTGAACTGGCGCAGGAACTCAATCGCATCGAGATTCTCACGGCCGCCGTACTGGTTGGGCAGCCACTCGCCAGGCTTGCGGGAGTAATCAAGATAGAGCATGGAAGCGACAGCATCCACTCGCAAGCCGTCCACGTGATATTGGTCCAGCCAGAACATTGCGCTCGAGAGCAGGAAGCTGCGCACTTCGTTGCGCCCGTAGTTGAAAATGTAGGTTTTCCAATCGGGGTGAACCCCTCTGCGGGCATCGGCATGTTCAAACAGATGCGTACCATCAAAATAGGCGAGGCCGTGCACATCGTTGGGGAAGTGGGACGGAACCCAATCAAGAATTACGCCGATGCCGTGCTGGTGCAGGTAGTCGACCAGATACATGAAGTCCTGCGGCGTACCGTAGCGCGCCGTCGGGGCAAAATAGCCCGTCGTCTGATATCCCCAGGAGCCGTAGAACGGATGCTCCATGATGGGCAGCAATTCAACGTGGGTGAAGCCCATGCGCCCCACGTATTCAGCCAGTTGCCAAGCCAATTCCCGATAGGTCAGCGGCCGGTTGTGTTCCTCCGGCACGCGCCTCCAGGAGCCCAGATGCACCTCGTAAATGGAAATTGGCGCGTGATGGGAATTCCGGTTCTTGCGTTTCTCCATCCACGCCCGGTCCGACCACTGATATTCCAGGTCCCAAACTACCGAGGCCGTGCGGGGTGGCCTCTCGTGATAAAAGCCGAAAGGGTCGGCCTTTTCCGCGACGTGTCCGTGATGATGGGAGCGAATGTGGAACTTATAGAGCGATCCCTTGGTTACACCCGGAACCATTCCTTCCCAGATTCCGGAATTCTCCCTGGGGCGTAGGGGATGGGCACCGGGAGTCCAGTCATTGAAGCTGCCGATGACGTTCACCTCCTGGGCGTTGGGTGCCCAGACGCTGAATGCAACGCCCGCTTCGTCGCCCTCGCCCATCAGGTGCGCGCCCAGCTTGCTGTACACACGATAGTGGCGGCCCTCATTGAACAGATAGAGATCCTGTGCGGTTAACAGGCTGAAATCAGAACGGGTTGGGCGGATCGATGTTTCGGTTGTGTTCATGGCCTTTGCCATTCCGATTCTAGCCCAGGCTCCGTGCTTCTCTCCTGGCGGTTCAAAACCTGGTCGTTCCCTCAAGGGCAATTGTCTTGAAGGGCCGATTCAATTGGCGGCGAAACGAACCGTCCAACCAAAGACACGGGGCAGCAATCCCTAGCTTGCCTGGGATTTCGCCTTTCGGCAATCGCCTTGTGTCCATGGTCTTCTGCAAATGGCAGGATCACAAAGTCCGCTCACCCTCGGCGGCCGGTGGTGGGCATAGTCCTCGATGGGGAGTTGCGCTGTTCGCTTCCGTAGTCCCCAATCCCAGAAACGGTCACTCGCAGCCCAGGTTATTCTCATGGATGCGCAGGATCCGCTTGCTGTTCAATCGCTTAGCTTTGCTCAGATGACCTTCGGCAGGATTAGGTTTGGCTGGCCGTTTGCTTTCTGTCTGCTGGCAGTCGCGAAAGCAGGCGAGCGAAGGTTCGACGCATTCCAAAGCCTGGTTTTGGCCGGGAAGGCTTTACGGAGGGGCTCATGGCACGGATAGAGCACATGCGCGAATTGCTGTCCGGTCCGCCGGACCCTGAGCAAATCAGGCAAAAAACCACCGCTGGATGGCGGTTGGTTGCCCTTGAATGGGAACGTCCGATCCGCGGAGAGGGCCCGGAACCTGAAACCACGGAAGACGTACCTTACGGGCTTCGGGTCGCGCCAGACTGCCAGCTCCTCGAGGAGGAACCCGTAGAAAAACAGGCCCTGGTGCTGATGATGGATCTCCTCATCACGGACAACCCCTTCTCGAAAGTCGCCAATGAATTAAACGAAAAAGGCTTCCGGACTCGGAGGGGGAGACTCTGGAGCGCAGTTTCCGTGTTTCAGATGCTCCCACGCCTCATCGACGTCGCACCACAAGTGTTCGCGAGCAAACAGTGGGAGGAACGGCGACAGCACCTTACCTAGATCCCAACCAGGGTGCATTTGAATCATCGACTGGGAGGCCACCGGATTGGGTCTCTACCCATCGGGTGCTTTCTTGGAACGTGTCGATGTTCAAGCTCGTAAAATTACCTCATGCGGGTGACACAACTATCCTGCCTGCTGATCTTGATTCTTCCCGCCCTGGCCGTGGCCCAGTCGGATTCATCCCCTTCTAGTCCACCTGCACCGGCAACCCACGAATTGTCTGCCACGTCGAACTCTGCCTCACCTGGTGCATCGACAACCGTCCCTGATCTTTCTGACGAGGAAATCAGCAAACTTATTGAGAAGGTGGCAGAAAACGATATCGCCAACGACCAGAAGCAGCGCGACTACACCTACACCGAGCGGGAAGAGGAGCACAAGGTAGACGGCGCTGGCCAGGTGCGGTCCACGGAGTCAACCACGCACGATGTCATGGTGCTTTACGGTGAACAAGTTGAGCGCCTGGTGCGAAAGAACGATCAGCCGCTCTCGGAGAAAGAGGCTAACAAGGAAGATGAGAGAATTCAAAAAATCATGGAAAAGCGCAAGAACGAGACCGAGGATGAGCGCAAGAAGCGGCTCGAACGGGAGGCCAAGGACCGGGAGGAAGAACGGGAGTTTGTGAGGGAGGTAAGCGACGCCTTTACCTTCCATCTTGCCGGTGTCGAAAGCATCGACGGGCGCGACACCTACGTGATCGACGCCGATCCTCGCCCCGGCTTCCAGCCGCACCACAAGGAAGCCAAATATTTTTCCAAGGTTCGAGGTCGCATCTGGATCGATAAAGCAGAGAGCCAGTGGGTGAAAGTCGATGTCGAGGCAATGGATACTCTCTCCTGGGGACTCTTTTTGGCGCGGGTGCACCGGGGCACGCACATCCTGGTGGAACAAACACGGGTGAATGACGAAGTCTGGCTCCCCAAGCACGTGTGGCTGAAATTAGACGCTAAGGTCGCGCTGCTGAAGAACTACAACCTGACCGCCGACATCATTTATACGGATTACAAAAAATTCCGCACCGACACCAAGATTGTGCCGCCAGGAATCGTCGACAATCAGTAGACATCGGCGAAGAGCACATTCGGCTGCCTGGCATGGGCTCGAACCAACAAGGGGGCTGTGTTGCGGTCGGGGTCTAGGGCTGAGCCAGTGACAGTACCTTCAGCAGAATGTCGTGGGAGCGCTGCTGGCCGTAGTGCTGATTGTAGGCGCTGGAGGTGATGGCCATGACCAGGTTCAACGACGGAACCAGGTAGATCTTGTTTCCTCCATTCCCGGACGCGAAGTGCACGAGGATAGAACGGCCGCCGACAGTTTCAGTCTTCGTATACCACATGTATCCGTAAAAATCTGCGTAGGGATCAACGGCTGATATTGGCACCTGATTGGCCAGGCATTGTTCCACCCAGCCGGAACTCACGATCTTGCGATGATCGTATTGGCCCTTCTCGAGAAAAAGCTGTCCGAGGGCAGCCTCGTCGCGGGTGGTGATCTCCAGGTTCCCTTGTCCGGTCGTACGATCGATGGGCACATGCCGCCACTTGTAGCGCGCAATTCCCAGCGGAGAGAAGAGATTCTGAAAGGCAAACTTGTCCAGTTCGATCTGGCTCGCGTTCTCAATGATGGCTCCGGCGAGAAAGGCATTGATCGAAACATAGATGTATTGTTTTCCAGGCGGCGCCTTCATCGGTACTTCGTACACCGACTTCATCCAATCGGTAGAAGCATCCAAACGAGTTTCGTTGCCGGGGCTCGCCGGATCATCGTCATTTGCGTCCAGACCTGACCGCATGTTCAAGAGATCACGGATCTTGATGTTTTCTTTTCCATCCCTAGGCAAATTGGGCAGGTAAGTGGCTATCGAATCATCGACGCTCTTCACCATGCCCCGGTCAATGGCAATACCCATTAGCGTAGCGGTAATGCTCTTCGTTGCCGATCGTATGTCGTGCAGGCTGTTGGCGTCGTCACCGTTGAAGTACGACTCGGCTACCAGGCTTCCGTGGCGAAGAATGACGATTCCCTTCAGATCCCTCTGAGGTTCCGTTCGCAGACTGGTGAAGAATACCTCTAGAGCCTTTCCATCGATTTTCTCCTGGTCGGGCCTTGCTCGCGGCCAGCGATCCGTGACATGGACCGGAAGCGCAGGGATCGCCAGTACGAAGAGTAGGTTTGCCAAGAGACGAAAAGTCAAGAAGTCGGGCCTCAGAAAACTGTCGGCGAATCGGTGCGATTCAGGTCACGATTCTTCCGTAACACACTACGACATCCATCGCTTGCCAACAATCAAAGCCTCATGGTCAGCTCTGGGGCACATCCGCGCGGTTCCACCATCCACCTCCGAGCGCTTGGAACAATGCAGCAGTGTCGGCGTAACGATTGGACTGAGCTTGTACGAGGTTAATGACAGTTTGCTGATAACTCTGCTCCGCGTTTAACAAGGCTAGATAGCTCACGTAGCCGACCTGCATTTGTCGCGAAGTGAGGTCGAGCGTTACCTTGGCGGCATCTCGTGCGGCTGCCGCAGCCTTGAGGCCGTCGGCGTCCTGTTCGAGCGCATGCAGTGTGTCCGCGACATTCTGAAATGCAGTCAACACTGTGCTGCGATATTGTTCTTCGGCCTGAACGTACGCCGCCCTGGCGGCGCGCTCCCGATGCAGAAGAGTGCCACCTTGAAAGATGGGCTGCGTAATCCCTGCGGTTATATCCCGAAAGCCGGTGCCGGCCGCGAACAGACTGCTGAAAGCCAGCGCCATGCTACCGATGTCTCCGGTCAGCGTAAGGTTCGGGAGGCGATTCGCACGTGCAACGCCAATGAGGGCGCTCGCCGAGTGCAGGTTCTCCTCAGCCTGGCGCACATCGGGGCGCTGTTCCACGAGTTTGGAGGAAAGGCTCAACGGAAGGTCCTGCGGAAGCTGCAAACTGGATAATTCAAATTTTTCGACCTCCTCACTAGGAAAGCCGCCCGATAACACAGACAGCAGGTCACGTTCTTGCGCCAGCTGCTTGAGCAGCGGGGGTAATGTGGCCACGACTTGGGCGAGCTGTGCTTCCTGCGCGGCCACGTCGAGCCGGCCGACATAGCCGGCAATGAATTGATGTTGCAATACGTGAAGCATGTCGGTGTTGATTTTGATGAGTTCGTTGGTCGCGTCAATCTGCGCGCGTAAGGAAGCCTCTTGGATGGCGGCAGTGGCAACGTTCGAACTCAAAGTGATATTCGTCGCGGCTACGACAAAACGGGCCTGCTCTTGCTGGGCCTTCAGCGACTCCACGGTTCGACGGTTCAAGCCGAAGACATCTGGCACGAAGGAAACGCTGACCTCGGGCGTAAACAGGCTGTACTGAAAAGTGGTGAAGCTGGGCACAGGCGAAATTTCTTCTGAGGTCTTTGCTCGAGTGGCAGAGAAGCTTCCCGTAACACTTGGATAGTAAGCGCCACGCTGGGCGAGTACATTTTCTCTGGCGACGACCAACGCCGCTTGCGCCGATTTAAGGTCGGGATTGTTCTTGAGAGAGCGCTCAATTAAGTCGTTGAGCGCCTTGGAGTGAAATAACGTCCACCAGTCTCCAGGGATATCGCGTCCTTGAGCAAAGCTTTGTGCCTCTCCGCCCGGAACCTCCGGACTACTGCTCGTAGTTGTGGGCGGCATAGGCGTATAACCCGGAACGTTCGGCGCGGCCGGCTTTTTAAAGTTTGGACCGACCGCACAACCGGCGGTAATCAGCAATGCTAAGATCGCAACCAGAGCCGAGGTAAGATCAATGACGCGCGTTTTGCGAGTGAGGGTCATAAAATATTCAAGGCTTGGGCTTCATGCCAGTTCCGTTAATCACTCTGCTCCGCGTTGCGTTTGCTGGTCCTCCGCTGCTTGTCATTCGGGCACCTGGATCGCGGGAACTCCTAAACTGCTGCCCGTCGATAGCCACGGTTGGCGCAGGAACGGGCCCGCTCGGATGCTTGAGGGTTTTGTCGGGAAGGTCAGAGGATCTAGTCGAGCTCGTGGGGTTAGAATCTCGAACGTTTCGGCCTGTTTCAGACCGAGGATCGTTAACCGCCAGCGGCTTCCCCGAACGTGGATGCGCAGCCGGTTTCGCGCCGACACCGACTGGGCGATGTTCGGGTACGCCTGCTTTTCGACCTGGCAAAGTCTTTTGGTTGTCATTCAAGTAGTTGCCCGTCTGGTCCTTTTCGCCAGCAGTCCTGTCCTTGCTTCTGTCGGGTGATGTATCGTGGGAGAGTGCAGGTTCGGGCACCTGATTCGACGGGCCCGCGAAACCTGTGCCCGGCAGCAAGACGGCCCCGATTGCCATCACGAAAACGAACTGCGCACGCCTCATTTTGATTCCTTTGGGGCTGAGTGATGAACGCTCAGGTGATGCTCGCCGCCTAAGAAAATCAGTCGCAGCGCCGGTACTGCCAGAAGGAGCATGATCGGTCCCACCAACATGCCGCCTACAATTACCGTTGCGAGCGGGCGTTGCACTTGGCTGCCGATTCCGGTAGAAATCGCTGCGGGAAGCAACCCGATGCAAGCGGAAAGCGCCGTCATAAGCAAAGGACGCATACGAGTCGAAGCGGCGCGGTACATGGCATCGATCGGTTTGAAGCCGTGATGGAGTTCCTGATTGTAGAAAGTGATCATCAGGATGCCGTCCATCACGGATACGCCGAACAAGGAAACGAATCCAATGGCTGCTGAGATGCTGAAATTAAGACCCGAGACATAAAGCGCGAGGATCCCTCCGACAATAGCATCGGGAATGCCGGCCAGCGCCAGTATGCAGTCCCTAAAGTTATTGAACAGACTGTAAAGCGCACCCGCAATCAGGATGAAACTGATCGGCACGATGATCTCCAGGCGCTTCTTGGCTTCCTGAAGATCACCGAACTCGCCGGCCCAGATCAGGTGATATCCGGGTGGAAGCTGAACGTTCTTGCTGATTCGCTGCTGCGCCTCCTCGACCGTGCCGCCGAGGTCGCGACCACGCACGCTGAACTTCACCGGGATAAAGCGCTGGACGCTCTCGTGATAAACCCACGAGGCGCCCGTATCCAGCGTGATCGTTGCCAATTCGCTGAGAGGGATGTAGGCATTCACACCGCTGGCGGTTGTGTAGGCCACCTTGATATTACGGATTTTATCGATGCTGTCTCGGTATTCAGGCGTGTAGCGCACGACCAGATCAAACTGACGGTCGCCTTCCAAGACCTCCGTAGCGACCGCTCCTCCCATGGTTGCCTGAATTACCGTGTTCACATCCCCGGAGTTGAGGCCGTAGCGCGCGGCTTTTTCACGGTCGACTCTAATATTCAGGTTGGGCTGGCCAAGAACGGGGAAGATGCCGAGGTCAGTCACGCCACGGACCTGGCTCATCTGGTCGCGCACCTGGTTGGCAAGATCCGTGAGAACTTCAAGATTGGGGCCGACGATCTTTACAGAGTTCACACCTTTGACCCCGGAAATTCCCTCCTCGATGTTGTCTTCGATGTATTGCGAGAAATTGAACACGATTCCCGGCAGTTCATTGTCGAACTCGGTTTGAATCTGCTCGGTCAGTTTGTCCTTGGTCAGTCCTCCCTGCCATTTGTCAAACGGCTTGAGCGGCGCAAATAGTTCGACATTCGAAAATGGGGAGGCATCGCTACCGTCGTCGGGCCGACCGTGTTGCGAAACCACTGTGATCACCTCGGGATGCCGCAGGAGAATTTCGCGCATCTTTCTGGTCGCCGCCTCGCCGTCGTCTAGCGAAAGCGTGGTTGGCATCGAAGCCCGAATCCAGAAGTTGCCTTCTTCCAAGTGTGGAAGGAATTCGCTGCCCAGTCGCGGTGCGATCAGGAAGAATGTTCCGAGAGAAATAGCTAGCTCAATTCCTACGACCAATGCGGTATGGGTCAAGGCAAACCGCAGCGCGGGGTTGTACAGCCGATGCAACATGCGGACGACGGAGGTGTCAACTTCTTTCACCCGTTCCGGAAGCAGGTACGACGCGATCACAGGAGTAACCGTAAAGGTTGCGATGAGAGCCCCGGCCAATGCGTAGCCGTAGGTTCGTGCCATGGGCCCGAAGATCTGCCCCTCGACTCCCTGCATGGTGAAAAGCGGAACGAAACCGGCCACGGTGATGAGTGCTGAAAACAGGACCGCTTTGTCCACCTGGACTGCGCTGATCAGAATCAGCCGCAAACGATCAGTCCAGCCCTGTGCTTGCAGGGTTGGCTCCTGTGTTTTTGTTGGGTCCGGTCCCCAAAAACCATCCGACAAGCGCTGCAACAAACCTTGACGCTCTTCAGGTGTTCTTTGAAAGTTCTTAAAGATGTTTTCGACCAGAATTACGGCCGAATCCACGATAATGCCGAAATCCACGGCACCCACGGAAAGCAGGTTCGCGCTTTCGCCCCTGATGACCAGGAGGATGGTCGCGAAGAACAGCGCGAACGGGATGTTGACTCCCACAATTAATGCGCTGCGAAGATTCCCGAGAAAGATCCATTGGATCAGGAAGACCAACAAACATCCGAAAATCAGATTGTGCAGAACCGTGTGCGTTGTAAGAGCGACCAGGTGGGAGCGATCGTAGAAAGGAACAACCTTAACTCCCGGCGGCAGGCTTCCGTCGTGATTCAGTGTGTCGATGGCCGCCTGAACCTTGGGAATCATATCGGCCGTCTTCTCGGTGCGCCGCTGCACCACGATGGCACCGACAATGTCGTCCTGCCGGTCGCGGCCAAGAATGCCCAACCGCGGCCGGTATCCAACTGAGACTTGGCCGACGTCCTTGATCAAAATTGGAACGCCATTCACCTGGTTCAGGACAACATTTTCAATGTCTTCGACCTTGTAACCTTCCCTTAAGTCATCATTGCCGCCATCGTCAATCAGGCCGACACCGCGGATGTTGATCGACTGCTGGCCAACGCGGATTTCGCGTCCGCCGACGTTGATGTTGGCGTTGCCCAGCGCCGTGAGAATCTGCGGCACGGTCACGCTGTAGGCTTCGAGCTTGTGTGGGTCGACCTCGACCTGAAATGTCTTGGTAGGGCCTCCCCAACTGTTGATGGCGGCAATGCCGGGGATCGTCAACAACCGGCGTGCAACGACCCAGTCCTGAACTGTGCGGAGATTGGTAATGCCAAAACGCGGCGGGCCGACTACCTGATAGCGATAGATTTCTCCAGTCGAACTGTTCGCCTGGATATTCGGTGACACGCCGCCGGGAAGACTCACGTTTTGCTGGAGAGCGATGGCTGCTTGGCTATATGCGAAGTAATAGTCCACGCCGTATTTGAAGCTGACGCGAACGAACGACAACCCATAGAACGAAGTGGATCGGATGACCTCAATCCCCGGCGTGGTGTAAAGTCCAATCTCCATGGGCCGGGTGTAGTAGCGTTCCATCTCTTCGGCGGACAGGCCCGGCGCCTGCGCGGTAATTTCCAGAATTACCGGTGTGGGATTCGGATAGGCCTCGATGTTGAGCAGCTTGAAGGACACGAATCCCGCGCCGGCAAACAGCAGCAACCCCAGTAACACCATCGGGCGTCGGCTTAGGCAGAACGAGAGGAGAGAGCTGAACATGACTTATCGCTTGAATGGACCATCACATCTAATCGCTCGGTGGCGGTCCCACCATATTGCTGAGAAATACCGCTCCATCACTCACCACCAGTTCTCCCTGCTGTAAACCATCGAGGATCTGAACGCGACCATCTTTTCGCAGACCGATCTTAATGATTCTTTCTGTGAATCTCTGGCGATCGGTGGTTGTCCAGGCTGTCATGGTGCCGTCAGGTTCACGAACAACACCGTTAGCCGGAATGGCCGTAGCCTCAACCGGAGCGTCGACGCGGATGACAAAGTTGGCCAGCATGCCAGGACGCAAGTCATTTTTGGGATCCGTGACGTCCGAACGAATCGTCACCCGGTGCGTATTCGGATCGACCGACTCATAGATCTTCGAAACCTTGCCTTTAAAGACTCGGCCGTCGTAAGCCAATACCCTGACTGCGACTGGCTGCCCGACCCGGAACAATCCGCTTTCGCTTTCGGGCACATTCGCGAACATCCATTTCAGAGACACGTCGGCCACCGAGTACGGAGCCGGAGGATTTC
>Ga0187783_10000301_pt1 | contig 36706 bp, 26 predicted proteins | sample 1015_SJ02_MP02_2_FD_132471 | JGI IMG/M metagenome (GOLD analysis project Ga0187783, IMG submission 132471) | Tropical peat soil microbial communities from peatlands in Department of Meta, Colombia - 1015_SJ02_MP02_20_MG | ecosystem: Environmental > Terrestrial > Soil > Wetlands > Peat | place... | reverse complement strand
TGAAATAGATCTCGTTGAAGTAGTTATGCTGGGTGGCAATGAGGGGCCAGGAGGCCGCGTTGGAATAAAAGTCAGTGGAGTTATCGCGGGCCATTCCGCGCAGCACACCTATCGCGTTTGAGGAAAAAATGTGTTGGTAGGAGACGCTGCCCATGGTTTCAAAGTTGTCGCCAGTCTGTAGCTGCCCACCGGGAATAAACACGCAATCGCTCGGCTGCGGAGGAGCGGGCGGACAACCCGTGGTATTGTCCGCGTTCGGCAGATATGCTCCGTTCTGCTGTACCAGTTCGTTGGGGATTTGATAGCGAACGAGTTCATGCCGCACGATCAGAGTGAGACGGTCTTTCGGCGTCAGTTCCCGCTCATATCTCACCAAAAAATCTCCGGTCGTACCGTGGTTGGTGTAATTCTCGGGCACCACCGGGTTGAGATAGTGGCCCGTCATGTCGCCAGAGGCGCTCACTCCAAGCGTATTCGCGTTCCATGTGTATTGGTCCTGAGTACTGATCCCAGCCGTATCATAGGTGCCGCCGAAAAGGGAAAGCTGCCCGTGAAATCCCGCATCTTGGTTCTTGAGAGTGTTAACCTCGACCACGCCGCCCATCTTCCTGCCAAATTCGGCCGGAATGCCGGCGGTATAAATCGTGAGGGATTCGACATCATCGACTTCGGCAGCCTCCGGGCCAAAGCTGGGCGAACGGTTGTCGGTGAGCGGTATGCCGTCCACCACAAATTGTGTCTGATATTCCGATCCGCGCGGGTGAAGAACCGCATTGCCTTCGTAGAGCCAGCCAGGTTGAGAGTTCACCAGGTCCTGCATACCGCGTCCGGGTAGTGCGGTCAATCGGTCTTGTATCGCCTGTGCACCCAGCTGATTGACCGAACCTGCGCGATAGGGATCGATCAACGTGGCGGAGGTGCTTACATTCACCGATTCCGTAGCCGGAGCGATTTTCAGCCGAATCGTACGATCTACGGGGAGAGCGGAACGTATTTCCACCGGCTCGGAAACCTTGGCAAAAGCCGGCGCCTCGATCCGGACCTGATAGATTCCATAAGGCAGCCTTTGGAAATCCACGTAGCCCTTATCATCAGTAGTGAGTGTATAGCGATACTGGTTGGCCTCGCTGACGAGCTCAACCGTGGTCTTCAGGCCCAATCCAGAGGGATCGGTAACGGTCAAACGCAACTCCCCAGTGTCGCTTTGGGCGAGCATGGGATAAGTCCACAGAAGTACGGCAATGATCAGCGCTTCTTTCATTTTTGAAGCGTGAACCAATTGGACTGGCTTCCGAGTTGCCATATCCGGTTTGTAATCGATGAGTTTCCTTCTTCCCCGGATAGCTAACTATTGGTGAAGAGACGGCATTTTCTTCGCCCTCATTTTGGAAATTCCTTTCCGGGTCGATTGGTTCAGTCTTTTTTTTCACGACATGAGAAAGCTGAAAATGACGCGTTCTGAAAAACCTTGAACAGAAATGGAGGAAGTGGAATATATACTCTAGGTACCTAAGCAAATGCCTCGCATGGACTCGCTCAACGAGCTGCCTTTCCCACCGCTAGCTGCCGCCGCGCGTGAGGCGGAACCGTCAGCTATCGAGCGCGAGGTGATTGCACTCTATGGGCAGTTTCGCGACCCGCTTCTCCGATATGCACTTTCGTTGGACCTTCCCGTACACGATGCGGAGGAAGTCATCCAGGAAGTTTTCCTATCTCTGTTTCGGCATCTCCAGTTACGCAGGTCTCGGGCTCACCTGCGCGGCTGGCTCTTCCGGGTCGCGCACAATCTCGGGCTGAAACAACTTTATGTGAACCAAAGATCCAATGCGAAGACAACTCCCGATTGGGCCAGAGCGATGGAGCAATTGGACCCATCACCCGATCCTGAAGAAGAACTATTATCGGCTCAAAGGCACCACCGGCTGCAGGCCGTCGTCCAAGCTCTGCCAGAGAATGATCAACATTGCCTGCGTCTACGCGCTGAAGGCCTCCGCTACCGAGAAATCGCAGCGGTACTCGGTATGTCTTTAGGTGCCGTATCGATTTCTCTCACGCGGTCCCTCGCACGTCTGGCTCGTGCGGACGGGAGGTGAACTATGTTGCATAAGAATCCACACCTGTCGATGAGACACATTTCGGACGAGGATCTCGTTCGCTACGCCGACGGTGAGCTTCCCTCTCATCGAGCTGCCGAAGTAGAGACTCATCTCAAAGCATGCTGGGATTGCCGAGCCCGGATGGAGGATACTCAATCTACGATTACAGGTTTTGTTCGCGCTCATCATGCCGAGTTTGATGGACAACTTCCTCCGGCTGCCGGACCACGTGCGCTGCTTCGAGCGCGGCTGGCCCAATTGGATTCAGAACGGCGAGTTGAGTGGTGGAAACGCGTTCTTCAATTCCGCTTTGCCTTGCCCGGTGTGGCGGTCGTCGGCTTGCCCCTGATTGCATTAGCGATTGGGATTCTTTGGTTTCGGCACGCAACACAGCGGGAGTGGCGTTCTGCCACTGCCTTGTTTGATACCGGAGTTGCCCCTAATCGGGGCTTAACACCGGGTGCAACGCGTGAAGTCACGATCAGCGAAGTGTGCTCGGTTCCGCACGAACAAGTCGTTGGAGGTGTGTCTGATTCTTTACGGCAGAAGGTTCTTCAGGAGTATGGGATCGCTAACGCTCGCCCCGAAGACTATGAGATCGATTACCTGATTGCTCCCCAGTTAGGTGGAACTGAGGATATTCGTAATCTTTGGCCCGAACCTTATCGGGACTACGTTTGGAATGCACGTGTGAAGGATGCTCTGGAAGAACGTCTCCACGAGTTGGTTTGCAGTGGACAACTGGATCTACACAAAGCACAGCATGACATCGCTACAGACTGGATCGCCGCATATAAGAAGTACTTTCACACAAATAAACCTCTCTCTCTGAGTTCGTAGTTCGATTCAAAGCAGATTTCTCAGTCGGTCAAACTAAGAGACCCGCTGGTTGGAGACCGTGTGCGCGTATTATCACTCGCTAATCCTATTTCCCGGAATGTCGGGCAACCGGAAGTCAATTGGCGAAACCAGATGGGATGAGTATTGCATGGCGTTGCCACGCCACAACGACATTCTTTAGTGCTGTCGTTGTTCCGGCAGTTTGCTCGATCCGCTCCGCGCGAAATTAGAGGCGTTTTCTAGAAGTCCTTTGAAACGGGGCTAAATTTGGGTGTCAGTTTTTTCTTCCGACGGCTGGGCGTGAGAGCGAGACTATTGCGGTTTCAAAGGGCAGTCATCTCCCAATTGGGTGACAGGACGCATTTATCTTTCGATCACCACCTGGCAGTGGAAGACAGTTCGATTCGGCGAGACTGGGAGCCGCTCCTGGAGCCGTGAAAAGCCAGGTTTTCAGATCGGTCGCGCACAAATAAAGAAGCCGCAGCTGGCTGCGGCTTGGTCTTGCCGAGCCTGCCGAATCCAGCCTTATTTGTTTTCGTGCTTGTCTTTGTAGATGCTCTTGCTGATACGGTTTTGCTGGCGGTTGATGCCTTTCTGCTCCGCCTTGGTGAGATGGCCGTTGTTCTTCGCCATGTCCTTCTGTTCACGGTTCTGAACGGCGGCTTCACGCTTTTCTAAGTTGCTGGCTTGGTTTGCGTTCAGCGTTCCGTTCTTAAGGCCATTGGCGATGCGGTCCTGTTGGTTCTGCTCACGCTGGTTGACTTCGTTCACCCGCGGATGTCCGGGATCAACTACGCCGGGGCCGGCGCCGCTGGTGGACGTGTTGTTTGAGGTTTGAGCAGAGGCGGAGGTAACAAACATCAGACCGCCTACTGCCAGGGCTACCAGCGAGTTGGTGAATTTTTGAGTCATGCGGAACCAAACCCCCCCGGTGAGGTTAGTTCTTGTTCCACATGCAGGGCTAGGTTACGAAAGACAGGCGAAGGTAACCAGACTAATGGGCGTGGCAAGACGCATTTCCGGGCGTGATCGGGCATTTTCAGGGTGCGTTTCCGCCGACCTGGAGGTCACGGTGGGGAAAAAGCGCCAATCCACCCCTATCACTGGCTCTGCGACTTGGTAGCTATTTACGATAAGTGCCCGGCTAGGGCCAAATCTCGTTCTTGACGGGCGGTGATGGCAGGGAATCCGGGTGAACGGAGTCGGCAGCTTGCCCTGTGAGAACTTGCTATAATTTGGGCTACTGGCTTTTGAGTTCGAACGCACACGGGCACAATGAAGAAAGGGCGCAACAAAAGGCGAGAGTATCTGCTGAGGCTGAAAGCAGCTCTGCGTAAAAGCCTCCAATGGATAAAGTCACGGGGTGACCCATCGATTCCCGGGGATCCGGACGCCGTTGTCTATGCTCCGCTCAAACCGAGACCGCGTCCGCGTTCGGGGGCGATGGTTGTTCCTGAGCCCGAGGTGGAAGATGCCTTTGTCTTGGTGCGAGCAAGAATTTCGCAGTAGCCTCTCGCTTGCTCCATCCTTTCGGTTCAGCCTGTGGCCTGACTCCAAGGAGAACGTCAGCTTTCTTGAAGCTCAGACTGTTGCTTCGGTGTTCGGTTCAAACCCGTGACCGACCAATTTCAAGCCCTGTGTGCTTTTCTCCCGGAGTTTCCCCTCGGCGAGATCAATGAAACAATCCTGAGCGCTGAAGCGGCGACCATTGCGGGAACCATCGGGTCGGTAGGCACGCACGTAACTCCCGTCGGCGCGCAAAATGCGAGTCTTGTCTTTGTCGGCAAGATAATTCTCGAGAATTTCGCGCCGGATTCGAGTGCGCAAAGACTCGTTCTTAACGGGAAACATCACTTCTACCCGCTCGTATAAGTTGCGCGGCATCCAGTCAGCGCTGCCCAGATAAATGTCGGACTCCCCGCCGTTAGCGAAGTAAAAGATTCGGCTGTGCTCCAGGAATCTGCCCACAATGCTGCGCACGCGGATTCGATCGCTGATGCTTCTCACCCCGGGTCGCAGGGCACACGCGCCGCGAACCACAAGGTCGATTTCCACGCCCGCCCGCGAAGCGCGATACAGAGCCTCGATGACTGGCTGGTCCAGCAGCGCGTTGACTTTGGCGATGATACGGGCGGGACGCTTGTGCCGGGCGTGGTTCGCCTCCCGGTCAATCAGGTTGATACAGTTCTTGGCCAGATCGATGGGCGAAACAAATAGCGGTTTGTAGCTTGCTTGTTCCGAGCGGGCGGTGAGAAAGTTGAACACCGCATGCACGGCACCCGTAAGTTCCGGGTCGCAGGTCAACAGGCTCAAATCAGAATAGAAATGGGCGGTCGAAGGATTGTAGTTGCCGGTGCCCAGATGGGCGTATTGCCGAATCTCGCCGTCGGCATCCAGCCGGGCCAGCAACGCCAGTTTGCAATGGGTCTTTAGCCCGACCAGCCCGTAAAAGACTTGGACGCCAGCCTCTTCCAGGGAGCGTGCCCAGCGAATGTTGGATGCTTCGTCGAAACGCGCTTTGAGTTCGACCACCACAGTCACTTCCTTGCTTTGAGCGGCCTCCCTTAGCGCGCTCACAATAGGAGAATTCTCATTGGTCCGGTAGAGGGTCTGCTTGATGGAAAGGACCTGCGGATCGCGCGCGGCAGTTTCAATAAACGAAACCACCGGCTCGTAAGAATCGTAGGGATGATGAAGCAGAATATCCTGCTCGCGAATCGCTTCCAAGAGACTCGGTATCTTCGGACCGAAGGTCAGGCATCTCGAGACAAATGGCGGGAATTTGAGGTCTGGGCGCGCGGTCTGGTCCGCAAGAAAGAAAAGGCGAAAAAGATTCACCGGTCCCCTGGCCTTGAACACCTGCCAGGGCTGCAAGCCGAATTGCTGGGTCAGGGGATCGACGATTTCTCCTGGGGCGCTCGCCTCTATTTCTAGCCTTACCACGTCGCCCTTGCGCCGGTTGTGCAACTGACTGTCGATCAGATCGAGCAGGCTGCGCGACTCCTCTTCATGGAGATAGAGGTTGCTGTTGCGAGTGGCCCGGAATGCCGCAGAGGAAAGGACTTTGTAGCCCTTATAGAGGTTGCGGGTGTGGGTTTCGATCAAGTCATGCAGGAATATATACTCGAAACTGCCGTTCTTGTTCGGTACCACCCGAACTAACCGCGGCAGCTTGCGAGGTACGGTCACGACTCCTAAATAGGTTGCTCCGGACTTGGAGTGGTGGCGCAAATGGAAGGCTACGCATAAGGCTTTGTTCACTACGTGAGGAAACGGGTGAGACGGATCGATCGTGACCGGCGTGAGAATCGGATCGACCCGGCGGGTGAAAAACAGATCCATGGCGTCGCGGCCAGCGTGGTCGAGACTTGCGACCGACAGTATGCGAATGCCCTCACGCCGCAAGGCGGGAAGTAATCGCCGGTTCCAGCAGTCATATTGGGCCTCGACGAAACTGTGCAGTTCCTGGGCGAGACGCTGCAATTGCTCTTTCGGTGACAATCCATCGGGACCTGTGAGCTGATTTCCCTGTTCTACCTGCTGCAAAAGGCCTGCGACCCGAACCTCCACGAATTCGTCCAGATTGCTGGCAGTAATCGCCAGAAACTTGACTCTTTCGAGCAGAGGATTGCTCTCGTCTAAGGCTTCCTCGAGAACCCGCTGGTTGAACCCCATCCAGGACTCGTGGCGATTCAAGTAATACCGCGGATCATCCAGCCTGGGACGGGACATGGGGCCACACCTCTCCGCTGGCATGGTAGCGCGCCATTGTTAATAGAGTATTACTGCGGATTCATACTTGGCTGCGATTTAGCTTTTGTTTCACATTGGGTAGTGATAGCTTCAGCTTTTCTCGCGTGCAGCGTCGGCCTCGCTATTGTTCACTCATGGCAAACAGCCGCTGAGCACAGAGTTGGGAAACCGTGGAAGCAAATGAATACGATCTGATTGTGATTGGAAGCGGTCCGGCGGGGCAGAAGGCCGCGATTTGTGCCGCCAAGATGCGCAAGAAAGTTGCCATCATCGACCGCAAGATGACCATTGGCGGCGTTTGCGTTCACACCGGAACCATTCCCAGCAAGACTTTGCGCGAGGCGATCTTGTACCTGAGCGGCTTCCGGCAACGCAGCTTTTATGGTCGCGGCTATGTGCTCAAAGACCGTATTTTGATGTCCGATCTGACCTTCCGCGCGCAGGCAGTCATGGCGCGCGAGATTGAGGTGATCAAATCCCAGCTGCGTCGCAATTATGTGACCACGATCGAGGGCGACGCCCGCTTCCTCGATCCGCATGCTATCGAAATCAAAAGCAATGAGGGTTCGCAACTCGCGCGTGGGGAACACATCCTCATTGCCTGCGGCACGCGGCCGGCGCACAGCGCCGATATTCCGATCGACGGCCGTAGAATCTTTGACTCCGATCAGGTTGACTGTCTCGAAGAAGTTCCCCGGGATTTGATTGTGGTGGGGGCCGGGATCATCGGCCTCGAATACGCCTCGATGTTTGCCGCCCTAGGAGTGAAGGTTACGCTGCTCGATCAACGACCCGTGCTGCTCGACTTTGTGGACCGGGAGGTTGTGGAGAGCCTTTGTTTTCAGCTGCGGCAGCTGGGAACCGTGTTTCGCCTCGGCGAAAAGGTGGTTTCGGTGGGATTCGACCAAGAGCGCGACCGCGTGTTTGCCAAACTGGCCAGCGGGAAAAACGTTCATGGCCAGGGACTTCTTTACACGATCGGCCGTCAGGCCAATAGTGATCTCCTCAACATCGAAGCCGCAGGCCTGACTGCCGACGGGCGCGGCAAGTTGTCCGTCAACGAACAGTTTCAGACTGCGATACCACACATCTATGCCGCCGGTGACGTGATCGGATTTCCCGCCTTGGCCAGCACTTCGATGGAACAGGGCCGTCTGGCCAGTTGTCACATGTTCGGAAAGCCAGGCAAGATGCCGTCCAATCTCATTCCCTACGGTATCTACACGATCCCCGAGATTTCCATGGTGGGGCACACGGAAGAACAGCTCACGCGGAACAATATCGCCTACGAGGTCGGTCTGGCTCGTTATGCGGAACTGGCCAAAGGGCAGATGCTCGGGGACGAGCAGGGCTTTCTCAAGCTGATTTTCGATCCCGATTCGCTGAAGCTGCTCGGCGTACATGCCATTGGCGACCGCGCGGCGGAAATCGTCCACATCGGACAAGTTGTTCTAACCATGGGAGCTAGCATCGAATACTTTCGCGATGCTGTTTTCAACTACCCCACACTGGCCGAAGCCTACAAAGTGGCCGCCCTCGACGGGTTGAATAAACTGTAGCTGGCCGAACCGCTTTTTCCTTCAGTTTTTAATCTTGCTGTAACAATTTCTTCGTATAGTGCGACCATCCTTGACCGGCAGCTTTTCCGGTCCGCCCCCAGGAGGCTGTCGATGGCCACTGCACCTTCCTCGCTTCCCGCTTCCGGGCCCGTAACCGCGGTCAAGCCGGCAGCCGTCCCGTCAGTTCACGACAAGTTAAACAAGCGTCCGGGAGCCATTGGAGTTCTGATATTCGGCGTTGTTCTTATCATAGGGGCCATCTACGCCGGCTCCAGTCTGGCGCGTGATCTTTCCACTCTCCACAGCGCGTCCATCATGCCGTTTCTGCTGCTCGGCCTTGCTCTACTGGTGGCGTTGGGGTTCGAATTCGTCAACGGATTCCACGACACCGCCAACGCCGTGGCAACCGTGATCTACACCCATTCGCTCGAACCACATATCGCGGTAGTTTGGTCGGGATTATGGAATTTTCTCGGGGTTGTAACCTCCTCGGGCTTGGTGGCTTTCGGCATTATTTCCCTGTTGCCGGTGGAACTCATTCTGCAAGTGGGAAGCAAGGCGGGATTTGCCATGGTCTTTGCCCTGCTAGTTGCGGCCATCCTATGGAACTTGAGCACCTGGTACTTCGGCTTGCCGGCTTCAAGCTCTCATACTTTGATTGGTTCCATCATCGGGGTCGGGATCGCGAATCAGCTCATGGCGGTGAAAACCGCCACCAGCGGCGTGGATTGGGGCCAGGCTCTAAACATTGGGAAGTCCCTCCTGCTTTCCCCGCTGGTGGGCTTCGTCTGCGCATTCCTCTTGCTGAAGCTCATGAAAGTCGTGGTCAAGAATCAAAAACTGTACGAAGCTCCGGAAGGCACCCAACCACCACCCTTCTGGATTCGCGCTCTCCTGCTTCTCACCTGCACCGGGGTCAGTTTTGCGCACGGCTCAAACGATGGTCAGAAGGGAATGGGTCTGATCATGCTGATCCTGATCGGAACCGTGCCCACGGCCTACGCGCTGAATCATGCCGTCACGAAGAAGCAGTCCCAGGACTTCATAGCGGTTTCTGAAGAGGCCGGTAACATTCTCAACAAGTATGTGAATCCGAACGCCGTGATCGGTGATGACCGCGAGGAAGTCACCGATTACATCCGCACGCGGCAATTCACTCCCAATACCATGCTGGCCCTGCGCCAGTTGGTGACCGATATCGGCAACGAGACGGCTCTGTTCGGAGAACTTGGCAAGGTGCCCAACGATCGCGTGCGCAACTTCCGCAATGACATGTACCTGGTGAGCGAAGCTCTGCGCCTGATGCAGAAGACTCATCAACCGGAGATAGCAGCCAGCGACTGGCTGGTCCTGAACAACTACAAGAAACACATCGACAACGCTACCAAGTTCATCCCCGGATGGGTGAAAGTTGCGGTGGCGATGGCATTGGGATTGGGCACCATGGTTGGCTGGAAGAGGATCGTCGTGACCGTGGGCGAGAAGATCGGCAAGGACCATCTCACCTACGGACAAGGTGCCGCCGCTGAAATTACCGCCATGGCGACGATCGGGGCCGCCGATTGGTTCGGTCTCCCGGTGAGCACGACCCACGTGCTCTCCTCCGGCATCGCTGGCACGATGGCGGCCAATCACAGCGGACTGCAGTGGGGAACGGTGCGCAATCTTTTGATGGCCTGGGTGCTGACGTTACCCGCCGCCATGGTTCTAGCCGGCTTTCTGTTTTGGGGATTCAGCAGGATCTTCTAAATTCGTTCGCTCCCCGCCCCCCGAAACACTAGCGCCGGGTTTTGCTGCCCGGCACTCCATCGTTAAAAGCTAACTGGACCGCCGCATCCGAGCTGGCACGAATTACCGAGATGGAGCCGCAACCATTGACAATCCAGCTTGCGCCGGCGGCCGCAAGGTCGCGATCCGCACACGTTGTCCTCACGGCAATCACTGGTGCTCCTGCCGCCCTGCCGGCCAGAACTCCCGCCGGAGCGTCTTCAACCACCACACAGTTCTCTGGTGGAAAACCCAGGAGTCTAGCGGCCCTCAGGTAAGGTTCAGGATCCGGCTTGCCCCGAGTTATATCGTCTGCGGAGACCAGGTGTTGCGGGGTCGGCAGCGCGGCGGCGCGCATGCGCACCTTCGCCAAGGCTCGGGTACCGGACGTCACGATCGTCCACCGAGCCGCGGGCAGGGAATCGAGCAGTGCGCGAGCTCCCGGCAAGCCAACGACGCCCTCGAGGTCGGCTATTTCACGCCGCTCAACTTCCCGATTCTCAAGCTCAAGGTCGGCATCGGGTAGGTATTCGCGTATGGTGCTCAGGCTAGGACGTCCGTGAGCCCGTTCGACGACTTCATCCGGGTTGAAGCCATGCTTCAGGGCCCACCAGGTCCAGACGCGGGCAATCGCAGGCGTGGAGTCGATTAACACCCCATCCAGGTCGAATAAAACCGCGCTGCAAGTGATCTCGATCATCTACCATCGTAACCAAAGACGCTGGTTCGAACCGGTCAGCTGAAGCTCGGGGCCCTCCAAAATCGGCTTGGTCTGGAATCTAAAGCTTTGCTCGAGCGTTTCCTGCCAAGGCCGCCTGCGCTCTCACATTCGCGCAGCACAAACTCAGCCCGGCTAGCGTATCGAAAAGCTATACACGGTTACCGTATGGTAGCGTTCGTTCGGATTTAATTCGCTTCGAGGGAAACCCGGATGATTCGGGGAATCAGGAAAATGCTGTGTTTCCAGGCAGAACGCCGAGTGCTGAGCATAGGCGACGCCACCTTTTCCTCTGATCGAACCATCCAGATAATTGCTGCTGTAGAACTGGATTCCGGGCTGGTCGGTCAACACCTTAAGCACCCGTCCGCTGCCCGGTTCGTAAACTTCCGCCGCCTCGGTTAACGATCCGGCCTGGTCGAGGACCCAATTATGGTCGTAGCCGTGGCCAAGGCGGAGTTGATCGTAATCGTCATTGATACGGGCGCCGACGGCCGTTGCTTTGCGAAAATCGAGCGGTGTCCCCGCGACCGATTTGAGTTCCCCGGTGGGAATCAGGTTGCGATCGACCGGAGTAAATCGTGAAGCATGCAAAGTGAGTTGGTGATTCAGGATATCGCCCTGTCCCTGTCCGGCGAGGTTGAAATAAGCATGGTTCGTGAGGTTCAACACCGTGGGCTTGTCGGTCGTCGCGGAATACTCGATCCGCAATTCAGACTGGACCAGGGTATAGCGAACGATCACCGAGAGGTTGCCAGGATAGCCGGCCTCGCCGTCCTTGCTCAGGTAACTTAGCTCGAGTCCGTCCTTGATCGGCTTCGCCTTCCAGACAACGTTATTGAACCCATGCGGTCCACCATGCAGCGAATTTTCTCCGTTGTTGAGCGGCAGGGAATACTTCTTACCATCCAGGGTGAAAGTGCCATGCGCAATGCGGTTGGCGTAGCGTCCAATGATGGCGCCGAAAAAGGCGCCACCTTTGGGATCATTGTTATTGGCGATGAATCCGTCGAGATCGTCGAAGCCAAGTACGACATCGGCAAGCTTTTGATTGCGATCCGGAGCTCTCAGATCTACGATGATTCCGCCGTAATTCGTGATTCGAGCTTCGGCGGAACCGCTCGCGAGAATGTAAAGATCGATGGGAGTACCATCGGGCATCTTTCCGAATGGCTGTGTGCTCACTTTCGTTTGGCCCTCCACCATCGCACTCGCCAACGCCAACCAGAATACAACGGAAATGCTAGCTTTAAGAATTTGCTGATTTCGCCCGACGAAGTTCATTCCCAAGCTCCGTAATCGTGGCCGTGCCCGTAGGTATTCCATCCGGGGCACCGCGTCGTGGCCTCGGGCGCGACGCGAGAGGTCGCAATCACGGCGATTATTCTGCCATCTCGAGGGCGTGCAGGATCTCCTCTCGTCCAGTCTTGGCTAGGTGGCCGGGAAAGAAACCGCGATTTCCCGACGATCACAACGATGGTCATTTCTTCACGCGCTGCTATTAGTGCTTCTTTGCCCTTTAAGAATCCCGTCCGGGCGCGAAACGAATGCAATAACGCAGGCCAACCAGCAACAGCAGGGCTCCCCACCAGACGCTGGCGTGGAGTGAATAGAGCACGACGGGATTCGCGGGCGGACGAAAGATCTCCCAAATCCCTGCGCCGGTGATCAGAATGCCATTCACCAGCAGGGACAACCCGATGAAGAACCAGATCGAGATTCCGCTATCGTGCATGTTGACCGTGACGATTTCACCAGACCAGAATGTTCAAAACGACAAACACCACGCCGACGACGACTGCCCAGAACCACGGCCGATGGTACAACGGAACCTCGGCTTCCAAAGGAAGCGCCGTCAACCCGTAGACGAGACCTTTTAGCTCGCCGTCCGGTCTGGGCTTGGTCATGGCACTCACCGTGACCGTGACGAGTACGCAAACGATCCAAGACCACAAGGCGCGATACATATTCTCAGCCATGTCACGCGCGTTCGGCGAGAGCGCCACGTAGCGCAGCGCATCGTGGTCCACTTTCACCCAGGCCCACATGGCGATCGAGGAGAGCGTACCTGCCAGAAGACCCCAGAACCCTCCCGGCCCGGTTGCCCGCCTCCACAACATGCCTAAGAGCACGGTACCAAACAGGGGGGCCATGAAAAAGCTGAACAAGGCCTGCACGTAGTCCATGATGCTGGCAAAGGACATGACCAGATACGCGGTCCCCACGCTGATCAGCACCCCCAAAATCGTGCACCAGCGTCCCATGTTCACATAGTGATGGTCGCTGGCCTTCCCGTTGATGAGGGCGCGATAAATGTCGTAGGTCCACACGGTGGTAAATGCGCTCACGTTCCCGGCCATCCCTGACATGAACCCCGCGATCAGAGCGGTGATTCCAAGGCCCAGCAGGCCGGGACCGCAATAGCGAGCCAGCATCAGCGGCAGGACTTCGTTATAGCTGTGCCCGCCGCTGGCAACGGCCGAGGCTTCGCCCGTGAGCTTTACCGGGAGTACCGCGAGCCCAAGCAGCCCCGGCAGAATTACGATGATGGGAACCATCATCTTGAAGGCGGCTCCAATGATCGGAGCGAGCTTGGCCGATCGCAGGTCCCGGGCGGCCAGCACCCTTTGCACGACCAGAAAATCCGTCGTCCAGTAGCCGAAGGAAATGATGAAGCCAAGGCCGAAAACGATCCCGGTCCAGTGGATTCCCATGGGGTTGTCGTTGAACGAACCCAGAGTGGCCCAGAGGTGGGTGTATTCCGGCGAGGCGTGATGAGCGATTTCGAACTTCAGATTCTCCCAGCCACCGGTTTCGATCAGGCCCAGAACTGGGATTAGCAGTGCCCCTGCCCAGATCAGGACGAACTGCAGCACCTCATTAAAAATAGCAGAACGCAATCCGCCGAGCGCAACGTAGACCGCCACGGTCAGAGACGAAGCCCAGATGCTGAAGTGGATGTCCCAGCCGAGCACCACTTTCATGACCAAGGCCATCGAGTACATGTTGATGCCGCTCATCAGCACGGTCATGAATGCGAAGGAAATGGCCGAAAGGGCACGGGTCGGCTCCCCAAAACGCAATTTCAGATAAGCCGGCACGGAGTGAGCCTTGGAAATGTAATAAAACGGCATCATGACCAAAGCGAGAAACAACATGGCCGGAATGGCGCCAATCCAATACCAGTGGGTCGCTAGAATGCCGTATTGATACGTTGCGGCTGCCCAGCCCATGAGCTCGAGCGCACCCAGATTGGCGGAAAGGAAGCTCAGCCCGGCAATCCAGGCAGTCATCTCGCGGCCCGCCATGAAGAAATCCTCGCCCGTGTTGGCGCGCCCCTTGAGATACCAGCCGATCGCGAGGACCAGCGCGAAGTAAAAGGCCACAATCACAACATCCCACCGCGGACAAACGAACCAGCCGGGTTGCGACCAAGACCGCCAGCCCAGGTGTCATCAATTGTCCTTTCCTTGCACTCGACCATAGTAGGTGGCTATTCCTGGGATGTCGATCGCTCATTCCGAGCGGATGGCGATCCTTCTTGAATTGAGTTGCCTGATAACTCTATCCGCCAAGCTCAGTTGGCCCGGCCGTAGGTATTTCGGCCGCCTATAATGGCTGCATTAGGGAAGCTCTCGTTCGCAATGTCGGCTTCGGCGTCCGTATGCTCCGCAACAATCCCGGTCTGGTACTTGCGGCGGTCCTTACGCCGGCCTTGGCAATCGGCGTGAATACCGCAATGTTTACGGTCGCGAGTGCGCTGCTGTTGCGAACCGCGGTTCCGCCACTGAGCATGACCTCAGCCGTCCGGGAGCAGATCTCGGCGCTCGACCCGGATCAGCCAGTAACCGGCATCGAGACCCTGGATGAGATCATGGACAGCTCTCGTTCTCAACCGCGCTTCCTGGCCCTACTGCTTAGCATCTTTTCCGCCACCACGCTGGCACTTTCCGTGATCGGAATTTATGGTGTCCTGGCTTACAACGTAACCCAGCGCCAGCGTGAAGTGGGCCTTCGCATGGCGCTCGGGGTACGGCGGGGAGACGTCCTGCGCCGGGTGGTACGGCAGGGACTCATGCTGGCCTCGACCGGCGTCGGAATTGGTCTGATCGCCGCGCTATGGCTGACCAGTCTGATGTCGAGCATGCTCTACAAAGTAGGAGCGCGCGACCTCACAACCTTTGGTTGCTGGCTGGAACGTGTGCTCCGATCTCGGCGGGCAGATCTCCAGCTGTCGGTTCGATCCATGCGCATTGCCTCGGTTTGAGGGGATATTGTATACAGGTACATCGTCGCGGCCGATCGGCAGGCCGGCCAACGCTCATCCATAGCGGCTTGCGTAGCTCCGGTCGAACTCGTGGGACACGAACGGGTGCATGACAGATGCGCGATATCGCCGGATTCGAGTGATCGATTCCCATACCGGAGGAGAGCCCACTCGTCTCGTGGTCGAAGGCGGCCCCCATCTCGGCGACGGACCATTGACCGACCGTCTCGAGCGTTTTCGTCGAGATCACGATGGCTACCGTTCGGCCGTGGTCATGGAACCCCGCGGCTCCGACGTGATCGTGGGCGCATTGCTCTGTGAGCCGGTAAACCGCAATTCGACCGCGGGGGTCATTTTCTTCAACAATGTCGGTTATCTGGGCATGTGCGGGCATGGCACCATCGGTCTGATTGCCACCTTGCAGTACATGGGGCGAATCGTAGCCGGAGAACATCAGGTCGAGACGCCGGTCGGCACCGTTACTGCCATTCTGCATGAGACCGGTGAAGTGACGGTCCAGAATGTCGCGAGCTTTCGCCACCGAGCGCGGGTCCCTCTCGAGGTCCCCGGTTTTGGAGCCGTGCACGGGGATGTGGCATGGGGTGGCAACTGGTTTTTCCTGATTGATGATCATGAGATGGAGCTGACGTTGGCTAACATCGAGCGGCTGACAGCCTTCACCTGGGCAGTTCGCCTGGCGCTTCGAAGGTCGGGTATCACAGGTGGCGGGGGCCAGGAAATCGATCACATTGAGCTTTTCAGTCCTTCGAAAATACCGGGTGTACAGAGCAAGAACTTTGTTTTGTGTCCAGGCAAAGCCTACGATCGCTCACCCTGTGGAACGGGCACAAGCGCTAAGCTGGCGTGCCTCTACGCCGACGGAAGGTTGCGCGAAGGCGAAATCTGGAGGCAGGAAAGCGTGGTGGGCAGCGTCTTCGAGGGCAGTATCAGGGTTCGCAACGGGCAGGTCTATCCCAGCATCAAGGGAGCAGCTTACGTGGATGCGGAGGCTGAGTTGATCCTGGACGAACTGGACCCGTTCTCTATGGGTATTCGAGCGTGAGCCGAGCGACGTACGACGTTGTGGTTGTGGGGGCTGGCATTGTCGGGGCGGCCTGCGCCAGCCAGCTTGCCGGGCGTGGCCTGCGGGTTGCCGTGGTCGATCGCGAATATGTGGGCGGCGGCGCAACCGCCGCCGGCATGGGGCACATTGTCGTCATGAGTGATTCCGAGGCACAGTTCGCTCTGACGCGCTATTCCCAGCTGCTCTGGCGCGACCTGAGCTCTGAGATGCCAGCGGATGTGGAATACCAGCAATGCGGTACGATCTGGGTGGCAGAGGACGAGGAGGAAATGGGCGAAGTCCGGCGCAAGCAAGCGTACTACACCCAGCGCGCCGTTCCCGTCGAAGTCATCGACGGTAGCACCCTGGCACGGCTCGAACCAAATCTCCGCCAGGGCTTCGCAGGGGCTCTGCTGGTACCCGAGGATGCCGTTCTTTATCCGCCGTGTGCGGCGCGATGCTTGATGGAGCTTGCTAAGGCGAAGGGAGCCGAGCTGCACCTGGGATTCACTGTCTCCCGGATTGGGCAAGGACGCGTGTGCGCTCGAGATCGGGAGTTCTCGGCGGGCGCCATTGTGAATGCAGCCGGAGCGTGGGCGTCAGAGCTGATGCCGGAACTCGATGTAAAGAAGCGAAAAGGTCATTTGCTGATCACCGATCGGTATGCCGGATTTGTGCGCCACGCGCTGGTGGAGCTCGGGTATCTGAAGAGCGTTCATTCGCTCTCCAGCGACTCGGTCGCCTTCAATGTGCAACCCCGCATCACCGGTCAGATTCTTATCGGCTCTTCGCGGCAATATGGTGCCGAAACAACCGGCGTAGACAGTGAAATACTCTCTCGCATGCTGCGCCGCGCTCAGAAATATATGCCCGGGTTGGGCGAGCTGTCGACGATTCGTGCCTGGACGGGCTTTCGGGCTGCTACTCCCGACAGAGTTCCCTATATCGGTCCGTGGCCGGAAGACAAGACCATTTTTCTCGCTACCGGACACGAAGGGCTGGGCATCACCGCCGCCCTCGGGACGGGACAGCTTGTTGCCGACCAACTGACGGGAACGAAATCACGCATTCCAATCGAACCCTACCTGCCGGCAAGGACCGGTGCCGAGCGCATCCATGCCTGAGAGTATCGAGCTGAGGGTAAATCGTAAGCCGATCACGGTCCCAAGCGGGGCGACGGTTGCGGTGGCGGTAGCCATGGCGGGATCTCGATGCCGCCGCTCGGTGACCGGCGAGCTCCGCAGTCCGTTCTGTGGAATGGGGATTTGTTTTGAATGCCGGGTGACTGTGGACGGGAAGGCGCATCGCTTGAGCTGTCAAATTCTTTGTCAGTCAGGCATGGAAGTGAGCGTCGATGACTAAGAATCTGCGGCGATCGGTCGATGTCTTGGTGGTTGGCGGCGGGCCGGCGGGCATGGCCGCAAGTGTCGCTGCCGCGGAGTGCGGACTTCGCGTGGGACTGGTGGACGACAACCCGAGCCTGGGCGGCCAGATCTGGCGCGGGGAAACTAGCTCAGACGGAGCTCGGTGGGCGGAGCGATCCCGCAGTGTTGGCGTCGAAGCGCTGTGCGGAACGCGAGTCTTTCATCATCCTGCTTCGGGCGTCTTGCTTGCCGAGCGAGAGGAGGATGTTTACGAACTCAGCTTCCAGAAATTGGTGCTGGCCACCGGTGCCCGCGAGCGATTTCTGCCTTTCCCCGGCTGGACCTTGCCCAACGTGATGGGTGCGGGTGGGCTCGAAGCCATGGTTAAGTGTGGACTGCCGATCGCAGGGAAGCGAGTCGTGGTGGCCGGAACCGGACCTCTGCTCGTCGCGGTTGCTGCCGCGCTGCGCAAGCACGGGGCAACGGTCGTGGCCATTTGTGAGCAGGCCTCCTGGACCTCCCTGGTCCGTTTTGGCGGGGCCCTTCTAGCAGAAAGCCACAAGCTCTCCCAAGCTATTTCTCTGCGACGGCAACTGGCGGGAGTGCGATTTCTTACGAGTTGTTGGCCGCTCGAAGCTCAGGGTCAGGAGAAGCTCGAAGCGGTGGTGATCTCGCGCTGCGAACGAGTTGTCTGTGATTACCTGGCTTGCGGTTTCCATCTCGTTCCGAACACGGAGCTGGCTCAACTGTTAGGCTGTCAGATCCGGGACGGCTATGTTCAGGTCGACGAATTTCAGGAGACCTCGCTTGCGGGAGTGCTCTGCGCCGGAGAACCGACCGGTATCGGGGGACTGGAGTTGTCGTTGATCGAAGGCCAGATTGCGGGACTCGCTGCGGCGGGCCGCAAACAAGAGGCAGTCCGCCATTTTAAGCAGCGCAAGAAACTGCAGGGTTTTGCGAGGGTGCTCCATCGCGCATTCTCGCTGCGGCCGGAACTGAAGACCCTGGCTCGCCCGGAAACCATCGTTTGCCGCTGCGAAGATGTTCCCCAGCGTCGCCTGGCCGCACACAAATCCTGGCGGGCAGCCAAATTGCAAACCCGATGTGGCATGGGTCCGTGTCAGGGTCGGATCTGCGGTCCAGCCACCGAATTCTTGTTCCACTGGAAACCCGACTCCGTGCGACCCCCCATCTTCCCGGCACAGTTTGCGCATATGGCCTGGATGGCGAGCTCTCCGGAATCGGAGCCCCAGGCGGGGGGAGGAAACTCATGAACTGGAAGGGCGTCATGCCGGCGATCACCACCTGCTTCGGTGAGGATTACCAAGTGGACTGCGGGTTTATGGCCCGGCACTGCTCCTGGCTGCTGGATCATGGCTGCACGGGGGTCGTACTGCTGGGTTCACTGGGGGAGGCCGCGACCCTCAAGTACGAAGAGAAACTAGAAATCCTGCGCACGTGTTTTGCTGCGGTCGAGAGAAAGGCGCCCATCGTGGCTGCGATCTCCGGGCTTTCCACCTCGCAAGCGGTCACACTGGCCAAGGCAGCCGCCGACGTAGGCTGCGATGCGCTGATGGTGCTGCCTCCCTACCTCTATCGAGGGGACTGGCGAGAGATAAAAACTCACGTCGCTGCCGTGTTCAAGGCCACGCCGCTTTCCTGCATGCTGTATAACAATCCCGTTGCCTATGGCACGGATTTTCTTCCCGAACAGATTCGGGAGTTGGCCCAGGAGTACGAGAATTTCGACGCGGTCAAGGAATCGAGCACGGACGCCAGGCGAGTGTCCGCCATTCGGGCCTTGCTGGGCGATGAAATCGAGGTGTTTGTGGGTGTGGACGACGCCATTGTGGAAGGCATCGGAGTCGGCGCGACGGGATGGGTCGCCGGGCTGGCGAATGCACTGCCACGAGAGTCGGTCGATCTTTTCAATCTGGCCCGGAACGGGGAACGGGAAAAGGCCTTCGAGTTGTATCGCTGGTTTCTCCCCTTGCTGCGCATGGACACCGTGCCCAAATTCGTTCAGCTGATTAAGTTGGTGCAGACGGAAACCGGCATGGGCAATCCGCGTGTGCGTCCGCCCCGCCTGGAATTGACTGGCAGGGAACTGGAGCAGACCCAAAAAGCGATTCGCGATCGACTGCGGAATCGGCCCGCTGTCAACCGCCAAGTTGTGACCGTCACCAAGTAGGCCCGAGGCGCATGGCAAAACTCCTGGGGCACTCCATGATCGGATTCGAGTCGGGTGGGGGCACGGACGATACATTTCGGGCCATGAATCCCCGGTCAGGCGAGCCACTTGCTCCCGACTTCTTTTCCGCAACCCGGGAGGATGTTGCGAGGGCGGTCGAGCTTGCACACCATGCCTTCGCGGCCTATCGTCAAACGTCGGGTCGCGACAAAGGACGATTGCTTCGCCACATCGCGGGACGAATCGAGTCCATCGCCAGTCCACTTATCGAACGTGCCCATCTCGAAACGGCTCTCCCCAAAGTGCGTCTGGAAACTGAGACGGCACGAACGGTGAACCAACTGCGGTTGTTCGCCGGGGTCGTGGAGGAAGGATCCTGGGTGATGGCCCGGATCGATCGTGGCGAGCCGGCTCGACATCCCCTGCCCAAACCTGACATTCGCTCCATGCTCTGTCCGTTGGGACCGGTCGCGATCTTTGGCGCCAGCAATTTTCCTCTGGCGTTTTCGGTGGCAGGCGGCGACACCGCTTCCGCGCTCGCCGCCGGCAATCCGGTGATCGTCAAAGCGCATCCCGCTCATCCCGGAACCAGCGAATTGGTTGGGCAAGCCATCACTGACACCACCCGTGATCTAGGATTGCCCGAAGGCGTCTTCTCTTTGCTCTTTGATCGTGGCACACAGGTCGGAATTGCGCTGGTCGAACATCCGCTGGTTCGAGCTGTCGGATTCACCGGATCTCGCAAGGCGGGCAGGGCTCTATTGGACATCGTCGCCGCACGCCCCGAGCCCATTCCATTCTTCGGCGAGATGAGTAGCACGAATCCTGTGTTTGTGCTCCCGGAAGCCTTGCGCCGGAATGCCGACACGATCGCGAGCGGACTCTATGCCTCGTTTACTTTGGGGGCCGGGCAATTCTGTACCAAACCGGGAATCGTCTTCCTGCCCGAGGGCGCCGAGGCCGGCGCGTTTCAAGCGAGACTACGCAGCCTGGTTGAGGGCAGCAAGGGTTTTACCCTGCTAAGTGCGGGAATTCACTCCTCCTATTGCTCTTCGGTGGCGGGCCGGAGAACCACAAATGCGGTGACCGTGGTTGCCGAGAAGCCTTCCTTAGCTCAGGAGACGGGGTTTGAAGCCGGGGCTGTGCTGTTTGAGACCGATGCCGACTCCTTCCTTAACCATCCTGATCTGGGGGCTGAAATCTTTGGCCCCTCCACCTTACTGGTCCGCCACTCCAGCCGGGATGAGCTGCTTCGAATTGCTCGCAACCTCGAAGGTCATTTGACCGCCACCATCCATGGCACCGATCGGGATCTCCACGACTTCCAGGATTTGATCTCCGTCCTTGAGACGAAAGTGGGACGACTGATCGTCAATGGTTTCCCGACGGGAGTGGAGGTATGTCATGCCATGGTGCACGGGGGACCTTACCCGGCGACTTCCGACGGACGCTCGAGCTCCGTGGGCAGCGCGGCGATTTTGCGGTTTTGCCGTCCGATTTGTTATCAAGAATTTCCGAACTCCGCCTTGCCACCCGAATTGAAAGATAACAATCCGCTCGAAATCTGGCGAATGGTGGACGGACAAATGAGCAAGAAACCGCTTTCACAACGAGGGCGGTGCTGAACTGACAGTCTACGGATTGATCTCAGGAAATGCTTCACCAAGCCGCCGCCCAACATGCCATCGAAAAGTCGCGCACACTTGCCTGTCTGCAGAAGTGAGCCGGGGAATATCTCGGATGGAAAACGCTGACCGGACCTGTCCGGGTCAAAATGGGGCCACATTAGGCCTCGCCTTGAACCGGTGTCTGCTCATTCTTGGCTCTTCGACCATTGACCGGGTTTTCCCCATTGCGATAGACTCCGAAAACTTTGGAAAAAGGGGGAAGTATGAATTTCGGACCATTCACTCGCAGGAGCTTTGCTGGACGCTTGGCCACATTCCTTTCCGCCACCGGTCTTACCGGAACAGCCCTGGCCGGCACCTCGGAAGCGAAGATGGAACAGGACATCCGCAAGCTCAACAGCGACGGCAAGACCGCCGATGGAAAACAGATGATCACGCCCATCGTCGTTCACAATGGCCTGATCTACGTGGCCGGGCAAGGGGCCCACGATCCCGGTCCTACCGAGCAATTCGAGATTGGACGGCATACCACGATCGTGATGGATAGCGTGAAGAAACTCGTCGAAGCCGGTGGCGGCACTGCGGATAGCATTCTTCAGCTCACCGTATTCCTGGCCGACATCAAGTACTACGATGGTATGAACCAGGTTTTCAAAACCTACTTTCCAAACGGCGGGCCGGCCCGTACCACGGTTGCAGTGGCTGCTCTTCCAGGGAATTCGCTGGTCGAAATGAACTGCGTTGCCGCGGTTGTCAAGAAATAGGCTGGATGATCGGAACCCTCCTCCATCGTGGGCCGGACTTCCACCTCGGCGACAGATGACCTATACCGGGGCAGGATGGCCGGTTCGTGCTACTTGGGTGGCACGAGCGTGGCATTTACCGCTCTGCGAGAGCCCGGTATTGTGGTGTTGAGCAGTTCTGGGGGAGGGCTGTTCAGGCGTCCCATGACCCGTATGGGTTCAAGGGGCGCTTTTTTGTGCCCACCGGAACCGGCCTTTAGAGTCACTACCGCAAGGCTGCTAGGGCTGTTGTAAGCCCGAACGAACTCGCCGCCCCGTCAGATTTTAAGCTATCATTCCCTTCCGGCCTTCGACCGAGGCATCCCACGTCGGGTACGGCTCCAAGGCTTCGCTGACGGTTTTCGCGGAGACAACGTCGGGAGAGGTTCAGTGCAAGCGTGCAATTCACCCATTTCTAGAGCCGTCTTGATTGTCGTTTCTCTTCTTCTCCATGGCTCGCTCTTTGCCGAATCGCCAATCGTACCCCCGCGTATTGTCCGACCGGTAGATGAGAGACAACGGACGGTCTTGAAGGGCAACATCCACCCCTTGGCTCGACCGCAGTTCGATCGTGGGTCGGCCCCGCCAGATCTGCCGTTGGACCGTATGCTGCTGGTGCTGAAGCGCAGCCCGGAGCAAGAGGCTGCGCTCGAAACCCTGATCGATGATCAACAGGATAAAGCCTCGCCGAACTACCACCGGTGGCTGACTCCGGAGGAATTCGGAAAGGAGTTTGGTCCGAACGAACAGGATATTCAGATTGTGACTTCCTGGTTAGAGGCCCACGGATTTCAAGTTGCAAAAATCGCAAAGGGCCGCAATATAATTGAGTTTTCAGGCAATGCGGCCCAGGTCGAAGAAGCCTTTCATACCTCCATTCACCAGTACGTGGTGCAGGGGGAGGAACACTGGGCCAACGCCAGCGACCCCGAGATTCCGACGGCGCTGACTCCGGTGGTGGCCGGTGTGCATACCCTGCACAACTTCATCAAGAAACCGCTGATTCGCATCGCAGAGCAGAGGATTCCAGCCAAGATCGTGTCCCAAGGACCGGAAAAACCGCCCCTGGTCACCTTCCCTGGAACACCTCCGCTGCACGCCCTGGGACCCGCCGATTACCGGACGATCTATAACATAAATCCACTTCTCTCCGCCGCTCCGGCAATTAACGGCAGCGGCAGAACCGTCGCCGTAGTCGGTCGCAGCGACCTTTTCTCAAATGGTCAGGACGTAATGAATTTTCAGACCATCTTTCAAGGTACGGTCGCCACGCCTGGCAGCGATTACGCGACCATTGTGGATGGCGCTGATCCTGGTGACTTAGGCGGTGGGGAGGAAGCGGAGGCGACGCTCGACGTCACTTGGTCCTCTTCGATCGCACCCGGAGCCATGGTAGATCTCGTGGTTTCTGCCATCACGAATACCACCGACGGCGCTGATCTTTCTGAGTTATACATCATCGACAACAATCTCGCCGATGTCATGACCGAGAGCTTCGGTTCGTGTGAAGCCGACTATACCAGCACCGAAGCGCAAGGCTATGCGACCCTGGCCGAACAGGCGGCCGCGCAGGGAATCACTTATCTGGTTGCGACGGGTGACTCCGGCGCCGAAGCCTGTGATAATCCTGATGCTGAAACCGTCGCCGCAGGACCGGTCTCGGTCAGCCTCCCCGCTTCCACCCCCTTTAATGTCGCTGTGGGCGGGACGATGTTCAACGAAAACGGACAGGACAGCAAGTATTGGAGTTCGACCAATAGTAAAACCGGCTTCGAGTCAGCTCTTTCCTATATTCCGGAAGATGTCTGGAATGAAAGTTGTACGGCGGCGGCGTGTGGTCAAGCCGCGGGCATTTTTGCGGGAGGGGGAGGCGCGAGCAGTTTCTTCGCCAAACCGACGTGGCAGTCGGGCGTTGCAGGAATCCCCAATGACGGCCACCGGGACCTGCCGGACGTTTCTCTGACCGCAGCCAGCCACGATCCCTATCTGTTGTGTATCGCGGGCTCCTGCGTTCCGAATGCCCAGGGTTTTATCTATTTTGCCGCGGTTGCGGGAACCTCCGCCTCTACACCATCCTTTGCGGCAATCATGGCCCTGGTAGACCAGAAGATGAACGGTCGCCAAGGTCAGGCCGATTATGTGCTCTACAAGTTGGCGGCCGCCGAGAAACTTTCGAGCTGCAACGCCTCGAACACTTCGACCTTACCCGCCGCCACATGTATTTTTCACGACGTCACCGTCGGAAACAATGCCGTGCCCGGGGAAGTGAACTATGGCACGGCGAACGCGCAATATCAGGCGGCAGTTGGCTACGACCTCGCAACCGGCCTGGGCTCTGTGAATGTCGCCAATTTGGTCAACGAGTGGAATTCGATCACGTTCTTACCCACGACGACTACGATCACGAGTGTGAGTCCTACGACCATCACTCACGGCCAGGCGGTGAACGTCGATATCGCAGTGACCGCTAATAGCGGCACGGGTACGCCCACCGGCAGCGTGTCCGTCATGACCAACCCTGCGCCGGGATCCACCCCCACAACCGCAGTAGGTGTTTTTCCCCTGGCAACGAACGCCACCGCCGACCAAGCCATCTCGTCTCTACCGGGTGGCACCTTCACGCTGTCGGCGCAATACTCCGGAGACGGGACCTTCGCACCCAGCCCGCCTTCAGCCCCTTCGTCTTCGGTAACGGTCGCGCCCGAGCCAAGCACGACTGCTCTTTCCGTATTGACCTTAAGCCAAAGCTACGCCTTCATTCCGTTTACCGGAGGTCCTTACGGAAGCTTTGTCTATTTGCGCGCCGACATTGCCGGCCAATCGGGTCAGGGCATCCCGACCGGGCTAGTAAACTTTCTGGACGGGACCAATCTTCTTGCGACATACGCCCTCAACAGCCAAGGCAACACAGCGACTCCGAACTTCTTAAATAGTCCAAACGGTGGCACTCCTACTGGCCTTTACACTCTTACCCCGGGACCGCATACGATCAGGGCGCAGTATCTTGGAGATAACAGCTTTGATGGGAGCAACTCTACTCCTGTGAGCCTCACGGTCACTCAGGCGCCTACCACGAATGCCGTTTCCGTGGCGGGAGCTCCTCATGGCAGCGTGCTTACTGCGACCATCGGCACCACGAGCGGGGGCGCCCCACCGAGCGGTACGGTGACTTTTTTGGTGAATGGCCGCGAGGTCGACAGTTCAACCATGGTTGGTTTCCCTGCGCTTACCCTGCAAACGGGCATGCTACAAGGCGCGCGGGCGATCGCCGCCTATTCAGATACAGCCCTCACCAACGGTACGTACACGGTCAAAGCGATGTACAGCGGAAATAGCAACTACCTCGCGTCCTCCGCTTCCGCCAGCTTTACGCAGCAGAGTGATTTCCAAATTTCCACTCAGTCCCCTGCCATAAGCATTGCTACTCCAGGTGGTAGTGGAACTCTGGGTCTGACCATTTCTGCGCTCGACGGTTACACCGGAACCATCAATTTCAGCTCGAGTTCCTGCTCAGCTCTGCCCGTAGGCGCGCGTTGCAGCTTCACCCCGGCCTCGATAACCGGCAGTGGGAGCGCCGTCCTTACCGTCACAACGACACCGGCCGCGGCACATCTTGTGCCTCCCCTTCGACGTCATTTTTGGTGGGTCGTAAGCTCGGGCGGCGGGCTAGCCTCGATCTTCCTGCTGGGCAGCTGCTCCAGGCACCGGCTCGGGACCGTGCTCGCGCTCACGCTTTGTGCGATTTCGGTGATGGCAATCGGCTGCGGCGGCGGCAGCAATAGCAGCGGAAGCTCTCCAATGACTCCGTCTGCGCCTCCGACCCCGACTCCGGCCGGGATCTCGATCGTTGTGGTGTCCGCCACCAGCGGCCAGCTCGTGCACACGGTGAGCTTTATCCTTGCTGTCGAATAGTGACCCAGGAAGCCGGTCGATTCGGAGGATCGCAGGCAAGCCAGGCTGGTTTCTCTGTTTAGGATAGGCTTGATAGCAACCAAGCTCGACCATCGAAATTCGGCGGTCGGGACAATCCGGGGAATCCAATGATCTTTTTTGCGAGGAGTGGGATTTTTGAAGGGTAAGAACCTTCTGTTTCTCTTGCTCCTGACCTGGGGAGCGCTTCTCATCCATGGTTATCATCCTTGGGCCGAGGATGCCGAGCTTTATGTCCCAGGCATAGTAAAGCTTCTGCACCCGGAACTGTTTCCTTTCAATGCCCAGTTTTTTGAGCCCCATGCGCACGCGACCTTTTTCCCCAACCTGATCGCAGCCTCCATACGGCTGAGCCACCTGCCCTTAGCGACCGCGCTCTTCCTCTGGCACCTGGCCTCGGTTTTTCTGTTCCTGCTGGCATCGTGGGAGCTGAGCGGAAGATGCTTTTCCGATGCCAAGGCTCGCTGGGCGGGGGTTGCGCTGATCGCCGTTCTATTGACCTTGCCGGTTGCCGGAACGGCCCTCTACTTCATGGACCAATACCTGAACCCGCGCAACCTTTCTGCCTTTGCGGCAATTTTTGCCGTGGTTCGGGTCCTCGACAGGAAGTACCTTCAGGCGGCGACGTTCCTGCTCTTCGCGGCCGCGATCCATCCCTTGATGTCCGTGTTTGCCATTTCGTATTGCGTCCTCGTGGCCGGACTCCAGGAGTCCAAGTTCTTCTCCCAGCTCGCTGCCTGGCTGCCGTTCGGGTTGTCGTTCGCTCTGCCTCCCAAGGCTTACCATCAGGTCGCACTGACCCACTCCTACCACTATCTGATACGCTGGGCGTGGTATGAATGGTTGGGCGCGCTCGCGCCGCTGGTGATTCTGTGGTGGTTCAGCCGTCTGGCGCGCGGTCGACGGTTAGGTAATGTGGACCGGTTATGCCGCGCACTCCTGGTTTACGAACTGGCCTGCTTGCCGGCCGCTCTGATTCTCTCCATTCCACCGCGCTTTGAAGCCCTGGCTCGCGTGCAGCCCATGCGTTGCCTCTGGTTGTTATACATCATCATGTTTCTTGTCGGCGCCGGATTGCTGACGGAATATGTCCTCAAGGATCGCCTTTGGGGCTGGATCGTGTTGTTGCTTCCGCTCTCGCTTGGCATGTTTGCGGCGCAGCGTGCGCTGTTCCCCGCAAGCGCCCACCTGGAGTGGCCCGGCGCACGTCCCAGGAACGCGTGGGTTGAAGCTTTCCTATGGGTACGAAACAATACCCCCACCAATGCGTTTTTTACGCTGAACCCCAACTACATGAACCTCAAGCGAGAAGACGAGCAGGGTTTTCGCGCAATTGCGCAGCGCAGCCGGATGGCAGACGTCGGCAAGGATGCGGGAGCGGTGTCCATGTTTCCCAGGCTGGCCGACGAATGGTGGCGGCAAGTTCAGGCGCAGACCGAATGGAATCGGTTTCAGATCCAGGACTTTCGTCGCCTCGAAGCCGATTACGGAGTCTCCTGGGTGATTGTCGAGCAGCCCGGCTTGCGCGGACTCGATTGTCCTTATGAGAACGAAGTTGTCAAGGTTTGCCAGCTGAACTGAGGCCAAAAAGGGGCATGACCCTGGGCATCAAAGCCGCTTAAGATCGGTTGCCAGTGGCGCAGGTGGAGGGGGCTGTTGAAATGGGTGGTTGGCTCGAGGGCAGTTCGCGGAACAAAATCTATACCTGTGGCCGCGTGACCGCGATTGGCCTCAATGGCCAAGGGCAGAGATACGACGAGGCTGGTGTGGCGCGGTTTCGGCGCCGCTCTGCCCGAAGGAAAAAACCGCCAAGAATGGGTTCAAAGCAAGAGAAGATTCGATGCACACACAAAGCAACTCCGATGGTGTCGAACGTGTTTATGGTCTGACGGGTTCCCCATGTCGCGGCAGGAGCAAACCGCTGGCTGGACGGCATGCAACCCCTGCCGCAATAAAAAGCTGCTCTGCCAGAAAACCACCGCCACGGGCTGCAGCCAGAAGCACCTAGGACAACACCTGCCGCTTTCATCCGCTGACTATGTTGTCGAGTTCCTGATAGACTAAAAACCAGTTCGGGGGACTTTTCGGGGGGATTCATGGACATTGTGGGGCTCCGCTCGAACGGATCAGGCAGTTCAGAAAGGATCGCAGCGAATGTCCTGCTTAGAGATTCTAGAGGCCCCGCTGTTCGACTACCACACATGGAATCTACGGCTCTCCGATCTGGCCAGAGAGTATGCCGGGAACCAACCTGCGCCCCATATCCTCCTCAGCGACTTCCTTGCCTATGAGGCCGCATGCCAAGCCGCCCATGAGTTTCCCCTGGCGGACAGCAAGAGCTGGACTCACTACCAACATTGCAACGAGAATAAGTTGGGGATGGCCAAACGCGAGTTGTTCCCCTCCTCCTTGCGAGCCATTGCCCACGAACTGAACACTCCTCGGTTCCTAGCGTGGCTGTCCCGGTTGACCGGTATTCCGGGCCTCATCGCCGATCCCAGTCTTGAAGGCGGCGGGTTGCATCAGGCGGGACGCGGAGGCTTCCTCAATGTCCACACCGATTTCTCCCATCATCACTATCACGAAACCTGGAGGCGGCGGGTCAATCTTATCCTTTATTTGAATCCGGCCTGGCGAGCGGAGTGGGGCGGCTCGATCGAGCTCTGGGACGCGAAGATGGAGCACTGCGTGGTGAAATATCCGCCTCTGCTCAACCATGTGTTGATTTTCAACACGGAGCAAGCCCTGCACGGCTTTCCTGAGCCTCTTCAGTGTCCGGAAGATGAATCGCGCAGGAGCCTAGCGCTCTATTATTATTCGCTCGACCTCGCCGGTCGCACTGCCCCCTCCGCCACCCACTATCGCGCTCGTCCGAGCGATGGAGTGGGAAAATCGGCTTTGATCTGGTTGGACAGGATGGCGGTCGAGTGGTATTCCCGCGCCAAAGCCCGCTTTGGCTTCTCCGACGAGTTTGCCAGCAAGATTTTGGGGTTTATTTCCCGAAAGCATGAGCCTTGAGCGGGATCGCCCTGTCCGGCCTCGCCCGTGGCCAGGAAAACAGATTCGGCTGGATTCCAACCATAACTTCGCGAAGCAGGATCGAGGGGACGACTTCCGAACCTTTGCCCTTGGAGATCGCGCCATGAGATCCGGCTTTACTCGCCTCTCGCGCCATTTCACGAGACACCTCTTGCACGGTTAGCGGGAGCAGGCGGATGCGATTGGATTTGGAGATTTCGCGAGCCGGCTCGAATCCATTCATTTGCGGCATGATCAAGATCCATTACCAACACATCGGGCGCGAGTTGCTTTACTTGGCAACCGCATCCCGGCCGTAGACTGCTTCCCCGCAGACCTGGCACCCGGGATGGTCTTTGAGAATTCGGTGCAGCCGTTGACGAACGGAACGATCGTCGTCCGCGATGAAAATTCGCGACGCCATAAACTCACCAAGCTGCTGATCTAACTGCTATTTCTGAGCAAGACCATTCGCGAGAATGAAGGGCAGAGCTGCTTGGCTAAAAGAATTTTGACGACCGGTTTCCCTCCGACACAATACGGGAAAATACCGGAGTGGCAAGGTTTGGCAATGGATGGTGTCTGAGGCGGATGAGCTATTTCTCAGACAAGAGGAAGTCGACCACGGCGGTTTGCGATGGACCGACGGTGACCTTTTTCTCCATGGTCTTGGGATCGCTGAAGATCGGCCGCTGCACTCGCTTTTCCGTCAAGACATCGAAGCTCGACTCTTCGCCGGCGATCTGCCACCCCTCGTGCCATGCGACGAGCACGTATTGGCCGGGCGGGACGTTAGTCAGTTGAAACGAGCCGTCCATGTCGGTCACGGTGTAGTAAGGATGAGGGGCCACGAACATCACTCCATTCATCCAAAGGTGACCGCCATTGCATTTCAGGGTGACCAGACCCGGAGACTCCATGGGACGGGAGATGACCTGGTTTGGAAACGGGAAGGTCAAGTTGAAGCTTGCTGCGCCCTCCATGTGGATCGTGTGCAGAGTCGCGTCGGAGCTCTTCATGTTGAGGGTGTCCTTGGCAGGGACGAGCAGAATGTGGGGTTCATAGCGGCAGTGCTTCTGATCGAGAAAGCGCCGGGCTGGCGGGAGATCAAAGTCTTTGCCTGCGCTGATTTCTTTGAGGAACACAACCGTATTGGCGACGCCCCCATCGGGTCCGATGATCAGTCGCTCCAAATCACGAGTCTTTTCCGAGTTGGGATCACAAACTTGCGGATCCTTGTTGATCGGGTAGCGGGCTAAGTGGGGCCGAGGGCCACTCCACTTGACGGTGCCACTGATCCTGCCCCCTTTTTCGACCGCAACGACCTGATATCTAGTCTGGGCGGACAGCTCTTGTTGCGCGCCGGCCAAAAGGAGGGAGAGCGCCACTACGAATGATTTGTACAATCTTTTACTCCCCAGCAAATAAGCCCGTTGGCTGTGATAAATCGTACCAGGCGATCGGTGATCGGCAAGTCACTTTAGTAATGGAGAACCCGCCACGAGCTCGAGGAAAAACCAGTCGTAGGATTCAAAGAAGCTTGAAGTTATGCGATGGAAGGAAGACTGGCGCTGGGGAGATATGATCCACGCATCCTCTGGATCAGGCCGACACCGCGCTCGAAGAGCGACCGAGAGCGTCAAACCCACCGTAGAGCTGGTACAAGACGAAGGCGTGGAAGGGAACGCTCAAGAAGTCACGGGCCACCACCAGCAACACCAGGTCACAGGCGTAAAGACCCAGGCCGATGGCGAAGGCGCTTCTTTTGCCTTCCACAGCCGAGAATCCCACAAACAGAAGAAGCGTCGCCATCCAACTGTTGGCCATCACCTGTGCGAGCGGGCTAACCCGAGTGAAAGTGTCGAGTATGGCAGCCGCGCCAAGATCGGTAAGGCGATGACCCTGGCTGCCGATACTCATGAACAAGGAATTCATGGCGGTGACTGCCACCACCCAGAAGAACCATCGTGCGGCCTCCCGCACCGAGGGCGCTATTTCCCGGCCAGCTGGCTGTTGAATTTCGATGCGTGATGGGCTCGCGGCTGCGCGAGCTATGCCTGTACCGCTGCTAGACATGATGTATCCTTAGGACCCGATATAGCGGAACTCTGTACCCGCAGTGATGAGCAAGTTTCGCTGAGCATATGCTCAGGTTGTAGATAACGGCAGGATGTGAACTGTTGGGGCACAGATTTTCGGACCTTGCCACAGTACCCGTTAGTCCCTGATCTCTAGTTATTTGATCACTGCATGTCCCTGCCATATCGTTCAAGATAGGGGTCGTCTCGTTCATTGGAGCGTGAACTCTCAAGACCCGAAGGTGCTTTCTCGCCGAGACGGTCACATCGGTGTCTTAGGTGAATTTATGAAGAGGATTTCCAATTGGCTCGTGCCGTTAGCCGTGGCTGTGACGGCGCAGATCTGTGCGGCGCAATCCGCCTATCAGGTTATTTCCGTAAAAAACGGTGGGACGATAAAGGGAACGGTGAAGTGGGAAGGTCCGCTGCCGCATCTGGCGACATGGGAGATCAACAAGGACCCGCAGATCTGTGACCCCTCAGGCCAGAAGCGCAGAGATCTAGAGCGACTCATTGTTTCGCCCAGTGGCGGAGTAGCCAATACAGTGGTCTTCCTCAAGGACATTACGGCTGGAAAACCCATGGATTTGCCCCATGACCGGCAATTTCTCAATCAGAAGACCTGCCGCTATGAGCCGCATATTCTGCTGGTGCCGATCGAGGCAGATCTCACCGTGCAGAACAGCGATCCCTTGCTGCACACCGTCTACATGTGGGGTAACGCAGAATACAACCTTCCCTTTACCTCCCAAGGCCAGCGGATCAGCCGTCCGATGCCGCGAGCAGGAGTCGTCAACATGCGTTGCAACGCCGGACACGTTTGGATGAACGGGGAAATCATGGTGGCGTCCAATCCCTACTACGCGGTTACGGACGACGAGGGCCATTTTGTGCTGACCGAAGTGCCTCCGGGCCAATACGAAATGGTGGCCTGGCATGAGGGCTGGAAGGTCGTAAACGAATCCCCAGTCTACGACCTGGCAACCCAGGAGCGCATGAAGCGGCCGGTTTTCTCCGATCCCATCGTCTGGAGCAAGTCAGTCACGGTTTCCCCTGGCGAGACGTCGGATGTGCACTTCACGCTGGGCGAAAAGAGCCAGCAGGCGAGCGGTAGAGATTAGAAGCTGCTTCGGGAAGGCTAACCGCGGGTTCTCGCCCGCCTATGCTCAGCACCAGCTGATCGAATCGAGGCGACCGGTAACGAAGCAGGTCACCCGAGTCAGACAGGTTCTAGTCGGCATGACTGGCTGCAGGAGAAACCGGCCTTGTGAGTTCGCTCTTCTTCGGGCTACGGCGCCATCGAAGCCGATCCATATAAAGGTAAACGACGGGCGTGGTGAACAAGGTAAGTGCCTGGCTGACAATCAGTCCCCCGATGATAGTCAAGCCCAGGGGCCGGCGTAACTCAGAGCCGGTTCCGGTCCCGAGGGCCAGGGGCAGGGCCCCGAGCAGCGCGGCCGCCGTGGTCATCATGATGGGGCGAAAGCGCAGCAGGCAGGCTTCGTAAATGGCATCGTGGGGCGAGCGCCCTTCGCGCCGTTCCGCATCGAGTGCGAAATCGATCATCATGATCGCATTCTTCTTCACCAAGCCAATCAGCAGGATGATTCCAATCAGTCCAATGACGTTGAGCTCATTGTGCGTCAATTTCAGCGCCAGCAGCGCGCCTACGCCGGCCGAGGGAATGGTGGAGAGAATTGTGACGGGATGGATATAGCTCTCGTAAAGAATCCCAAGGACGATATAAACCGCTAGCAGCGCGGCCATAATCAGGACAGGCTCATCGGCCAGCGACTCCTTGAAGGCCGCCGCCGTGCCCTGGAAGCTGGCATGAATAGTGGCGGGGAATCGGATGGAGTGTTGCGCATTCTCAATCAGGCGGGTGGCTTGTCCCAGCGAGACCCCGGGCGCCAGATTGAAGGAGATGGTCACGGCTGGCCACTGCCCCTGGTGGTTCACCGCCAGCGAGGTGTTGGCGGGTCCGAAGTGCGCGAACGAGGAGAGCGGCACCATGTTTCCGTTGGAGGAGTTCACGTAGGTGGTTTCGAGTGTCTCCGGGCTCTGTTGAAATTCCGGTGCAACTTCCATCACTACGTGATATTGGTTGAGCGGCTCGTAAATCGTCGACACCTGCCTTTGGCCAAAAGCGTCGTAAAGCACCGAGTCGATGTCTTGCGCGGAAACGCCCAGTCTGGCTGCGGTGTCACGATCGATGATCACGTTGGCCGCCAGTCCTTTGTCCTGCTGATCGGTGTTGACCTGCTGGAGTTGCGGGAGTTTGCGCAGCTTCTGTAAGAGCTGCGGCGCCCACTCGTTCAATTCACTTAGGTCTTCCCCCTGCAGGGTGTACTGGTATTGCGCCTGGCTGAGACGCCCACCGATATTCAAATCCTGCTGGGCCTGCATGTAGAGGGTAGCGCCGGGGACCTCGGAAAACTTGCGGGCAAGTTCCTCGATGACCTGGTCGGCAGTCAATTTTCTTTCGCGCAAGGGCTTCAAGGTGATGTACATGCGGCCTTGATTCATCGCAGTGGTGCCGCCACAGAAGCCGATCATGGTCGAGACATTGGGGTCATGCATGCCGATTTCAACATAACGACGCATCTTACGCTTCATCGCGTTAAAGGAAATATCCTGCGCGGCTTGCACCGAGCCCTGGATTCGACCCGTATCCTGCTGGGGGAAGAAGCCCTTGGGAGCCTCTTGGAACAGGTGTACGCTTAAGACGGCCGTGGCCATCGTGATGACGAGAACCGCGAATTGATGGCGCAGCACCCAGCCCAAGCTAACCCGGTAGGCTTCGAGGATCGCATCAAATACCTTTTGGCTGGCCTTGTATGCTCGCCCGTGGGTTTCTTCTCCGAGTGACTTCAGCAGCTGCGCGCACATGGTGGGCGTGGTGGTGAGCGAAATAACCAGAGACACGGCAATGGCCGCGCTCAGCGTCACCGCAAATTCGCGGAAGAAGCGCCCGACAATCCCGCCCATCATCAGGATCGGAATGAATACCGCCACCAGAGACGTGCTCATGGATAACACCGTGAACCCGATCTCCCGCGCGCCAAGAAATGCTGCTTCGACCGGCCCCTTGCCCTTTTCGAGATAACGGGTGATGTTCTCGAGCACCACGATCGCGTCGTCCACCACAAAACCAGTCGAAATGGCCAGAGCCATGAGCGACAGATTATTGAGGCTGTATCCCAGCAGATACATGATTCCAAACGTGCCAATCAGGGAGAGCGGTACGGCGATGCTGGGAATGATGGTGGCTCGTACGGTGCGCAAGAAGACGAACACCACCAAAATTACCAGCAGGACGGAAATGCCCAGGGTGATTTCGATGTCGTGCAGCGACGCACGCACGGTTGTGGTTCGGTCCGATACCACGGCTAGTTTGATGGCCGGGGAAATCGATGCCTGCAACTGCGGCAGGATCGCGAGCACGTTATCCACGGTCTGGATGATGTTCGCCCCGGGCTGGCGAAACACAATCAGGATCACCGCCGGCTTCCCATTGGACAGACCAAAGATGTGCGCGTCTTCGACCGAATCCTCGACGTCGGCAACATCGCCCAACCGCACCCCCGCGCCGTTCTGCTTGTTATAGGCAACGATGAGTGGGCGATACTGGTCCGCCCGGGTGATCTGATCGTTATCGTGTACCGTCCAGGCATTCGTCCCATTGGACACTTCGCCTTTGGGGCGATTGGCATTGGCCGCACCCAGGGCGGTGCGCACCGCATCGAGACCGATGCCATAGTTATTGAGCATGGCCGGGTTGATTTCGGCGCGCACGGCGGGGTTGGCGCCTCCGCCAACGTAGACCTGTCCCACACCATTCACCTGCGCGAGCTTCTGCGACAGAATGGAATTCGCCTGATCATAGATGTCCGGCAGAGTGACGCTGTCGGACGTCATCGACATGATGAGAATGGGCGCGTCCGCGGGATTGACTTTGCGGTACCAGGGATTGCCCGGTAAATAGGACGGGAGCTGGCTGCGAGCCGCGTTGATGGCCGCCTGAACGTCGCGCGCGGCCGCGTCGATGTTGCGGTTCAGGTCAAACTGCAACACGATGCCGGTCGAGCCGAGCTGGCTCACCGATGTCATTTGATTGACACCTGCGATCCGTCCGAACTGACGCTCGAGGGGAGTGGCAACGGCGGTCGCCATGGTCTCCGGACTCGCCCCGGGAAGACTGGCGGAAACCTGAATGACCGGGAACTCCACCTGGGGCAGGGGAGCAACCGGCAAAAAGGTAAACGCCAGTGCACCTGACATGAGCAGGGCGAGAGTCAGTAGGGACGTCCCGATCGGCCGTTTGATAAATGGGGCGGAGATGTTCACCGGTTAAGCCCCTGTTTTGACTGTAGCATGAGGATTAGACGTATTGGAACTGCGAACGGACGGAGAATAGGCACCGTTTCCCGCGCTTTGACAACCGGCGGGCTTGCACCAACCGCGGCTTTGAAAGGTCCGACCTCAAACCAGGGACTTGCCGGGCTCCGACTGACGCAGAGGCCAGACTGGAGTTTTATGCGCAAGGTTCACGGCCGATTAATCCCCGGCGGCCGGCTCCTCGACGCGGTGAATGAGAGCAAATCGTTCAAATCTCTTCGCCAGCCGGTCAAACCACAGATAAACCACCGGAGTCGTATACAAGGTAAGCGCCTGGCTGACCAGCAGCCCGCCCACAATGGTAATTCCCAGGGGATGACGCAGCTCCGATCCCGTGCCGGTTCCCAGTGCCAGCGGCAGACCGCCCAGCAACGCGGCCATCGTCGTCATCATGATGGGACGGAAGCGAAGCAGGCTGGCCTGAAAGATCGCCTCTTCCGGCGGCTTGTGCTCGACACGCTCCGCTTCCAGCGCGAAATCGATCATCATGATGGCGTTCTTCTTTACGATGCCGATGAGCAGGATGATTCCGATAATCGCCACCACACCTAAATCATTGCCGGTGATGAGCAACGCCAGAATGGCGCCGACACCCGCCGAAGGCAGCGTGGAAAGAATCGTGACCGGATGGATGTAGCTTTCGTAGAGAACGCCCAGCACAATATAAACCGTCACGATCGCAGCCACGATCAGCCACGGTTCGGTCGAAAGCGAATTTCGAAAAGCCGCCGCCGTCCCCTGGAACGCCGTGTGAACGCTGGCAGGCATTCCGATTTGCGCTTCCGCCTGATCGATGGCCTGGGTGGCATCGCCCAACGACTTGCCGGGTGCAAGATTAAAGGAAATGGTCACCACCGGAAACTGGCCCTGGTGGTTCACCGCCAGCGAAGTGGGGGAAGTGTGCACTTGGGTAAAAGCGGATAGCGGGACCTGGGCACCGGTGCTCGATTTTACGTACAAATCCTTGAATGAGCCCGGGTTCTGCTGAAATTGCGGGTCGGCCTCGAGCACGACATGATACTGGTTGAGTTGGGTGAAGATGGTCGATACCTGCCGCTGCCCGAATGCGTCGTACAGCGTGTTGTCAATCTGTGAGGGATAAATGCCAAATCGGGATGCGGTGTCGCGATCAATGACAATATCGGCTTCCAGGCCGCCGGTTTGTTGGTCACTGGCCACGTCGCGCAGTTCAGGCAGGGTGCGGAGTTTGTCGACCAGTTGCGACGACAGCCGCGCCAGTTCCCGCGCATCGGC
>Ga0187783_10000300_pt1 | contig 36783 bp, 29 predicted proteins | sample 1015_SJ02_MP02_2_FD_132471 | JGI IMG/M metagenome (GOLD analysis project Ga0187783, IMG submission 132471) | Tropical peat soil microbial communities from peatlands in Department of Meta, Colombia - 1015_SJ02_MP02_20_MG | ecosystem: Environmental > Terrestrial > Soil > Wetlands > Peat | place... | reverse complement strand
TGGACCCTAGTACGAGAGGACCGGGTCGAACGAACCGCTGGTGAACCGGTTGTTCCGCCAGGAGCATAGCCGGGTAGCTATGTTCGGATCAGATAAACGCTGAAAGCATATAAGCGTGAAACTGACTCCAAGATGAGATCTCAATCCCGTAAGGGTGAAGAGTCGTGGTAGACTACCACGTTGATAGGCCGGAGGTGGAAGCGCTGCAAGGCGTGGAGCTGACCGGTACTAATAGCTCGGATATTTTAACTAACGTGCGATCCTCGTGAGCACTGAAAGTTCTTCTCTGTATAGTTTGCAAGCTTCCCGGCGCGATCGGCTAGAGCTCCGGCTCGCCATCGCGCCCGGGGACCAAGGAGCGAAAGTTTCTGGCGCCCATGGCGGCGGGGTCCCACCCGTTCCCATCCCGAACACGGCAGTTAAGCCCGCCAGCGCCGATGATAGTTTGGCCGCAGGGCCTCTCGAAAGTAGGACGGTGCCAGATTAATCTCCCAAAGGCTCGCCGCAAAAACGGCGAGCCTTTTTCTTTTTATACGGAGGCCTCCACGTCATGAGCGATCTGCCGAATTTCAAGTTCGATCTCGAAAATGCAAAAGGTTGGAGCAGCGCCGCAGGGTCAGCGCGACAGCACACCGTTGACGAGTTCCCGATCTCGACGAGCTTCGCGGCAGTCTCGATGCGCTTGCAACCCGGGGCGCTGCGCGAGCTGCACTGGCATGCCATCGCGGCGGAGTGGGCTTACGTGATCTCAGGCCGTTGCCGGGTGACCGTCATTGCACCATCCGGCAACGCCGAGATCGCAGATTTTGGTCCAGGCGACGTCTGGTATTTTCCCAAGGGACACGGACATTCGATTCAGGGTCTGGGCAAGCAAGAGTGTCACTTTCTGCTCGTCTTCGACGACGGTCGATTCTCGGAGTTCGGTACCTTCAGCATCACCGACTGGATGTCGTGCACACCGCCGGAAGTGCTGGGTCAAGATCTAAGTCTTCCGTCTGAAATCGTCGCGAAACTCCCGAAAAAGGAAGTGTATATCGTACAGGGCGAGGTGCCGCCCGAGGCACCGCCGGCCGCGTTGAATCCGAATCTCGAGCCGAGCCAGCTGACGCATAAATTTCGGCTCGGTGCGGCACCGCTGATGCAGTTCGCCGGTGGAACGGAACGCCTGGTCTCTGCGCAGCAATTCCCAATCTCGTCGACAATCACCGGCGTTTTATTGACTATCAAACCCGGTGGATTGCGCGAGCTGCATTGGCATCCGAACGCGGACGAGTGGCAGTACTACATCAAGGGACGTTCGGAAATCGGAGTATTCGGCGCGAACGGCAAATATCGGCAGGATGAATTCGGCCCGGGTCAGGTCGCTTTCATCAATCGCGGCTTCGGTCACTATATCAAACAGATCGGCAACGAAGAGACGCAGATTCTCGTTGCCTTCAATAGCCCGGATTATCAAGAGATTTCAATATCGGCGTGGCTCGCGTCGAATCCGCCGCAACTGCTCGCCGACAACTTCGAACTCGATATCGGGGCGATTGAAAGGTTTCCTCGTGACGGACGGTTCATCTGCCCAGCCCTTAGCTGAGATAGCCCCATGAACCGTCCCGACTTCGGACCGGACGCCTAAAAGGCGCCGAGAGTCGGCTGCGCTCCAGGGACCCTCTTGGGCAGCGATGAATGCCCGGCGGAAACGGGGGATTGCCATGAAACAGCTTTCTGAATCCATGGTGCGCCTATTTGCTGCTTGCACAGCTCTCGCTATGATGGAGGGCTGCTGGGGATCGCAACCGCAGTCAAACGCCATCGTACCGAATCCGGCGTCGCAGCGGCTCGGCAACGCCTCGTGGAGCGAAGCTGCTAGAAAGCAGGACCTGCTCTACGTATCGCATCAGGATGGCAGTGTCGCCGCGTATTCATATCCGAACGGCGCGCTTGAAGGACAACTGAAAGACGTCCGGGCCGCCGGCTTGTGCTCGGATCAAGACGGTGACGTTTTGTTCCCGACCGGCAATGAGATACTCGAATACGCCCACGGCGGTACGCGGCCGATCGCGGTATTGCATGGTTCCCTTGGAGGCGCCGTCCAATTCTGTGCGGTCGACCCTACGACCGGAAATCTTGCCGTTTCCGGGGGCGTCTACTCAAAGTTTGGCGTTGCGGTGTATCCGAACGCTCAAGGCAGCCCCAAAATTTATCCTTTGCGCGCCGGTAACGGCGCCTACTTGTCGTCTGCGTACGACGACAAAGGCGATCTCTTCGTCGAGAGCGCGACCCGCAATGCCGTTAATGTCGTCGAGCTTCCTAAAGGCGCAGCCCGCTTCACCGACGTCTCATGGATCGGCTCCCGGCCCGCAGGACCTGGCTCGGTCCAATGGGACGGCAAATATCTCGCAGTTATTGCCGCCGACGCCTTCGGCTCCGCGACGGTCCTCCGTTATAACGTGCAGGCGGGGCGCGCCGGCTTCGTTGCCGAGACGCCGCTCAAGGGCGCGGGCGACGCTATCCAGTCTTCGATTCAAGGCGGAATAATCGTCGTTCCGGGTCCGTCGGGCCTGGCATACTACCAATACCCCGGTGGCGGCACCCCAACGGCGTTTGTGAAGGACGCGCTCGGGCCCCAAGCTGCAACCGTTAGCCTTGGTATGAAATCCGGAATCGACGTCGTCACGTATCACTACGATAATCTGCGAACCGGTTGGGACGACAGCGAATCATCGTTGACGTATCAGAACGTCAGCAATGGATCGTTCGGGCTCATCCAGAGCGTGACGCTCGACGATCAAGTGGACACGCAGCCGTTAATCGTGCGCGGTGAAAAGACGACCGCGGGCAAATCCCCCGGCAAGCACGACGTCGTCTATGTCGCAACCGAAAGCAATACCGTCTACGCGATCGAGGCGTCGAAGGGCGTAATACTCTTCTCTACAAACTTGGGCAGTCCGGTTCAAGAGCCTCTGGGTTGCAACAACAACGGACCGAACGTTGGCATCGACGGAACGCCCGTCATCGACCTTGCCGCCAACGTCATGTACGTCATCACTTATACGATGGTGGCCTCGGTGCCGACCTACACGATCCACGAGCTCAGTCTGTCAAACCTCACCGACGTCGTGTCGCCGGTCGTCGTTGCCGCCTCCCATATGCTGACCAATGGCACGACGTACTATTTCAACGCGACGTACCAGCGGCAACGGCCGGCGCTGCTGGAGGCCAACGGCAACATTTATGCCGGATTCGGGAGTTTTTGCGATTTTGCCGGCAGCAGCAGTCGCGGTTGGTTATTGGGTTGGCAGGCCGGATCGCTCACGCCGCTGGCAGCGAACCAGCTCAATGACGCCCTGCCGGGGCCGCCCAGCTTTTTCCTATCGTCCATTTGGATGTCGGGAGACGGCGTGGCCGCAGATCCTTCAGGAAACATCTATTTCGTTACCGGCAACTCGGCACCAAAAACCTACAATGGCGACACCGCCATTCAAGAGAGCACCGTCAAGATCAGCGCAGATCTCACCCAGCTGCTCAGCATTTTCACGCCGTCGGACGTCAATGCGCTCGATCGCGACGATAATGATTTCGGGTCGGGCGGTGTCCTGTTGCTTCCTACGCCAAGCTCCTCCGCTACGCCGCTGGCGGCCGCAGCCGGCAAAGTAGGAGTCATGTTTTTGATGAACCGGAATAGTTTGGGAGGCTACAATAAGAATTCCAACGACGTTCTCGCGCAGGAGAACATTGGTGGGTGCTGGTGCGGTTTATCGTACTTCGACGCCGCGACCGACTCGCTGCCGCGCATCGTTGCCAGCGGCGGCGACAGCGTGACGGTCTGGAGCGTTCAAAACTCGCCATCGGTAAAATTGAGCCCCGCGGGCAGCTCGCCGGGCTTGCCCAGCGGGCAGGATTCAGGGTTTTTCACAGCCGTGTCCTCGAACGGAAGTCAGCCCGGCGCGATTATTTGGGCGGTGTCACGGCCAAGTAACGTTCCCGGCCCGATCGAACTTTCTGCGTTCACGTCCCAGGCTTCCAGCAGTTCGTTACTGCAAACACTCTACCAGGCGACCGGGGGATATTGGGATTCCACCGGCGGGAACTCAAATGTCGTCCCCGTCGTGGCTAACGCCAAGGTTTACGTGGCGAGTTACGAGCAACTCGACATCTTTGGACTTGGCGGCACCAAGGGCGCGCCGACGCGGCCCCCGGGCCTGGTCGCCTACCACCCGACAACCAACGCGCCGCACGAAATTACGGGAACGTTGCTCGGAATTAGCGGCTCGCTTTTGACGCTTCGATCACGTACCGGCACGAGCGTTTTGGTCGACGACTCCGCTGCGGTGCGGCAAGAGCGAAGTGCGGACTTGATCATCGGAGAGCCTTTCACCGCAAGGGGACGTTACGATGGCGCGGGCCTCCTGCATGCAACGGTTATCCTGCGGGCAAAGCCCTCGCCGTCGAGTTGGCCTCCCGACCGACGTTAAGAGGGCGGTGACCGGCGTACGATTACGGTAGCGCGACCGGTTCGAACTGTGCGCGGAACTGCGTTGGCGTCAGTTTGGTCTGCGCCGCAAGCTGCGCGAGTTTGGCAACGTCGGTAAAATCGGACGGCTCCAAGTAGACCATATAATCGCGAGCGACGCGATAAGCTTCGGTGGTCAAGTCGACCTGGCGCGTGCGGATTCTGCCGGTTAGCGGATCGAGCAAATCGGCGAGCGAGAGCGGCCTGACGTTGCCGCTTTCCAGCGCGATAAGGGCGCCGCTGCCGCCCTCGACGAGATAACGCACCGCACCGAAGCCGAGCGTGCGCGTGTAGTCTACGTCGAACGGCACGGGTTTGGCGCAGCGTAGTTCGTAGCCGATGTCCTTGGCGTGAACGACCGAGTCCACACCGATTGCTTCCAAGCGGTTGCGCACCGCGTCGCGAACGATGGTGCCCAACGGGACGTCGGCGAGCGGAACGTTGCCGAACGAATCCCGGCCAAGATGCTCGGCCGACTTGAAGATGTCGTCCCAAACGCGCTCGGCGATGCCTTCGGCGACGACGACGATCCCATGCTTTCGCCCGAAGGCGCGGCGTTTGACGATCGCGCCGACGATCGTGTCGGCAACCGACGCGAGCGTCGCGTTTTCCGGGAACTCCTCGGGCAACACGGCTAAGGTCGAGCCCGCCGCTTTGCACATCCCCAGCGAGAGCGATCCGGACTTTCGCCCCATGCACACGACGATGTACCAGCGTTCCGTCGTGCGCGCGTCCTCCATCAGGCTCTCCAGAATGCCGGCGCCGACCGACCGGGCCGTTTCGAAACCGAACGTCGGAGCATTTTCGGGCAAGGGTAGGTCGTTGTCAATCGTCTTAGGTACGGTCGCGACGCCGAGTCGCCCGGCGGTTCGCTCGGCGATGCGGGCAGCGCCGTAGGTAGTGTCGTCGCCGCCGATGCAGACCAGGTAACGTACCGCCAATGCTCGTAACGCGTCCACGCAGCGCTCGAGCGTCGCTTCGTCTTTGGCCGGATTCGTACGTGACGTTCGTAGGATCGAACCGCCGGTGGTATGGATGCGCGAAACGTGGTCGAAGTTCAGCTCGACCGTTTTCGGTCTGCGGCCGGCGGCGAGATCGCGATAGCCGTCGTAGATGCCCACGGCGCGCAAGCCGCACTTGAACGCTTCCATTGCCGCCGATGCAATGACGCCGTTGATTCCAGGGGCAGGTCCGCCACCGACTAAGATGCCCAGCGCTTCAGCCATGTATCGGTCTAATCCGGTAGACCGCGCCGGCGTAATCGTCGGCGACGAAGAGCGAACCTTTGGGACCTACCGCAATGCCGGTGGAGCGTCCGGCGCGCGAACGGCAGCCCTGTTGGAAACCAGTGACGAAGTCAGTCCATTGCGTGGTTGGATCCGTCCAATCCACGGCGCGAGCCGGCACGTCGCCATGCATTGCGACGAAGACGACGCGCGGCGGTTCGGCGAGACAACCGTCGGCAACGTGCCACGATCCGTGCACCGCGACGAATACGCCCCCGCGGTAGGACAACGGAAAGCCGTACGCGCCCGATTGGTGTAGCGGATAGAACGCCGCGCCGATGATCGTGGAATAAGCCGGCAGCTCGACCAGTGGTTCGACGGTGCCGTTGCAGCTGACGCCGGGCAGGTACGCGTGGTGGTTCTCCTCGCATTCCGGCCAGCCGTAATCCGCTACGCCTGGATGCGCGGAAAGATTGTCGAGGAACTCGTAGGGGTGGCCGAAGGGCAGGTCGTCTTGGCCCGCGTCGCCGACCCAGACCGCTTCGCTCTGCGGGTTGACCGCAAGCGCGATCGCGTTGCGAATGCGTTTCGCTCGCTGCGCAAAGCTCGAACCGTCGGGCTTCATCACCGAAACGGCGGCTCGCGTAGGGTCTACCTCGGCGCAGGGCGCAGCTCCGTCATCCATGATTGCGTTGCACGAGGAGCCGGCCGCGGCATAGAGCAGGCCGCTCGCGTAGGCAACGGAAGTGGTCGTGTGAACGTCGCCGTCCGTTCCGGGCGCGAGCGGACCGCTGCGAACGTCGGCGATCCGCTCGATACTGACCGCGCGGCGCTCGCCGCGATACGGAATCGCCCAGACGTGATGCATGGAACCCACGAAAATTTCGTGCAGGTCGTCGGCGAAAGCAACGCCTGCAGCCCGCTCGTCGTCAAAAGTTGCGAAGACTTGCGGCGTGCCCGGATCCTCTTCCGCATTAGGCAGAAGATAAACGTCGCGTCCAAGCGTGCCGACGATCAGATCGCCGTTGGGAAGCGGCGCAAGCTCGCGGGCGCTAGGGATCCGCGCGATCGTTTCAATCTCGAATCCGTTCGGGACCTTTAAGTGCGCGGGCGCGCCCGCGGTGCACGCGACGAGCACGGTCGAGAGAAGAGCGGCACGAACCAGCGCGGCGCGCATGAGCGCTTTGTTCGGGCGAGCGCGCGCCCCTATCCCGCTACGGCTGCGGCGGAGTTTGGTTGGGTGGAGCCTGCGGGTATTGTTGCCCCGGCGGTCCTTGCGGATACTGCCCGTTGGGCGGTCCTTGCGGATACTGGCCGTTTGGCGGTCCTTGCGGATATTGCCCGTTGGGCTGCCCTTGCGGATATTGACCGTTCGGGCCCTGCTGCATCTGTTCGCGGCGCTGCATCATCTCTTCGCGGCGCTGACGCATCTCTTGCCGAAATTGGTTCTGCTGGTCGCTGCTCAGTACGCCCATCATTTGCCGGCGAAGTTCACGATTGGCCTCGCGGTCCGGCGGGCTGCCTGCGGGGTGCGTTTGCGAGTACTGATTGATCAGCGATTGAATGCGCTGCTGCTGATCGCCCGAGAGATTGAGATTTCCAAAGCGACGCATCCAACGGTGTTGCAGCTGCGCCTGGCTCGGCGTGCCGCGATAGTGGGATCGGGCCGCCGGCGGCTGGCTCTGCTGAGCGTAGGTCGCGAGCGGCAGGGCGAGAGCCGCGGTAAAGACGCAGACGGCCAAGAGCGGGGTCTTCATAGCCAGGATCTTATCGGTTGCGGCGGCATGCCGCCTGAAGGCCGGATTAGGACCGAGCAAGCGGCCTGATAGCCACCGCGTTAACCGAGTCTGAAACGTGCGTTTGGAAGCGTTTGAAGTTATCGAAGAAGAGCTGCGAAAGCTTGCGCGCCTGCTCGTCGTAAGCGTCGGCGTCGGCCCAAGCGTTGCGCGGGTTTAGGACGTCGCGCGGCACGTTTGGAACCTCCTTAGGAATGCGCAAGCCGAAAAAGCGCTCGGTCTCATAATCGTCGGGGATGCGCCCTTCGATCGCGGCGTTCACCATCGCGCGGGTGTGCGCGATCGACATGCGATGCCCGACACCGTACGGGCCACCCGTCCAGCCCGTGTTCACCAACCAGCACGCGACCTCGTGCTGGTCGATTTTACGACCGAGAAGGCGCGCGTACACCGTCGGATGATGAACCATGAACGGCGCGCCGAAACAGGTCGAAAACGTCGCTTGCGGTTCGCTAATACCGCGTTCGGTGCCGGCAACTTTTGCGGTGTAACCGGAGAGAAAATGATACATCGCCTGCTCGGGCGAGAGTCTGGCGATCGGCGGCAACACGCCGAACGCATCGGCGGTGAGCATGATGATCGCTTTCGGATGGCCCGCTCGGCTGCCCGGAACGACGTTGGGAATGAACTCGAGGGGATAAGCGGCGCGCGTGTTCTCTGTTTTCTCCTCGGAATCTACGTCTAACGTGCGAGTGCGCGCATCGTAGACGACGTTTTCGAGTACCGTGGAGAAACGATGGGTTGCGGCCCAAATCTCCGGCTCGGCGACGGGCGATAGGCGAATGACTTTTGCATAGCAGCCGCCTTCGAAGTTGAACACTCCGTCGGCCGACCACCCGTGCTCGTCGTCACCGATCAAGGGCCGGCTCGAATCCGAGGAAAGCGTGGTCTTTCCCGTGCCCGACAAACCGAACAGGATCGCAACGTCTCCTGCAGCTCCGACGTTCGCCGAGCAATGCATCGGAAACGCGTCGCGAAGAGGCAGAAGGTAGTTCATCACCGTGAAGACCGACTTTTTGATCTCGCCGGCGTAGCTCGTTCCGCCGATCAGGATCATGCGCCGCCCGAAATGGACCAGGATAAACGTCCCGGTACGCGTGCCGTCGCGGGCGGGGTCGGCTTGAAAGAGGGCGGCGTCAACGACCGTGAACTCGGGTGAGAAGTTCAGGTCGGGACGTTCCGGCGTGATGAACAGATGCCGGGCGAAAAGACTCTGCCACGCAAACTCGGTATAAACGCGCAAGGGCAAGCGATAGCGTTCGTCGGCACCGGCATAACAGTCGAGCGCGTAGACTTCACGCTCCGAGAGATACGCCGCAACCCGATCGAAAAGCGCGTCGAACCGCTCCGCGCCGATCGGCTGGTTTGCTTCGCTCCAATCGATGTGGTGCTCGCTCGACGGCTCGCGCACGAAAAACTTGTCCTTGGGCGAGCGGCCGGTATGCGGCCGCGTATCGACGATCAGCTGTCCGTCGGCGCCGAGCGCGCCTTCGCCGCGCGCGATCGCGTGTTCGACGAGCTCCGGCCCGGACAGGTTTTCCCACAGCTTGACGACTTTGAGTTTTTCCGGAAGCGAAAGAATGGCGTTTCTCCTATGCGAGCGTGCTGGTACGACGGTGCTTTCCCGCACCCCGGCGGCCAGCCTGCAGGCCGCCCTCGAGGGGAATCTAAATGCAAGGCGGATGCGCCGGCTGCTAGTCTTCCCTTTCTTGATGGCAATGACGCTTGCCATGGCGGCCGTCTGCGGCGCCGTCCTGCCGTTCCACTTCGGCCTGTTCGCTTCCGGGCCCCTGGATGCAATTACCGACGTCGAAGGCGTGCAGGTAGCGAACCTGACGAAAATTGAGGGGAGCGACGTCCGTACCGGCGCCACGGCGATTTTGCCCGACGCGGATCCGTGGGATCGTAAAGTGTCGGCCGCGTTCTTTGCCTTCAACGGCAACGGCGAGATGACCGGCACGCATTGGATCGACGAGTCGGGGTATTTAGAGGAACCGGTCGTCTTAACCGACACGCTCGACGTGGGTAGGGCGGCAGACGGCGTCGTAAGCTGGGTAATCGAGCATCATCCCGCAGTCGGACGCGGCGACGACGTTCCGCTTCCGGTGGTAGCCGAATGCGACGACGGGTTGCTCAACGATATTCAAGCTCGCGCCGTGACCGCCGGAGACGTGGTGCAATTGCTCGATTCGGCCAAGGCCGGCCAGTTCGACCGCGGCAGCGTCGGCGCCGGGACCGGAATGAACGCATTCGGTTTCCGAGCCGGAATCGGCTCGGCCTCTCGAGTTCTTTCAAGCGACGAGGGCGGCTATCACGTCGGAGTGCTGGTGAACGACAACACCTCCAGCAGCCGCCGGCAGCTGACGATCGTCGGCGTTCCGATAGGCGCGCGTCTCGAGAACGAATACCGTCCGATCTTTCCCAAGCGCGTTTCGCTCAAGGGGCGTCTCGGACAAGGCAGCATCATCGTCGTGGTGGCGACCGATGCGCCGCTCGACGGCCGTCAGCTGCGAGCGCTGGCGTTACGAGCGGCAATGGGCATGGCGCGCACGGGTCTGACGTCATCCGTCGGCAGCGGCGATCTGATCGTCGCGTTTTCGACGTCGCGCGTTTTCGAGCGCGTCGCAAACTTCACCGTAATCGCTCCGAAGCAGCCGATCCTGGAAGATGATGACGCACTCGATGCGCTCTACGCGGCTACCGCGGAGGCTACACAGGCGGCTATCTACGATGCGCTGTTCGAAGCGAAAACGATGACCGGGCGCGACGGAATCACGCTCTATGCCCTACCGGGAGAGCGGGTCGTGCAAATGCTGCGCGCGGCCGGAGCGATAACTCCGTAACCTATCCGTGTACGCTGACCATCCACTGGACGCCGTAGCGATCGGTCAGCGATCCGAACCTGCCGCCCCAAAACACGTCCGACAGCGGCATCGTCACTTGACCGCCCTCGGCCAGCGCATTGAATACCCGCTCGCCTTCGGCCGGGTCGCTGGTGGCCAGCGAAAGAGCGATGTCGTCTTCGCCGTCGGGCGGCGCTCCGGGACGTCCGTCGGAGGCCATGAATTGCACGCCGTCCGCCACGAAGCTCGCGTGCATGACTTTGTCGCGGAATGCGGCGTCCACGTCACTCTCCATCGGCGAGCCGGCGAAGCGATTGATGCTGGTGATCTCTCCGCCCAGGCATTTCTTATAAAAGTTGAGCGCCTCTTCGCACTTCCCGTGGAAGAAGAGGTACGGCTCGAGTTGCATCGGGTGGACTCCTTTGCGTGGTCGAACAGGTTCGCTTGCGTCGGTTAGGGTAATCGTCCGCGTGTCCTGCAGGGAACGGCGCTCGTGAGCCGGTTCGTCCACCTCCACGTCCATTCGGAATACTCGCTGCTCGACGGTGCCTGCCGATTAGACGAGTTGGACGATTCGAAAGAGCGGCATTTAAGTCTCTGCCGGCGCGCTGCCGAGCTGGGCGCTACGGCGATCGCGTTGACCGATCACGGCGTCATGTACGGTGCGATGGCGTTCTATTACGCCGCGCGGAAGTTCGGGTTGACGCCGATCCTAGGGTGCGAAGCCTATCTCGCGCCGCGCGGGCGGCTCGACCGCTCGGCACGTGAGGAAGCCCACGTAACGCTGCTGGCGGCGGATCTGGTGGGCTACCGCAACCTGATGGCGCTCGTCTCCAAAGGCTTTCTCGAGGGCTATTACTACAAACCGCGCATCGATCTCGAGCTCTTGGCAAAGCACCACGACGGGCTGATCGCGCTCTCGGGCTGCATGTCGGGAATGTTGGCCGCTCCGCTGCTGCGCGACGACTATGCGAGCGCGTTGCGCAACGCCAAGACCTACGTCGAAATTTTCGGGGACCGTTTTTACGTCGAGGTCATGCGCCACGGAATGGAAGAACAGCAAAAAGTGAACGACGGCCTGCTGCGGATCGCTCGCGAGCTTGAGGTACCGCTCGTCGCTACCAACGACGCGCACTATTTACAGCAGAAGGATGCGGCCGCCCACGACGTGCTGCTCTGTATCGGCACCGGAAAGACGATAGCCGACGAAAACCGGATGCGTTTTTACTCCGACCAGTTCTATCTAAAATCGGCCGACGAGATGGCCGAGGCGTGGAGCGATCTTCCCGAAGCGTGCGAAAACACGGTGAGAATCGCCGAGCGCGTTGATATCCGCATTCCCGAGAAGATTTTCCATCTGCCGGAGTATCCGGTGCCGCAAGCACCGGGCCGGCCGGCGTACAGCGACGCCGAATACTTGCGCGAGCTTTGTGAGGCGGGGCTGGTGGAACGATACGGAGCCGAGCGCGCCCGTTCCGATTCGGAGTTGCGGGCCCGGCTCGACTACGAGCTCGGCGTGATCACTAAAATGGGGTTTTCGTCGTACTTCTTGATCGTCTGGGATTTCGTGAAGTACGCGCGCGACCGCGGGATTCCAGTCGGCCCGGGGAGAGGCTCGGCGGTGGGCTCGGTGGTCTCGTATTGCCTGCGAATCACCGACCTGGATCCGTTGCGGTTCGACCTGCTGTTCGAGCGTTTCCTCAACCCTTCACGGATCTCAATGCCCGACATAGATACCGACTTCTGCGTCGAACGGCGCGACGAAGTCATCGCCTACGTCACCGAAAAGTACGGAAAGGATCGGGTGGCGCAGATCGTCACCTTTGGAACGATGGCCGCTCGCGCCGCTATCCGCGACGCGGGGCGGGCGCTGGCCGTACCGCTTCCCGACGTCGATCGGATCGCGAAGCTCGTCCCGTCGGGGCCGGGCGGTCTTTCGATCGGCGATGCAATCGAGAAGCTCGCGGAGGTGAAAGCGATTTACGCGACCCAGCCGCAGATGCGTAAACTGCTCGACACGGCCCGAGAGATCGAAGGGCTGGCGCGCAACGCCGGGACGCACGCCGCCGGTGTCGTGATCTCGGCCGGACCGCTGGTCGAGTACACGCCTCTCGTGCGCTTCGGCGACGGAGGTGTCAACACACAATACGACATGAAGTGGATCGAGCGCATCGGCTTGCTCAAGATGGACTTCCTCGGCCTGCGTAATCTGACCGTCATCGAGAAGGCCGTCGGCGAGATTCGCCGGACCGGCGACGCTGCGTTCGACCTGTCAAGAATTTCGCTGGACGACGCACGCACCTACGAGATGCTGAGCCGGGGTGAAACCGTGGGGGTGTTTCAGCTGGAATCCGAGGGGATGAAACGCGTCTGCGCCGAGTTGCAGCCCTCCCGATTCGACGACATCGTAGCGCTCGTTGCGCTCTTCAGGCCCGGTCCGATGGAGCTGATTCCGCAGTACGTTGCCGGCAAGCACGGAAGGTCGAAGCCGCGATACTTGCACCCGAAGCTCGAGCCGATTCTGGCCGAAACCTACGGCATCCCGGTTTACCAAGAACAGGTCATGCAGATGGTGCGCGATATCGCGGGCTTCTCCATGAGCGAAGCGGACGAGCTGCGCCAAGTCATGGGAAAGAAGCAGCGCGAGAAGATTCCGATCTACCAAGAAAAGTTCGTTGCGGGCGCGATGGCAACGTCGGGCATCGACCGGGCCCTTGCGGACCGCATCTTTCACTTCATCGAGCCGTTCGGAAACTACGGATTCAACAAGTCGCACGCGGTCGCGTACGCCTGGATAGCATATCAGACGGCGTATCTCAAGGCCAATCACCCGCTGCAATACATGGCCGCCCTGATGACCTCGGTTAAAGACAAGACCGATAAGCTGGCCGAATACATTGACGAGGCCAAACACGTCGGCATCGAGGTGATGCCGCCCGACGTGAACGAGTCGCTGGTCGATTTCACGGTGGTCGGCGGTGCAATACGCTTTGGCCTGGCCGCAGTGAAGGGGGTAGGAGAGGCCGCAGTTCGCGCGATTATCGAAACGCGAACCGCGAGCGGACGTTTTTCGGAGCTCTTCGACCTTGCCGAGCGGGTAGACGCAAAGCACGTGAATCGCCGGGTGATCGAAGCGTTGATCAAATGCGGAGCGCTCGACGGATTAGCCGGCAACCGCGCTCAGAAATTGGCGGCGCTCGATGTCGCGCTGGAACTGGCTTCGCGGACCACGCGCGACGCCGAGCTCGGCCAGGTATCGCTGTTCGGCGAGTTAAGCGCAACGTCGCAGACGCTTGCGCCCAAACTGCCGCGAGTGGCGCCGCCGACGACCCGCGAGATGCTCTCGTGGGAAAGGGAAACGTTGGGAATCTTCGTGTCGGGCCATCCGCTGGCCGAAGTCGCTCCGCTCTTCAGCCGCGCCGGCGCGATGCCGATCCGGGAGTTGCGTCAGGCCGGTGACGATATTGCGGTGACCGTTGGAGGAACGATCACGAGCGTGCGCCGGACGCTCACCAAGGCGGGCCAGCGTATCTTGGTGGCGCAACTGGAGGATACCAGCGGGCTGTGCGACGTCGTGGTCTTCTCGAAAAACTATCCGCTGATGCAGCAACTGTTCGTAGACGACGCGATTCTGATCGTCAAAGGCCGAGTCCGATTGCGCGAGCGCCCGGGGGCATCGCCCGGCGAAGAGCCTCGCGTCGACGTTTCGGTGGCGGTCAACGAAGCGAGTCCGTTGGCGGTTCCCACGCCGCACATCGCGCCGGCCGTACGCGGCTGGCACGTCGAAGTTACGCACCGCGACCAAATCGACCGGCTGGCGCGGTTGATTGACGAATGGCCCGGCGACGTGCCGGTGGTGATGCACGTGCAGGGACGGTCGCAGCGCGTCGCCCGCGCGATTGCCGGCGACGCCCGCGTTCGCGGCGAGCTCGAGCGCATCTTCGCACCGCAGGGAGTGCGCGAGGACGCGATGGACGCCGGGCAGTGAACGTCGTCGCAGCGTCGGATCCGAGTGCGTTGAGCGGCTTGTTGCATGCGGGATGGAGCGCTCCGCGTAACGTGGTCGAGGAGGTCGCGACGATCCTGGACGGCGTGCGCGCGCGCGGCGATGCAGCGGTCGAGGGGTACGCGCGGCGGTTCGACGACCCGGCGTTCGACCGGAAGCGACTTCGCGTTGCGATCCCGATGCTCGAGAGCGCGCGCTCGCTGATCTCGCCGGCGGTAGCAGCCGCGCTCGAGCTCGCTAAGGAGCGCGTCACCCGGTTCCACGAGCGGCAGCGCCTCCCCGACGTCGCGTACGTTGAGGCGGACGGCACGCGCTATGCGGTAGAGCGGCGCGCCTTGCCGAGCGCCGCGGTATACGCGGCGCGGAACGACTCTGCGGCCGTTATCATGGGCGCGGTACCGGCAAGACTTGCGGGCGTCCGCCGGATCACGGTCTTCGCGCCGCCGGTGGCCGGCGCAGTAAATCCGGCGGCACTCTTTGCTTGCGCGCTTTGCGGCGTTGACGAGCTCTACGCGGTCGGCGGCGCGCAAGCGATTGGAGCCGCAGCGTTCGGCACCGAGTCGATCGCTCGCGTTGAAAAGATCGTGGGCAGAGGCGGCAAGTGGGTGATCGAAGCCAAGCGCCAGGTGTTCGGGGCGTGTGGGATCGATGCGCTCACCGGAGCTGACGAAGCGCTGATCGTGGCGGACGACGGCGCGAGCAGCGAGTACGTCGTTGGAGAACTGCTAGCGCTGGCCGAGCGTCCCGGCGTCACGCGCCTCGCGGTGCTCTCGGAGTCGCGCTCGCTGTTGGAAGCCGTCGCGCAGCTGCTGGACACGCTCGATCTGCACACCGTGGAACGGCAAGAAATCGTGAGCAAAACGATTCTCGAGGAGTGCCGCCTGATCGAAGCGCGCGGGCGAGAAGAGCTGCTCGACACGCTCAATCGCTTTGCCCCGGCATATCTCTGCCTGCACGTACGCGATGCGCCGAGCTATTTGGATCGGATCAACGCCGCAGGCGCGGTGTTCGTCGGCGACATGACGCCGCTTGCGGGAGGCGAGTATCTTGCCGGCCCCAGTCATGCGGTGCCGACCGCCGGGACGGCAAGGTTCGCTTCGAGCCTCTCGCCGGCCGACTTTACCCGCACGTTCAGCGTCGTGGAAAACACGGTCGAGCGGATGGCCGGCGACGCTGCCGCACTGGTTGCGGTTGCCGAATTCGACGGCCTGCCGCATCACGCGAATTCGGCGCGCATGCGAGGCGGTGGTTAAGCCGTTGGTAAGCGCCGGCAAACTCGTCGCGTTCGACGTCGACGGCACGCTGGTCGGTCGCGAACTGGTCATCTCGCCCAAGGTGAAAAGCGCCATCGCGCGCATGCTCGAAGCGGGGACCGCCGGCTGTCTGGTGACCGGACGGATGTATCGCGCCACGGTGCCGTTTGCGCGCGACCTAGGATTGGAGGCACCGGTTATTTGTTATCAAGGCGCTGCGATCGTCGATCCCGGCACGGACGAGGTGCTCGCGCACACCGCGTTGGCCAACGAGATCGTCCGCGAGCTCATCGCAACGGCGGAGCGCGACGGTGTTCATCTGCAGCTATACCGCAACGACGAATACTACTGCGAGGCGCGCAATCGGTTCTCCGATCTGTACGCGGCGCTCTCCCTGACGCAGCCCGTCGTGGTCCCGTCGCTGCGCGAAGCCTTCGCTTATAGCCCCGCCACCAAGGCCGTGATCATTGCCGACGAGCCGTTGGCGGCAGCGTACGCAGAGAAACTGCGGGGCGCGTTCGCAGGGCGTGCAAACGTCACGCGCAGCTTGCCGGAGTTTGTAGAAGTGCTCGATCCGACGGTTGATAAAGGCGTCGCGCTCCGCTTCGTCGCGGAGCGTCTCGGCCTCAGCATGGATCGCACGATCGCGATCGGCGATTCGTGGAACGACGAGCCGCTTCTGCGAGCCGCCGGGTTTGCAATCGCGATGGGGTCGGCTCCGGCGGAGTTGCGGGCGGTCAGCGACGCCGTGGTCGGAGACCTCGAGCACGACGGCGTGGCCGAAGCGATCGAACGGTACGTGTTGTGAACGCACGGCGGCGAAAACGCTCGAACATTTCACGGTTGCGATCGTTTTGGCTGCCGGCCGTGTTCTGTGCGGCGCTGGTCGCCGGCGCACTGGGCGCGGCGGCGACATGGCCGGGTTTCGACCCCGAGCGAATCGCGGTCACCGGAAACCATCGCGTGACGCGAAACGAAATTCTGATCGAGGCGGCGATCGCGCCGCACGTGAGCATTTGGCTGCAGAACACGGGTGCGATGGCGGCGCGAATCGAGCGAATTCCGTTCGTCGCCTGGGCCGGCGTGCAGCGGATTCCACCGGCGTCGCTGCGGATTGCAATTGAAGAGCGCATACCATACGCGCAGGTGCGCAGCGGGCAAAGCGCGGCGATCGTGGATCAAACGCTTCGGGCGCTCTCGGCTGCCGAGGACGATGCGATGGCGCCGGTTTTCGTGCTTCAGCCGGGAGTGCATTTGACGCCGGGAACGTTTATCCGTGCCGCTTCGGCGCTCGAGTTGCGCGACGTGTATCAGGCGATGCGCGAACGAGAATTCGTTCCGGTCGAACTGGCGTTGGACCGTTTCGGTGGTTTGGTCGTAACGTTGCGCGGCGGGATGCGGTTGCTGCTGGGCAGCGAGAACGATCTCGACCAAAAGCTTACGCTGGCCAAAGCCATCGAGGCGCAGGTGGCGAGTCGCCAGCCGCAGCTAACCACAATCGATCTCCGGGCGCCGGCGGCGCCGGTTGTCGTATATCGCTAAAGGGGTTTTTCACAAGTTCTCCACACCTTTGGCCGGTTCTCCCCAAGGAGATGGAGAGGCGCTCGCCAAGGCTAGGCCCATCTCGGCGGCTTTCTCCTAGGAATAGTAGGATTCGGCCGGGGCTACCACAATATATCGTGGTCAGAGGCGGCAATTTCCAAAAGACAGGTGTGACGTAGCGGATGAAGCACGAGACCGTTTGCGGGCTCGACATCGGAACGACTAAGACGTGTACGGTCGTCGCGGTTAACGGCTCCACCGGTCTCGAAATCGTCGGCATCGGGGAAGCTCCGTCGCTGGGCATGCGCAAAGGCGTCGTCGTGGACCTCGACGAGACGATCAAGTCAATCGAAGCGGCCACCGAAAAAGCCGAACGAATGGCGGGAATTCATTTCAGCGACGTCTTTGTCGGCATTACCGGCGACCATATCCGCAGCACCAATAATCGGGCAGTCGTTGCGGTTTCAAGCGACGATCGGGAGGTGACGTCGGGAGACGTGCGGCGGGTGATCGATGCCAGCAAGATCATCAACCTCCCCAGCGATCGGCAGATCATTCACGCGCTCCCGCGATTCTTTACCGTGGATGGGCAAGAGGGCGTCAGCGATCCGGTGGGCATGGCGGGCGGGCGTCTTGAAGTGGATACGCACATCGTCACCGGAAGCAACAGCTTCATCACCAACGTTTTGAAGTGCGTTCAGCGCGCCGGTCTCGAGGCGCTCGGGGTCGTCTTCGAGCCGTTAGCGAGCTCGGCGGCAACGCTGCTGCCCGAAGAGAGGCAAGTCGGTGTCGTCTTACTGGACATCGGGGGCGGAACGACGGACATCGCCGTCTACTCGCTGGGCAGCGCGATTTACACCGCGACGATCCCAGTCGGCGGTAACGTATTGACCAGCGACATTTCGCTGGGATTGAAAACGACACTGGCCGAAGCCGAAGAAATCAAGAAGCGGCTGGGCGCGACCAATGGAGAACAGCGATTCGACGTGCGCACGCTCGACGGCCGGGCGGCACGAGAGCATTCGACGACGGAGCTTAGGCAGATCGTGGTTCCTCGCGTCCTTGAGATGCTGCGCATGGCGCGACAGAAAATCATCGAGAACGTACCGCGCGACCTGGTTCTGGGAGAGGTCGTGCTGACCGGCGGCAGCGCGCAGTTGCCGGGGATAGAGCCGATTGCGGAGGAGGTCTTCAGTCTGCCGGTGCGGGTGGGGACGCCGAACACGGTCGGAGGTTTGACCGATGCGCTGGCAGCGCCGCAGTACTCCACCGCGATCGGGCTGGTGCTCTTTGGTGCAAACGGGGAGCGAGAAGACGCCCTGCGCAGCGGGCGTCAAGGAAATCGAACGATTGCGCGAGTCCAGCGCTGGCTGGCAGATCTTTGGAACTGACACACCGCACACACGTTGAGGAGGGACCCCAAGGCAATGGCTGACGGACGACGTTCCACATCGGAACCCGAGCACACGGCGACGATCAAAGTGGTCGGCATCGGCGGAGGCGGCTGCAACGCCGTCAATCGCATGATCGCGGCCGGCCTGAGCGGAGTCGATTTCTTCGCGGTCACTACCGACGTTCAAGGGCTGCGCGGCGCGCTCACCGAGAACCGCGTTCACATCGGTGGCGGGCACACCCGGGGTTTGGGTGCCGGCGCAAACCCGACGCTCGGCCGCGAAGCGGCTGAAGGTTCGCGCGAAGACCTGGCGATGATCCTCGACGGCGCCGACCTGGTGTTTCTGACCGCGGGCATGGGGGGCGGTACCGGAACCGGAGCGAGTCCGGTTCTGGCCGAGCTGGCGCGCGAATCGGGCGCGCTGACCATTGCGGTCGTTACTAAGCCGTTTGCCTTTGAAGGCAAAAAGCGGATGCAGATTGCCGAGAACGGCATTGCCGAGCTGGAGTCTAAGGTCGATACCCTGATCACCATCCCCAACGAGCGCATCTTGCAAGTGATCGAGAAGAAGACGCCGCTCAACGAGGCGTTTTCGTACGCCGACGACGTGCTGCGTCAGGGCATCGCCGGGATTAGCGATCTGATCACGCAGCCGGGTTTGATCAACTTGGATTTCGCCGACGTCAAGACGATCATGACCGACGCAGGCTCGGCAATGATGGGAATCGGCGAAGGCAGCGGCGAGCACCGCGCCGCGGATGCCGCGCAAAAGGCCATCGCTTCACCGTTGCTGGAGACGACGGTCGAAGGCGCGCACGGCGTCGTTTTCAACATCACGGGCGGGCCTGACATGGCGATGTACGAAGTCAACGAAGCGGCCGAGATGATCAGCCGCGCCGTCGATTCCGAGGCGCAGATCATCTTTGGGGCGTCGATCGATCCGGCTATGTCCGGAAAAGTGCGCGTGACCGTGCTGGCAGCCGGTTTTGGGTCGCGGCGCGGGTACCGCGGTGCCCAAGGCGGCTATGCCTTCGATACCGGCAGGCTGGAAGCGGTCGCGCCGGTTTCGATGGACGATATCGACGTGCCGGCTTTTCTGCGCTATCGCGGTTAGTCGGAAAACCCTGCAGGGTGGGGTATAACGCTCGAGTGCTGTTGGACTCCGTTTCCGCTCACGGAGTCCGGCTCACTACGTTCGAGGTGACGTTCCCGCGCTTCGTGTTGGCAGAGTTTAACACGCATCGGAGCTTTTCGCGTTCGAGCGCGAGCTCGCGGGCGGTTCCCAGCTCCAAACTGATCGAACGCGTGGAAAACGATCCGGTCGTGCCGCTGGAATGGGGCCGCAACAAGGCCGGAATGTCGGCCAGCGAAACGCTCTCCGCGCAAGAGGCCGAAGAAGCACGCAGCGAGTGGCTGAGAGCGCGGGACGATGCCGTTCGGCATGGGCGCAAATTGTTGGAGCTCAAGGTTCACAAACAGGAACTGAACCGCGTCTTGGAACCGTTTCTGTGGCATACGGTCATCGTTACCGCGACCGAGTGGGAGAACTTTTTCGAGCTGCGTTGCGCGCCCAACGCTCAGCCGGAGATCCGCCGAGCCGCGACGTTGATGCGCGAGGCGATTGCAACGAGCCAGCCGCAGTCGATAGGCAATGGGGAGTGGCATACGCCGCTCTTACAGGACGACGAGCGCGGCTTGGAGGTCGAGACGCGAAAACGCGTCTCCGCGGCACGCTGCGCGCGCGTCTCGTATCTGACCCACGAAGGCAGACGCGAGCTGGCCAAGGATTTGGAGCTATACGAACGCCTGAAGCAGGACCGGCATTTGAGCCCTTTCGAGCACGTTGCTACGCCGGCGGCGGATGACGCCCCGCACGCAAACTTTCGAGGCTGGCTTCAGATGCGAGCGGAGATTGAATTTCAGCCTGCGCGGCCATCACCAGCGCCGCAAGCAGTGCAATCCACGCCGGTAGCTTGATCGCAAACCATAGCGGATCGCTCGTGCTGCGGGCCCGCGTGTAATCGCGCCATTCACCCTGGATCAGCTCGCTAGGCGCGTAAAGGCGCGGGGCGGTCGTCGGGGCGGGCAAGTGTGGCGCGTGCAGCTCAAAGAGATAGAGCGCCGCGGCAACGGCGCAAAAGACGATGAGGCCGCGGCGAAGCCCGATGCCCAACTGGTCGAGAATTACGAAGCACACGGCGAGGCTTGCCAGGAAGAGCTGCTTGGCGGCCCAGACGAGGATCCAAGGTATGGCCAGGATGCACAATGCGAATGCGCCCAGCACTCGATAGGCCCCGGAGGCGCGCGTCGTCAAGACCAGTAATGCCGGCAGCGCAAAGCAGAGCTCCTCTTGATGGAGAAACGTGCCTCCGATCAGCGCGCACAACGCGGGAAGATAGGCCAATAGCTCCCGACGCTGCAGTGCCGCCGCCGCGCGCGGCGCCAGAATTAACCCGATCGCAAGCAGAACGACGTACGAGATTCCCCCGGCAGCAAGAGCCGCGCGGTCCGAAGCTCCGAAGTGAGCCAGCGCGTAGCTCAGGCTGTACTGGAACGGAAAGTGCAGCTCGGACGCTGCGTGTGCCGGAAGGACTGCGCTAAGGTAACTCGCCACACCGCGAAGACCGACGGTTGCGATCGATAGGAGCAGCAGTGCAAGCCCGGTTGCGACGACCGCGATGCGGGAGCGCGGAACGAACAGCAGCATGGCGGCAATCACCGGCAGGCCGGCCGCCGGCTCGACGCCAACCAGCACCGCCAGCACACCCGCCGGCGCGTCGCGGCCGCGAGAGAGCGCCACCCCACAGATCGCCAGCGCAAGGAGCGCGAACGGGACGATCTGCCCGGTGTTGAGCGACGCGTAGGCCGACGATAAGACCAGCGCTGCAGCCGCGAGTGCGAGCGGGATTCCGAGCGTGGCGAGCGCCGCCGCGGTCAGCGCGACGCAAGCGAGAATAGCCGCGGCGTCGATGATACGAGCGGCGGAAAACGGTAAGCGTGCCAGCGCTCGAAATGGTGGGAAATCGTACGGCGGTTGCGGCGCCGGCACGGCGACGCTTGGGTTGCCAGCAAACAGCTGCGCGCGAAAGCCGGTTCCGACGTTGACGCGATGCTCGCACGAGCGCAACGGCTCGTACGTATAGGGGCTCTCACCTTGATTGAGCGCAGCGCCGGCGCAATAGAAGTCGGCCAGATCGTCCATCGTTCGCCAGGGTGCTGCATCGCCCAGTCGAGCGATATCGCGCGCCGCAAGCACGGCAAGGAGAAACGCAAGGGCGGTCGCGGTGAAGCGTCGCGCGCGTTGCGTCACCGCGGCGCGCGGGCTGTGGGCGGTCGTGAAGCGAGCGCCCCGGCCAGTACGGCCACCAGCGCGGTCCAGGCCGGGAGCTTTACCAGGAGCCAGGTTGGGCCGGGCGTGCCGAGCGCAGCGACGTAGCGCGCCCATGCCTCCTGTGCCAGCGCGTTGGCAGCGATCGGCCCGGGCGTGATCGCCGCGAACGCCGGCGGCGGGAAGAGCTCGAGCGCGTAAATGGCGAGCGCGATCGCGACAAAGAGGCAAATAGCGAAAGCTCGGCGAGCTCTCAGTCGCACGAGTAATGCCGCGACGACGAAGAGCGAGGCGAGAAATAATCTCTTATTGATCCAAACCGGAATCCAGGGCACGGCGAGCAGAGCGAGCGCCAGCGTCGCAACGTCTTTGCGCCGACCTTGAAGCGAGGTCGCGAGCACGAGCGAAGCGGGAAGAGCGAACGGGAGGTCGACCATGTGAACATACGCGCCGCCGATCACGCTGCAGGCTGCCGGCACGAACGCCAGGAGCTCGCGACGATGCAGCACGCGCGCGGCGCGGCCGCCAACCCAGATGCCGGCGCCAAGCATAATCAGGTAAGCGATTTCGCCGGCGACGAGCGCGGGTGCGGACGGAGCTCCGATGGCTCGCAGCAGGTACGTCAAGCTGTATTGGTAGGCATATCCCGCCTCGGCCGAGGCCTGCGCGGGAAGAACCCGCGATAGGTACTCGACCATACCGGAAAATCCAACGGTCACCAAAGCGACGAGGAAGAGTCCAAGGCCCGTTGCGCTCAAAGCAATGCGGCTTCGAGTGACCCGGAAGAAGAGCGCGGCACAAACGGGCAAGCCCAGATGAGGCTCGATCAGCGTCAGCGCCGCGCAGATGCCGGCCGCGCTATCGCGACCGCGTGCCAACGCGACGCCGCAGAATACCAGCGCGACCAGCGCGTACGGCACGACTTGACCGGCGGCCAACAAAACGAATCCGGCCGGCAAAAGCAGCGCCAGCGCCGTCAGCTCGAGCGGCACGCCGATCAGCCACAGTCCGTAGGCTGCGGCAACGATCGCCAAAACGATCGCCGCCGCTCCAATCGCGCGCGCCAGCGCGAAGTTCGAGCGCGCGGCGAGCATGAACGCCGGAAAGTCATATGGTGGTAACGGTGCCGGAATGACGCGGCGCGGATCGTTGTGGAACACCAAGCTGGTATTCACGGCATGCTCGCAGCGATGAAGGGGCTCGTAGCGGTACGGGTCCAAACCACCGTCGAGCGCGGTGCCGGCGCAATAGAAATCGCTGAAGTCATAGAGCTGGCGCCAAGGAAGCCCGTTTCCGAGGCGAGCGACGTCGTACAGCGCAGCAACGGCGAGAAGTCCGAGAACGACGAGCGCAACGCCGCGCGAAGCCCTCATCATCGCAGAGTAGCGGCCTGCTAATGACGACTCCTGCAGGGTATTGCGCTTTCGAGATGCGTGGTATATAACGTTTAGCATCGGACGCCGCCCTGGCGGCGACCGCGGGTGTGACGGAAGAGGTTGGGTGTGGCTCTTCATTTCCGTGCAACGTCGTTGCGCCGGCTTGAGCGTGAGCGTGTCGTTGCGGAGTATTGGTATCTTTGCCGCCGTGCCGCGCGGCGATTCATGCGCCGCGGTCTCGATCGTGCGGACCTGGAACAAGTGGGCGCCATCGGCTTGATTAAAGCGGTCGATCGTTTTGATTCGCGGCAGTGCGTGCCGTTCGAGGCCTATGCCTGGCTGCTGATCGTGGGCGAGCTGATGCATCACGTACGTGACGGCGAGCGCTTATTGCGCGCGCCGCGTGCCGTCCAGGCGATCGAGCGGCGCTGGACCGAGGCGGAACGCGAGCTGTCGCTTCGGTTGGGCCGCGAGCCATCAGAGAACGACGTCGCGGGCTTCTTAGGCGCGACGCCCTGCGAGGCGGGCGAAGTGCGGGCATATCGCGCCAGCGGCAGCGTCCTCGACTTCGACCTGGTAAGAGGCGAAATGCGCGCGTCGGCGTTGGTGATCGATCAACTGCTCGACCGGCTTACCGTCGAGAGATTGCTCGACGATCTCCCGCCGCTGGAACGGAAGATCGTCACCGCGATTCACCTCCGCGGGAGCAGCGTGACGGAAGTGGCGGCACGGCTCGGCTATTCGCGCCGGCACGTCACGCGGTTGCATCGTGCCGCCATCGAGCGGATGCGACGGTCGAGTGAAGTAGGCGCCGGTGGGAGCGCCGAAAGCCAAGTCGGTGTTTCGGTACCTCACCGCAGGTGAATCGCACGGTCCCGCGTTGGTCGGCATCGTGGAAGGGATCCCGGCGCATCTGCGCGTGGATCTCGCAGCGATAAATGAAACGCTTGCCCGCAGGCAAGGGGGCTACGGCCGCAGCCCGCGCATGAAGATCGAGCGCGATGAAGTCGAGTTTCTCGCCGGTTTGCGCGGGAGCGAGACGCTAGGATCTCCCATTGCGGTGACGGTGCGCAATCGAGATTACCTGACCCCGAAAGTGCGGGCGCTGATGGATCCGATCGACGGCCGTGGAGAACCGCTGACGAATCCGCGCCCGGGGCATGCCGACTACGCGGGGGCGCTCAAGTATCGTCAACGTGACTTGCGCAACGTGCTCGAACGGGCCAGCGCGCGCGAAACCGCGATGCGCGTCTGTCTGGGCGCAATCTGCGCCCAGTTTCTCGCCGCATTAGGCATTCGTACGCGGAGTTACGTAACGCAGATTGGAGACGTGAGCGCTCCGGAGCTCGACGAATGGGCAGCTGGCGACGTAGAGAGCAGCGAGGTACGATGTCCGGACCGCGAGAGCGGCGGGCGGATGATCGCGGCGATCGATGCCGCCAAGGCATCCGGAGATACGCTCGGCGGACGATTTATCGTTCGCATCGACGGGATGCCGACCGGCATTGGCAGCAACAGGCAGCCGGGTGCGCGGCTCGACGGGATCCTTGCCGGCGCGGTGATGGGTATGCAGACCGTCCGGGCCGTCGAAATCGGTCTCGGCGCCGATGTGGCCGGAACACCAGGATCGCGGGCGCACGACAACTTTGCGCTGGACCGAGGCGCCGTGGTGCGCGCCAGCAATCGGGCCGGCGGCATCGAGGGAGGAATGAGCAACGGCGAGGCCATCGTCTTACGCGTCTCGGTGAAGCCGATTCCCACCTTGATGAAGGCGCTGCCGTCGGTGAATCTGCATCAGCATGCCGATGCGCCGGCAACCATCGTTCGCAGCGACGTTTGCGTCGTGCCGGCGGCGGCGATCGTCGGCGAAGCGATGGTTCGGCTGGCGTTGATGGCGCCGGTGCTGGAAAAATACGGCGGCGATTCGATGGAGGAAACGCTCGATAATTTCCAACGCAGCAATGCCGCCGCAGCGGCGCTCTTTGCATCGGGACAGAGTTCGGCCAGGCAATGAAGCGCCACGTGGCGCTGGCGGGATTCATGGCCTCGGGCAAATCGACGATCGGCCGCAAATTGGCCCGAAGGCTTGGATGGCCGTTCCGCGATACCGACGCGCTAATCGTTCGCAAGCACGGTCCCATTGCCGAGATCTTTGCACGCGAAGGCGAAGCCGCTTTTCGACGATACGAGAGTGACGCCATTGCCGCCGCATTCGAGGACGCCGGGCCGGCGGTGGTTTCGCTCGGCGGTGGTGCTTTGACCGTCGCTTCAAACCGCACGCTCGTACGCGAGCACGCGCATTGCATCTTTATCAAAGTTTCGCCCGAGCAGATCTTGGCGCGAGTGCGGCGCAGCCGCGAGCCTCGACCGGTGCTAGGGGCGCGTCCGACGTTATTGGGCATCAAGGAACTGTACGCACAGCGAATGGCGGAGTACGAACGGGCCGAACTGATCGTCGAGGCGTCGCGGCGCAGCGACGGAAAGGTCGTCGCGGAGATCGTGCAGTGGCTTCGCGACAATAACCTCGCCTCCGGCGTTGCGTCGTAATGCCCGAGCTCACCGTCAATCACGACCTAGGCTATCCGATAATGACGCAGACCGGCCTCGGCCGCGAAACGACGGCTTTGCTGACGAAACTGGGACCGCCGCGGGTGATTTTGTGCGACGACAACGCGCACGTTCGCGCGCTGGCCCGAACGCTGGCGCGCTCTGCGGGCGCAGCTCCGGTGTTGGGTTTTACGCTGGGCGAGCGACACAAGCGGCTCACCACGGCAGAGGGCGTGCTCGACGCGATGCTCGGTGCCGGCGTCGAGCGCCGGGATCTCGTCGTTGGAGTGGGCGGTGGCGTCGCAAGCGACCTTTTCGGCTTTGCCTGCGCGACGTACATGCGCGGAGTTGCCTATGCGCACGTGGCGACGACGCTGGTCGCGATGGTTGACGCGGCAATCGGGGGAAAAACGGGGGTCAATTTGCGCGGCGGAAAAAACCTGGGCGGAGTCTTCAAGGATCCGGTCGCGGTGTTTTGCGACATTGCCGCGCTGCGCACGCTGCCGCGTCGAGGCTTGCGCGAGGGTTTGGCTGAGGTCGTAAAAGCCGCGATCATCGAAGGCGGCGAGTTCTTCGAGACGCTGGAAGAGCTGGCACCGCATCCGTTTTCACGCTGGCCGTGGGCCGGGGTGGTCGAATCGGCAATCAAGGTCAAGACCATGGTCGTGGCGGACGATCGTACGGAATCGGGTACGCGCGAGCTGCTCAATCTCGGTCATACGTTCGCCCACGCCATCGAGCGCGCGTCCAACTACAGGGTAACGCACGGCGCAGCGGTCGCGCTGGGGTTGCGCGCGGCCGGGCTTCTCGCCTTGAAGAACGGGCGTTTTAGCGAATCGGAGCACCTGCGAGTCTTAGCGCTGCTTGCGCTGTTGGGCTTGCCGCTTCAGACCTCGCTCCCCGCGCGGGCGATCCTTGCCGCAATGGACAGCGATAAGAAACGCCGCGCCGGAAGCCTGCGCTTCGTCCTGCCGCGAGCGATCGGCGAGGTTGAGTATGGCGTAGAATGCACGGGCCGTCAGGTGCTCGCGGTTTTGACGCGTCTTGGGGAATCGCCAGAGAGATTTCGTGCGCGTCGTTGACGCGTTGCCGGCCATTCGCTCCTCGAGATTCGACCTGCCGCTGAGCTACGATGCGGGGGACCTCGACCTGCGAGTCGGCGACGTCGTCCGGGTTCAACTCGCAAGCCGCGACGTGTTGGCGTTCGTCGTTTCGCCGGTCCGAGAACGCGGCGCCGCCGAACTGAAGCTCAAGCCGGTGCTCGAACACCTTGACGTACCGCGAGCCTTCGATGAGGTCGGGCTTCGCTTAGCCGGCTTCGTTGCGGAACATTATCTGTGCACGCTCGCCGAAGCGCTGCATGCGGTCGTCCTTGCGACCGCCGTGCCGCGCATGCGCGACAGCTTCGCCGTCGGCCCGCGTCCGGATCTGCGGCGGAAAGGTACGATCGCTGCGCCTCTGGTTGCCTTGATCTGGGACGAGTTACAAGACGGTTTTGCCTTGGAGCGGCTTCTTCGCCACCCCGAAGCGCGCCGCATTGCCGACAGGGCCGGGCTGCTCGAGCAGGTCCGCGCCCTGGTTCGCAGCGGAGCGCTGCACCGCGAGCGGCAATTCATCGAGCCGCGGACCAGCGAGTATCGCGTGCGCTTTCTCGAGCCCGGCGGCGGTGCCGTGAAAGGAAAGAGGGCAGAGGCGCTGGCCGCCTTCGTGGCCGATCAGGGCGGCGTTGCTCGCGCCGATGCGCTGCTGGCCGGCTTCAGCGGGGCGGTCATCGCGCGGGCCGTGCGCAGCGGAGCTGTCGTCGAGCGCTACGCGCGCTCTGCGTCGGGGATACCTGCCGCGCGCGTGCTTGAAACGGAACTGCTGCCGACGCCGGAACAGCAGCGCGCGCTGGCCTGGATCGACGCGGCTCTGGCAGGTTCAAACGGTGAAACCGCCCTTCTTTACGGCGTCACCGGAAGTGGGAAGACGCTGGTGTACGTCGAGGCGATCAAACGCGTCGTGAGTGGGGGCCGGCGTGCGATCGTCCTGGTGCCGGAAATCTCGCTGACCCCGCAGACGACGCAACGATTCGAAGCTGCGTTTGGCCAGAGGGTAGCGGTGCTGCACTCGGCCCTTTCGGAACGCGAGCGTTTCGACGCGTGGCAGGCTTGCGCTCGCGGCGAGGTGGACGTAGTGGTCGGCGCGCGCAGCGCGGTTTTTGCACCCTTGCCCGATGTAGCGATGATCGTCGTGGACGAAGCGCACGACCCTTCCTACAAACAGGACTCGTCACCGCGTTATCACGCGATCGCCGTGGCTCGCGAACGGATGCGGATCGAGGGCGGCGTGCTGCTCCTTGGAAGCGCTACCCCGTCGCTCGAAAGCTATGCCGCGGCTCGAGCCGGAAGAATCGCCCTGCTCGAATTGCGCCAACGGGCAACCGCGCAGCCGCTGCCGGCGGTGCGGGTCGTCGATCTGCGAAAAGAGTTCGAAACCGGAAACCGCGGCATCTTTAGCGTCGCGTTGGTCCAGGCGCTCGGTGACCGGTTAGCGCGCGGCGAGAAGAGCATCCTCTTCGTCAATCGCCGAGGCAGCGCCGGCGCGCTGGTCTGCCGCAGGTGCGGGATGTCCCCGCACTGCCCTCGATGCACCGTTGCGCTCGCGGTGCATCGCAGCGAACGGCTGCTGCGCTGTCATTATTGCGATTATCGCTCGCCGATTCCGCAGCACTGTCCGTTTTGCGGAATGGAAACGATCCGCGAGCTTGGGGTCGGCACCGAGCGCGTGGTGGAGGAGGTCCGCCGCCTTTTTACGCAGGCGCGCGTGCTGCGGATGGATTCCGACACCACCACCAGAATCGGCGACCACGCACGCATTCTTTCCGCGTTCGAAGCGGAGGGAGACGTTCTGGTCGGAACGCAGATGGTCGCTAAAGGCCTCGACTATCCGACCGTGACACTGGCCTGCGTCGTCGCCGCCGATCTGGGATTATACCTTCCGGATTTTCGTGCGGCGGAACGAAGCTTCGCCCTGATCGCGCAGGTCTGCGGCCGCAGCGGCCGCGCTCGCCGAGGCGAAGCGATCGTGCAAACGTACGCTCCGGAGCATCCGGCGATCCGCTTTGCGGCCCGCCACGACTACGATGGTTTCGCGTCGGCCGAACTAGCAGAACGCGCCGCGGCCGGCTTTCCACCGTCGCGCCGCCTGATTTACTTGGGCATCGTAGGCCGCGACCGGCGACGAGTCGCGCAAACTGCAGCGCGCTATGCCGAGCTGCTACGCGATGCCGACGCGGTTGAAGTGCTTGGGCCGGCACCGTATCCGATCGCTCGAGTGAACGACGAATGGCGCTATCGCGTCGCCTTGAAGGGCCGGCGCCCAGCCGCGATGCGCGCGACCGTTCGCGAGCGAATCTTACCGCTAGCGCGTGCGGACCGGGCGACGCGATTGGCGGTCAACGTCGACCCGTAGCCCCGGCTACTTTTTCGAAGCTCTCCCTTTGGTGGGCTTTGCGGCCGGTTTGCGCTGCAAGGTTTTGGCTAGCCGGGACTTTTTCCGGGCCGCCTTGTTACGATGGATGATTCCCTTGGCGGCGGCCTTGTCATAGGCGCTCTCGACCGGCGCTGCACCGGCCGGGCCGCCCGAATCGGCCGCGCGCTTATACACGGTTTTCAACCGGCTCTTTACGCCCTTGTTTCGGGTCGCGCGTTTTTCGGATTGCTGGACCCACTTCTCGGCGGCTTTGATATTTGGCACGGCGAGTATCATACCAGCCCGATTGACGGGGTGTCCAGCCGGAAATGGCGGAGTTGCTAGGTTGGTTCGAGCAGGATCTTTCGGTAACTCGCGTACCGGCTGGCGGCGATCTCTCCCGCAGCCACCGCATCTTGGACCGCGCAGTCGGGCTCACTGACGTGGGTGCAGTCGGTGAAGCGGCAGCGCTGCGCCGGTTCGCGCAGCTCGCGGAAGGCTTGGGTCAGTGCCCGTGCGTCGATCGCGCCCAAGCCGAACTCGTTGATGCCTGGGCTGTCGATCAGAAATCCGCTCTCCAGCCGGTAGAGCCGGCCGGCGGTCGTCGTTTGGCGCCCGAGTCCGTGGCGCGAAACGTCACCGACCGCCGAGTCTCCGCCCAGTGCGCGAAAGATCGTGCTCTTCCCCACGCCCGAATTCCCAACGAGCAGCGCTCGCCGCCCGGAGATCAGTCCTCGCAGCGAGTCGAGGTTCTCTCCGGTCTTGGGATTGACTCCGATCGCGGAGTACGAGATGTTGCGGTAGACGTCGAGCAGCGCTTGCGTTTCGGAAGCATCGGCGAGATCGGGCTTGGTCAGAACAACTGCAGCTGCGATCGCTTCCACTTCGCCAAAGGCCAGCAGTTGGTCGAGCGTAACCAGCCGTGGCGGCGGATTTGCCAATGCCGTGACGGTAACGAGCAAATCGACGTTGGCTGCCATGGTCTTGGCGCGACCCGCGGCACTGCGGCGTTCCAGGGTAAAGCCTCGCGGCTCGATGCTTTCGACAACGGCCCGGCCATCTTCGAGCGTGCGAACGCGCACGGCGTCGCCGGGAACCGGCATGAATCTCTCGCCGGTCATACGGCGCAGCTGCGCGAGCCGCACCTGACGTTCGCCCTCAATCGAGATCCACGCGGAGTTCTTCCCAGTGGAGACTACCAGCGCAGCTTGCGTTGGTTCTACGCGCAAGATTGCACGGTTGCCGCGGCAAACGATGAGGCAGGCGTGGCTTACGTAACCTTGAGCATTGAAGGAGTCGTCGGAGACGCGCGCCGCGAGCTGGTCGATGGCGCGGTGCGTGGCCAGGGTGGAAGCGCGACCTGGCGCGTCAGCGAGCTCGCCGGGCGCACGTACGCATTGCTCGATCTCCCGAGTTTGCAGGGTGCGGCAGCGATTCGCGAAGCGTCGGGGGGCGTCGCGTACGAAACTCCGATCATCGCAGTGGCAGTTTTCCCCACGTCGCCGGAAGCCTTGCCGTACGTGCGAGAGGCCCTGGATGGTCCGGGCCGTCCGGCGGGGGTGTTAGCCTGCCGGCCGTGCGACGGCGGCGCGATTGTGGAATGGGATCCCGGTGCCACCGGACCCGAACTCATCTTCGCTTTGATTGACCTGGAACTGCGGCGCTTCGCAAGTGGGCGCAGAACGGAACTGTTGACCCCGCTTCCTGACTCGTTGCTGGCCAAGATCGCGGCCGAAGGCTTGCGCGCGCCGCAGATCGAGCCCGAGCGGGTCTTAGAGCGCAGGATCGATGATCTTTAGCGCGCTGGGCTACGTCGGCATTTCCGACGTGGTGGACGTTATCGCCACCGGTATTTTGATCTATTACGTTTTGCTGCTGATTCGCGGTACGCGAGCGGTGCAAATTCTCACCGGAATTTTGGTTCTGGTGGCGTTGCTGGGGGTCGCAACGTTTTTTCACCTGTACCTGCTGGGCACAATTTTGCGCTGGCTCTTCCTTTTTGCGGCGGTAACGATTCCGATCGTCTTTCAACCGGAGCTGCGCCGGGCGCTCGAGCAGATCGGGCGCGGCGGTCTCTTTAGAATGGAAAGCGAGCAGGGCGAATCGGCGCGCGGACGCACTGAGGATCGAACCATTGCGGCATTGGCCCGCACGGCATTCATGCTCGGGATCGCCCGGCGCGGCGCGCTGATCGTGATCGAGCAGCAGAGCGGATTGAAGGATTACTGCGAAACCGGAACGCGTTTGGGTGCGGATTTTTCGGAAGAGCTGTTGCTGACGATTTTTGCGCCGGCGTCGCCGCTGCACGACGGAGCGGTCGTCGTTCGCGAAGGTCGCATCGAGGCGGCGGGCTGCGTCCTGCCGCTCTCCGAGCAATCGGCCGCTACCACCGGTCTGGGCACTCGCCATCGGGCCGCGTTGGGCCTCTCCGAGCAGACCGATGCGGTCGTGGTGGTCATCTCCGAGCAAAGCGGAACGATTCGTATCGCGCGCGCCGGCCGTCTTTCTCGTCCGGTAGACGACGAGCAGCGTTTGGTGAAAATGCTGTTGGCCGTTACTCGCCCGCCGCGCCGCGAGCGCCGAAACGATCTGATCGCGCATCTGCGATCGCGCTTGCGCACGCAACGCGGCGAGCCCGCAAAGCGGGTCTCGTAAGCGCGCCGATGCAAATCGTTCGCAAGAACTTCGCGCTCAAAGCGCTGGCCCTCGCGCTGGCAATCCTGGGCTGGGCATACTTCCGTCTGGCCGGAAACTCGATTTCGGCTTCGGAGCAGCTGCAGCAACTGTCAATTCCCATTACGCCGGTGAATCTGCCGCTGGGATACGTGGCGCACTTCGCCGATCGGGAAGCCGTCGTCACGGTGGCGACGAAGCGCGGCGAGCCGGCGTTGAAATCCGATGATATCAAGGCGGTTCTGGATCTGGCCAACAAGGGAGCCGGTGTCTATAACGTTGCGGTGCAGCTCGTTGCGCCCCAGGTTGCCGTACAGAGCTTGAGCCCCGCGTCGGTCACGCTGACCATCGAAAAGATCGAAGAGCGGCCATTTCTCATGACGGTTCGCTACGTCGGCGCGCAGCCGAGCGGAATCGTGGTGAGCGCGACCGCAATACGCCCCAGCTGGGTCACCGTTAGCGCTCCGACCTCACTGCTGGCGCAAGTTTCCGGCTTACGCGTGGACGTGGCGCTTCCCAGTGAGCCGAAAGCCCTGGACGAGATGGTGCGTCCCGTCGCAGTGGACGCCGCCGGTGCCGAGCTGAGCGGGTTGACCGTCGCGCCGAATCTGGTGCGGGTTCAGATCCGGTTCGTGGCCGGCGCGGGTTCGCCGAAGTGAGCGGTCTGTTCGGAACCGATGGGGTGCGCGGCGTCGCGAATCGGGAGTTGACGCCGGAGCTCGCGCTTCGTATCGGGCGCGCGGCGGCAAGTGTTCTGCCACGTGACGGCGACGACCGCGCGCCGATTGTAGTCGGGCGCGATACGCGCGCCTCGGGCACGATGCTCGAGGCGGCGTTGGTTGCGGGCATTACTTCGGTCGGACGCGACGCCGTATCGCTGGGCATCGTGCCGACGCCGGCCGTTGCCTGCGTAACGCGTAGGATTGGTGCGGCGGCCGGCGCAGCGATCAGCGCTTCGCACAATCCGATCGCCGACAACGGGATCAAATTCTTCGGGCCCGACGGCTTCAAGCTCTCAGACCAGCTGGAGGAGCGCGTCGAAACCGCGATCGATTCCGAATCGCTCCCCCGGCCGGTCGGCACCGCCATTGGCGTCGCAAGGCTCGCACAGAACTTGACCCGCCATTACTACGACGAGCTCTACGCGGATGCGGGCGATCTTCGCTCGCTGCATCTGATCGTGGACGCAGCGTTCGGCGCTGCGTACGCGATCGCACCCTACGCACTGCGTAAACTCGGGGCGACTGTGAGCGAGATCAACTGCGAAGATGACGGCGCGCGAATCAACGTCGAATGCGGCGCGACCGACTTAAGAGCGCTTCGCCGCGCCGTCGCCGATGCGAACGGGACGGTGCCGACGATCGGCGTGGCGTTCGACGGCGACGCCGACCGGGTGCTCTTCGTGGATGAAACCGGAGCGGTGGCAACCGGCGATCACGTGCTCTTTGCGATCGGCTGTGCGATGCAGAAGCAAGGAATGCTTTCGGGCGACACCATCGTCGCAACCGTGATGAGCAACATCGGATTTGAGCGCGCGCTGCGAAAGCGCGGCATAGCGCTGATCCGGACGGCGGTCGGAGATAGATACGTACTCCAGGCGATGCGTTCGGGCGATTATGTGCTGGGTGGCGAGCAGTCGGGTCACGTGATCGATTTTCGTTACAACACCACCGGCGACGGACTGAGAACGGCAGTCACGCTGCTAAGCATCGTCGCGGCGCAGGGAACGACGCTGCGCGAGCTGGTGGCCGAAGTAGTTTACGCGCCGCAGGTGCTGATCAACGTGAAGACCGGTTCCAGCGCGGTTCTCAACAGCGATGCGGTGCAGGAAGAGATCGTTGCGGCGCAAGCGGCACTGGGCGATTCCGGCCGGTTATTGGTTCGGCCGTCCGGCACGGAGCCGCTGGTCCGGGTCATGGCCGAAGGCGACGACGCTGCCCTCGTGAAGGTCCTGGCTCGGCGGGTCGCCGCCCGGATCGAGCAGGAGGCGGCGCGTTTCCTCTCAACCTACCCCCAAGGTTAGGAATTAGGAAGGTTGTGAGAAGGGCACCCCGGGGGGACGCCGAAACGCGCACAACCTTGGGACTCCGCGAAAGTCTTCGCGACGGCCCCAATACCTATATAGGTCACTGAGTCGGAACGGAAGTTCCGAGCGGGGGATATCCCGGCAGGGGTGAGTGGGCCGGTCGGCCCTAGGGCGAATCTTTCCCGCCCGAACCCGTCAACTAACCCCGCAAGTGTCGTGAAAGAGGAGCGGTTCTTGCGTTTTTTGTTGGTTGTTGGGGCATTCGCCCTCTGGATCACCGGTTTTTGCGCCAGCGCGCAAGCCGGCACAGCGTCACCTCGCCTGGACTATACGGGATCGGCTTCACAGGCCGATGCCCAATCTTTAAGCCCCGACGTTGCGGAGTGGACCTCGCGGCTGCTGGTGACGACTCCGGCCCACCGCCACGGGGGGCTGAATCGTTTTGCCGGCGCCGTGCTGGCCCGGACGTCGCGAATCGCGCAGGCGCTGACCCGTAGCGCGCTGCGGTTCTTAGGCGTGCCGTACGCGTTCGGCGGCACCACCAGAGCCGGCTTTGACTGTTCCGGGTTTGTGCAGCACGTCTTTGCGATGCTGGGGATCGGCCTACCGCGAACGGCCGACGCGCAATACGACGCGGGGCGTCCGGCCGTCGGCGGCCCACGTCCGGGTGATCTGGTCTTTTTCGATACGTACGGCGGCGTTTCGCACGTCGGCATTTACCTTGGTCAGGGGCAGTTCGTGCACGCGAGCTCAAGCCACGGCGTCGAGGTCAGCAGGTTATCGGAATCCTATTGGGCCGCGCGCTACGTGGGCGCAAAGCGCCTGATCGCCACCCGGTAGTCAATCGATCCGTCAGCTTTTAAGGAGCCGCCGTAACCCGGCGGCTTTGCGTTTTGTCGAGACGCGCAGCGCCAAGATGTGTCATCCTGAGCGGAGGCGCGCAGCGCCGAAGTCGAAGGACAGTCTCGCACGTTGGGGTGTAGCCAAGCGGTAAGGCAGCGGACTTTGACTCCGCCATGCGTTGGTTCGAATCCAGCCACCCCAGAAGCTCCGGGCGCGTTTCGCCTACGAGCGAATGCTCGGAGGTGAACGCTGCTAGACACGAAACGCGAAACGCATGGCGACCCAGCTTGATTCAGGTCCGCCGGCTTCGGCGCGGCCGACCGGCACGGTCGCCTTTCTCTTCACCGACATTGAGGGATCGACGCAGCGCTGGGAATCGCACCGCGAGGCGATGGACGATGCGGTGAAACGCCACGACGCGTTCTTGCGCGAGGCGGTCGATCGGCATAACGGCTACGTCTTCAAAGCCATCGGTGATGCGTTTTGCGTAGCGTTCGCGCGCGTCTCCGATGCCGTCGCGACCGCGTGCGACGCGCAACGGACGCTAAACGCCGAGGATTTCTCGGCCGTCGGCGGATTGCCGGTTCGCATGGGCCTGCACGCCGGTGAAGCGTCCGAGCGTAACGGCGATTATTTCGGACCGGCCGTCAACCGCGTGGCGCGGCTGATGTCCATCGGCCACGGTGGCCAGATCCTCGTCTCGGGTGTCACGCGCGACCTGGCCTACCGCGATCTTCCGGCCGGAGCGTCGCTGCTCGACCTTGGCACGCACCGTTTAAAAGACCTCACCGAAGCCGAGCAAGTCTGGCAACTCTCGATCGCCGGACTGCCGACTGAGTTTGCGGAGCTCAAGTCGCTCGACACGCTGCCCAACAACCTGCCGATTCAGCCGACGAGCTTTCGTGGTCGCGAGCGTGATCTTGAAGAAGTGAAGACGCTGCTGGCTCAGCATAAGCTCTTGACGCTGGTTGGTTCGGGCGGTGTCGGCAAGACGCGCCTGGCGCTGCAATTGGGCGCTGACGTGCTCGACCAGTATCCCGATGGGGTTTGGTTGATAGACTTTGCGCCGATCGGCGATCCCGAACTGGTGTCGAGCGTGATCGCCAAAGCGATCGGGATGGCTCAGGTCGAGGGACGCCGAGTCGACGAGTCCATTCCGCAATGGCTTCGGCGCAAGAAACTGCTGCTGATCTTCGATAACTGCGAACACGTCTTGGAGCCGGTCGCGACGATCGCCAATGCAATCATTCGTAGCTGCCCCGATGTGCGGATGCTGGCCACCTCGCGCCAGGCGCTCGATGTGAGTGGCGAAAAGGTTTTGCGGCTTGCCTCGCTCGACGTACCGCACAAGATCGCCGATCTCACCCCGGCAGCGATCGTGGAGTTCGGCGCGGTCGCGCTCTTCGTCGACCGAGCATCGCTCGTCGATAACTCCTTCAAGCTGACCGACGACACCGCGCCGATCGTTGCCGATATCTGCCGCCGCCTTGACGGCATTCCGCTGGCGATTGAACTCGCTGCTGCTCGTGTGAAGGTGCTGAGCATTCCCAACCTCGCCCAACGGCTCAACGAACGCTTCAAGATTCTCACCGGTGGCAGCCGTACGGCACTCCCGCGCCAGAAGACCTTAAGCGCGCTGATTGACTGGAGCTACGACCTGCTCACGCCCCAAGAGCAGTTGCTGTTCAATCGGGTGGGGATCTTCGCCGGGGGTTTCAGTCTGGATGCGGCTACCGCGGCGTGCAGCGGCGACGGCCTTGATGAGATCGACGTTTTAGATCTGCTCTCATCGCTGACCGATAAGTCGCTGGTCGTGGCCGACACCAGCGGCGAGCACGAGCGCTATCGGTTGCTCGAATCCACGGCCGCCTATGCGCTCGACAAACTCAGCGCGGCGGGCGAGCGTGAGCCGCTGGCACGCCGTCATGCCGAGTATTTCCGCGATCGAGCCGTCGCCGCCGACGAACGCTTCGG